>JGI2924J29684_1076593_pt1 | contig 10199 bp, 17 predicted proteins | sample BenlonsequencITS_FD_29684 | JGI IMG/M metagenome (IMG submission 29684)
CGAAAGTTGAGTTATTTTAGTTAAAGATTTCTTATCAACCCCGAATCCAGACGGATGGGTTAAGTACGGGAAACCGGTTTGTTCCGAACTCGTGAATTACTACGGGCAGCAATCGCGCAAAGGTTTTGAATGGCGCGGGTTGGCGCTGCTTTGGCTTACCCCTTCGGAGATCGTCCTGGTTCGGCTTGTCCCGCTTTCACCGAAAAACTCTCCATCCGCCCGCTGCTGTGCATCCAATACGTAAGAGATGACGGCAAGCGCGATGTGATGGGTTGCAGTGTTCGCGACTTCGACCATTGGGCGCGGTAAATCCGGAAGCTGCGCTGACCGCGCCCTCACTCCGGATCGTTCACGGACAGCCCCGTCATCCCCCGATCCCGTTCTGTTCCGGATTTGATCCTCCGCAGACTATCGGTCAGACAGTTTCCGGAAAAATTTTGACAAATCGCGGCATGGCCGAAGGGGGCGCCCCCTCTTTCTTGCTTTCTGGACCCCGGTCAGATTTTGATTATACTGAATATCAGTATCGAAGAGGTGTAAAGAAGCCAATTTCTCTTGGAGGATGGATCGGGATGCTCTACAGACTGCCCGGGCTGGATGACGAAGCGATTCTTCGGGACTATGTGCAGGAGCATTATGATTATGGCGAGCAGCACATCTCGGCAAGCTACAGCCTCACTTCCATGGCGTACGGCGATTGGGTCGAGAAAATCAAACGATGCGCCGAGACGGGAGAAGGCGAGTCGGGCAGGAGCCTGGTGCTCCTCTGTTTCGATCAAGAGCGACTGGTCGGCCTGCTCAGCGTCCGATACGAACTGTCGCGCGAACTGTCCGAATCGATCGGGGACATCGGCTACGGCGTGCGCCCGACCGAAAGGCGAAAGGGCTATGCGACCATCATGCTGCGCCACGCGCTGGACATCTGCCGGGAGAAAGGCAAAACAAGCGTAATCGTGGGCTGCTACAAAGACAATGTGGCTTCGGCCAGAACGATACAGAAAAACGGCGGAGTGTTCATCGGTGAAAACGACAACTACACCAAGGGCAGACCGAGCCTGTACTTCAGGATCGACCTGTAACTTCGGGCGTCACGGATCGGCGAAGCGGATGACCAGCCGGTCTTCCAGCCTTTCGATGTCGCCCCTGTCTCCGTAACGGAGGATGCGCAGGTACTCCCCGTAGACGCGGGATCTGCCGATCTCCGTGTCCGACCAGCTGTTCCGGTTGATTCTCACCCCTCTGTACACCGTATCGAACGTCGCGGGGATGTACATAAGATCGGAGCCGAGATGCTTCCTGAGCGTGCGGTACTGCCGGCCGGCCGCGTGGCTTTTGCACACGAACAGAACCGAACGGACCCTCGAGAAATCGAACAGTTCCCTCGCAAACCGCACATTTTCCAGCGAGTTGCTTGACCGGGTTTCCAACAGGAGGGCTTCCCGCGGGATGCCCGCCTCCAGCAGATGATGCGCGATCGCTTCCACCTCGGATGGTTCGGCCTTCTCACGCCCGCCGGATTTTCCCGAGCCTCCCGTGATAATGATGCGCGGCGCCAGCCCGCTCTTGTACGCAGCAATGGCCGTCTCCCAATGGCCGGGATGCGTCCCGCCGAAAACGAACATCACGTCGCATTTCGGCCTGGCTGCGGCCTCTTCCAGGAAGACCGCTTCCGTCATGATCGCGATCTGTTCCGCGTTCAACTCTGGCACCGGCGGTTCCTTCGGAATTTCGCGGTCTGTCATCGGGCAACCTCCACCTTCACGTCGGCGGCTTCCATCTTCCTGATTTCATCCTCCGGCGTCTCGCCGTCCGTGATGATCAGATGAAGCTTGTTCAGCGGCACGATCCTCGCAAAGCAGTCCACCCCGAATTTGCGGTGCTCCGCGAGACAGACGACCCTTCGCGAATGCTCGATGACGGTGCGGGAAAAGATTGCGGCCTCGGGTGTGGCGGTGCTGAGTCCCTTCACGGATAACCCTCCCCCCGTCGCAAAGCACAGGTCCAGCTCGAACTGTCCGGCAAAATCATTCGCCAGCGCGTCGGTGATGTTGCCGGAAGGCTTGATGCGCCCGCCGATCAGATAGATTTCAATGTTCTTCCGATCTTTCAGGGCATCGGCGATGCGCAGGGAATTGGTCACCACGGTGAACGGGAAGTGCCGGGGGAGGTATTTGAGCAGCACATCATGGATGGACGCCCCGCCGACGAAGACGGTTTCTTTTTCCTGAATATGGATGGCCGCCCGTTTCGCGATCGCATGCTGGTACTGATCCCCTTCTCCGTATCTTGTCGAAGGAGGCTGCGGCATGTTCCGGACAACCGGAAGCGGAATGGCGCCCCCGTGCGTTCGCTTGAGCAGTTTCTCTTCCTCCATGATGGACAGGTCGCGGCGAATCGTATCGATGGACACCTCGAACCGTTCGGCCAAATCTTTGGCGAGCACGCGCCCCTCGCTACCGAGCAGTTCCAAAATCTTCTCCCGTCTTTCCTGCGAAAACATGCGCATCCTCCTCCAATAAGGCACTGAAGTTTTCCGTGCTGGTTCCATTATATTCATGTTTTTGCTGTTTTTTAATAGGTTAAATTCATGTTTGTTCGTTTTTATTCATGTTCCTGCATGACCCGTTTTTTGGTCAGCCCATCAAATTTGTTTGCCCTATGCGCAAAGTTCAAGTAAGCTGGAGGGTATTTCAACGGAAGGATGAGCCCAAGCAAATTCAGATCATTTTTCACCGGGGAGCCAAAGTCAAGGAGCAGCCGAAAGAAAGGTTGCTTTGCTATAGAGCCTTCAGTCGTTTTAATCAAGTAAATTGTAGTGGTATTCTGGTAGTTTCTATTGCTTCGCTTGATATCAATTCGATACGGATAACAAAAATCCGATAAACAAGCCTAGCAAGAGCATTCCAAATATGTTAACTTGATGGGAGTAAGATTTTGATATATACAGACCCGAAAGGAACCCATAATACGACCATCGAAAATAAGAAAAAGAAGAGGCTACACCCATTAGCGCGCTTACGATGGGAACCCAAATCCCTGATTTCCTCATCCAAACTTCCCTTCTTTCCCGTTAAAATTGCTGCACTACAGTTTTTTCGAAAACCGCAATCCCGTGACGGAAAATCCCATGTGCCGGTAGAACCGATGCGCTGCTTCACGTTCGGGCCTCTTGCCGCTGGTGAGCACGATGGCCGCAGCTCCTTTTTCTCTTGCCCATTTTTCCGCATGGCGGATCAATTCTTTGCCTACGCCCCTGCCCCTGAACACCGCTTTCACGACGAGCACCGTAATCTGGACAACATGACCATCGTGTTCATAACCGAAAGTCAGACGCAGGCCGATCATGCCCACCACTTCGCCCTCGCATTCCGCCACCAGCGTCGCATAATCCGGATGGGAGCTGATGGCCTCCATCCTTTTCTGCATCTGCGTGCTTGAAGCGGGGTAGCCCAACTCCCCCATCAGTTCGGCAACGGCTTCCAGGTCATCACATGAATACGCTCGAACAACGATCATGCATTCATCACTGCCTTTCCCCTTACGTCTTCCGGGCCTGCGGCAACCGGATCATAAACCGGCTGCCGTCTCTTTCAAATCCGAACCGTTCGTATAATCCGTGCGCATCCCTTGTCCCCAAAATTCCCGTCATCCATTCAAATTCCGGAGCGTTGGTGATAATCTCGATCAGCTTCTTTCCAATCCCTTGTCCCCGATACGCTTCCAGCACAAAAACATCGCACACATAATACATCGTCGCTCCGTCCGTAACCACTCTTGCGAAGCCGATCATGTTGTCCCGGTCGTAGACGCCATAGCATATCGAGTTTTCAATGGATTTTCTAATTCTCTCGGGAGGACGCCGATTCGCCCAGTAACTGCCGGCCAGAAAATCCATCACCGTCTGAACGTCAATTCTTGACTTGTCGTCACTGATTACGTATTGCCTGTAGATGACCTCCATCTGAATGGCGCCTCCCGAATGCAACTATTCCTTTGATGCCTGACATCAACAGTTCAGTCTATGATTTCCACCATCATTTATTGTCGCACTCCCGAATCCCCGTGTCCACTGCTGATCGCATCCCGACGCATGTTCAGCTTTACTTAATCTTTCCTTCACAATTGATTAATCCGCCTCTGCTACACTCATCCCCAGCGGAAGGAAGGGATGGCCATGGACGGGGCGCTCAAATTCAGGCATGAACTGAAATACCAGATCAATCCCCACCAGTATTTCATCATCAAGCAGAGGCTCAAGGCGCTGCTCCGGCCCGACAAACATGCGGGACCTCAAGGTGAATATTACATCCGCAGCCTGTATTTCGACACGATTGACAACAAGGCCCTCCACGAGAAACTGGGCGGTGTCCGGGATCGCGAGAAATACCGCCTCCGGATCTACAATTTGTCCGATCGGATCATCCACCTGGAGAAAAAGCTGAAACGCAACGACTACATCGACAAGATCAAGGAACCGCTGACCCGGGAGATGGCGGAGAGAATCGCGGCGGGCGATCCCGAGGTGCTGAACGTCCCCGGCAAGCCCCTGCTGCTCGAGATGTACCGGCTCATGAAAAACGAGCAGCTCCGGGCGAAAGTCATCGTGGATTACATCCGCGAAGCGTACATATGTCCCTATGGCATGTTCGCATTACGTTTGACAAACATTTGCGGACGGGCCTAAGCGGCACGAACCTGTTCAACCCCGGCTTGCCGACGGTCAGCGCCCTCGACAACCGGATCGTCGTCATGGAGGTCAAGTATGACGATTACTTGCCCGAATTCGTGCGGACGGCTCTGCAAGGCGAGAACATTCACCGTCAATCCAGTTCGAAATACGTCATCTGCCGCAAACTGCTCAAAGAAAACGCATGGGAGGATCAATAAGCATGAACAACGGAACCGTTACCTTCAGGGACATGATCCACAATTCGGAATAATTTTCCAACAACATCAGCATTCCCACCTTTATCACGTCGCTGCTGATCGCCTTCTTCGTCGGACTGTTCATCCACATTTTGTACAAAGAATCTTCAGCGGCGTTCTCTGTTCCAAAAGCTTCAACGTCTCCCTCATCGGCATGACGATCGTCACCGCCATGGTGATCATCGCCGTCAATTCAAACCTGATTCTGTCCCTCGGCATGGTCGGGGCGCTCAGCATCGTCCGCTTCCGGACGCCGATCAAGGACCCCACCGATCTCATCTTCCTGTTCTGGTCCGCCGCGGCCGGCATCGTCATCGGCGCAGGATTCTACGTCCTTGCGATCATCGGGTCCATCATCATCGGTCTGGTGCTGTTCGTGTTCGCCAAGAGCGCTTCCTTCGAAACGCCGTATCTGATGGTCGTGCAATGCGAAGACACCGGCAGTGAACAGTCCGTCTATGAAAAACTGAAACAGCGGGTAAAACGGTCAACGTGAAGCAAAAAACCGTCACCAGCGACCAGATCGAGATGACGGTGGAACTGCGGCTGAAGAAGGACGAACCGCAATTTGTGGCGAGATTGCCGGCTTTCCGGGCGTCCGGCACGCCGTTCTGATCAGCTACAGCGGAGACTATGTATCGCAATAGAGAAGGCGGTGTGACCATCGTGCGAAGACGTACGTATCTGCCCTGGCTCATCCTCTTCTTCGCCGCGGCGCTGATTGCCGCATGGAGCTTTGAAGCGCTGGGCGGCGAGCCCCGGGCCGTCACGGCGTCGGCTGCCGGGTCGGCGGAACAACTGGAGCAGAAGCTGGACGAGCTTGTTTTTCCGAAAGACCGCGTCATCGACGTCCGCATTACGGTGAGCGAAGAAGATTTTGAGGATATGCTGGACAATGCCGCGGCGGAAAAACTGAAACCCGCTTCCGTCGGGTACAACGGCATCAAGCTGGACAACATCGTCCAGACTGCCGCCTTGCAGATCCCGCAAGCGCCGGAGGGGAACGATGCCGGCAATGCGCCTGGCAACGGTCCGCAAGGGGGCTTCGACGGGAATATGCCCGAAGGGTTCTCCGGCGGGAACGGCGGTCCCCCCGCCAACTTGCGTGACGGCTTCGTCGGCAACATGCCGGGCGGAGGTTTTCCCGGGGGCGGTCCGGGCGGCTTCCAGGGCGCACAGGGAGTTCCCGGAGCCCCCGGCACTGCGGCCGCTCAGCACAGCAACTTGGAGGCTTCTACTCCGTACTGATCTCGCTCGTCCTGATGGCGCTGGCCGCCGTCGTCATCATCGGCGCGCTGCTGTTGCTCTTCACCAGATCGACGGAGAAGCATGAACACGCTGCCCGCCCCCCGCGTCTCCGGTCTGCGCGAAATCGAGTTCAGCCTGCGGCAGTTGCAAGATCACGTCGCGATGCTGAACGGCGCGGGAAAGCAGCAATTGGAGAAAGCGATCGCCGATTTCATCGAAAGCGTCAAGTACAGCGACCCGGTCAAGCCCGATTCGATTGCCGGTCAGGATCTCATGCTGCTGGAAGAACTCCGAAATCTGAACGAGATCGCCGCTTCCATGATCCGGATCGGCGGGCAGGATCACGAGCTCGGGCCGATCATCGACCAGATTCAGCAGCTCAGGCAGAAGTGGGAGCTGCGCAACGAACGGCTGCTGGCGCTGAAGTCGTAGCGGCTTCCGGCTCACGGGAGGTAACGGTTTGAGAAGCTTTGCGAAAAAATCGGTCGGCCTTGTCCTGTTTGTGCTGGGACTCACGGCCAGCGCATTTTCTCTCTTGACGATCACCATTCTGGCCACCGAACCGGCGGTTCCGCTCGCCGTGTCGCTGGTGGTCACCGTTGTCACCTGCGGGACCAGCTTTACGACCACGTATGCCGGCTGGAGGCTGTGGAAGGACCGCAAGAAGCCGGAACAGCCGATGCCGGCGGCCGAAGATACGGTCCCGGAGCCGTCCAGCAAACCGACCGGCAAGGCGAATGCGTCCGTTGGCTCCGCAAGCGCCGCGGGTGCCGCTTCGACTGCGCCCGCGACCATGGAATGTCCGGGATGCGGTGCTCCGGTGAAGGTCGCCTCGTCCGACCCCATTCAATGCGAATACTGCGGCAACCAGATCCATGTCGTGGGCTGACGCCTCCGGCATCCGACAGCAGGGGGATAAGGGAATGAAGTTTGGCTGTGGCTGTTTTTTGTTTCTCAGCGGCCTGGTGGGTGTGTTTGCAAGTTTTCTTGGCCTAATCTATTCTCCCGAAGATCGGTCCGGCAATCTCTACAATTTCGTCGTAACCGGATCTTCTCTGTTGCTGGGCTTCTTATTGCTGAGGAGTTTCATGAGAGAGCCGACTCAGTCTGATCCGTCGCAGCATCAACAAACGATCACCACCATGCAGCAAACTATCCATCATTCATCCGGCGGCTCCGGCCAGGCTGCTGACCCGGACGAGCCCGTCACCGTCGAATGTCCCGGCTGCGGCGCGCCGGTAACGGTATCCCCCTTCAAAGCCCGATGAATGCGAGTACTGCGGCAATCAGGTCCAGTTCCAACGCCCCAAGTGATCACGAGTCGTCAAAAAAAGGGGCACCCTGCAATATCCTGCGGCTACCCCTTTTTGACGCGGTACCAATACCTGTACGCCTCGCGGTAACCCAGCTTGGCGTACAGCCTCAAGGCCGGCGCATTGCCCGTTTCCACCTGCAGGTAGCTGCGTTTCGCCCCGTTCGCCTTTCCCCAACGCAGAAGATGGAGCATCAGCTGCTCGCCCAAGCCCCGGTTGCGATAATCCGGATCGGTCACAATGCAGAACACGCCGAGCGTGTTGCGTTCAAGCACGCCCATCCCGCAGGCGGCGACCCGCCCGTCCAGACGAAGCGAAGCGCAGGCCGCCGGCGTTTGGATATTCGCAAGCATCCGCTCCAGCACGCTCCGGTGTTCAGGCTGCACGCCGCTCAGCGCGCAATACGCGTCCAGCCAGTCCGCGGTGAACGACTCACTGATCTCGGCGGACCGGTTCCACGGCTCCTCGGTAACGCGGTCCAGATCCAGCGTCTGCACGCTGATCGTGTCGCCCATCGCATAGCCCATCTTCTCCAGCAGGCCGTCCAGATGCGCCGGCTGCGCGAAAGGCGTCAGCTTGTAGACGGTTGGCAGACCGCGGCGGGCATACAGCTCCTCGCAGACTTTGATTTTCTGCTCAAGATCGTGCGTTGAAGCATAGAGCGGGCTGATTGAGTTGGCCCTTTTCGTGTACCCTTCGGCAAAACGCAGCACCCAGCCGTCGTACAGCATCGTGGACAGCGCGGGCCAATGGTTGATTGACATTTCTTCGAGTTCGAACGCGTTCATGATTCTTCCCCGCTTTCCTTTCTGTTCTGCACATTCGTGTCCCTCAAAACAGCTCCGGCTGCGCAAGCCACCGGCGGATATCCACCGATCCCTGCACGCCCATCAACAGGTAGAAAAACCGGTACACCATGCGGCACCGTGACAAATCGGGCATCGCGCGGACGGACGAATACCCTTCCGCGAACGGACGCGCCGCCCGCTTGTCCATGACATATTCCAGTCCGACAAAATCCAGCTCCCGGGGAGCCGCGACATACGCCTCCGCGTCCACGAGAGCGGCAATCTTCCCGTTCTCCGCCAGAAACTGCGTCGGCCCCAGATCGATCATGACGGGGCAGAACGTCTCCGGCGCCGGCAGATGCTCCAGTTGTCCCAGCACGATGGTCAGATATTTGTTCATCGCCGGATCATGCGCATGTTCCCGCTCGACCATGATGCGCATCGTCTCCGCCAGCCTCGGATGGAAGCGTTCCTTCGCCTCCGCCTGCGTTCCCGCCAGATTGCCGAACTTGTCGAACGAAATGGAATGCACCTTGGCCAGCCATACGCCGAAATCATGGAGCAGCCCGTCCGGTTGGCCGACGAAAGAGCGCAGCATGCTCCCCTCCATCCGCTCGACCGCGAGGTACTCCCTGCCATGCAGACTCTTGCGCACAAGCACCTGAGGCACTGGAATATCCGGTATGCCGCCCAGCAGCTTCAAATTGGCCTCGAAATGGATCATGTCGCGCGGGTCGACCCCGAACAGCTGCTTGAGGCCCCACCAGAATTCATGGTCAGGCTCCTCCCGCAGCCGGGAGGAGCGGACAATCATTTCCGATGCGGCCGTTCGGATCAGCCAGACGTCGCTGCCGTGTCCCGAGTAGCCGGGATCGAGGGCGAGAAGTTCGACGATGGGTTCATCCTGCACAAAAGCTTTCAGCAGTTCCGGATCCAGCTCTGTTGTCAAATCATCCTCCCCTCTCCGCCGCATCTCCGTCATTCGGCCCGCGCCCCGGCTCATAGCGCATCCGGATGCTGCGCCCGGCGAAACCGAGCGATTCCCAGAACCGGCGTCCCCGCATGTTCCAGACCAGCACGTCGATGTCAATCGTGTCCGTTCCGAGTTCCTGCAGCAGCAGGCGGAAGCCTTTCCTGCCCCAGCCCTGCCGTCTGCAGTGCCGGCAGATGAAAAACTGTCTCAAATACAACGGATGCCTTCCGTGATCGACCAGCGCGTACCCTTTGACGTCATCGCCGGCCACGAACAGCCAGGCGCTGTAGGTGCCGCTCAGGAACCCTCGCATCCGCTCCGCGAGCTGCGCGACGTTCATCGGGTTGTCGTGCTGCTCGTCCTCGATCAGCTGCTTGTTCATTTCGGCGAGAAGTTCGATGTGCTCGTCCGCTGCCTGCACGATCCGCAGTTGATGCAGTTCGTCCGTACGATTTTCCTCTCCTGGAAAAATAACCTGCCGCTGCCGATCCAACGCCTCCGCCATCTCGTCCACAACCGCCGCGAACGAAAGCCCCCGTCTCGCCGCGTCCCGCAGCCTGCCCGATGCGTGCCATTGCCGGCCCAGCTCCACCGCCCGTGGGTATTCCTCTTGATCCCGGCTCAGAATCCGCCCGGCCTTGACGGGATCCAGCGCCCCGAGCACATGATCCGTCCTGATGACGCGCTGGATCTCGCCCAGCCGGTATTCCGCCTGCCGGATGTCGATGTTCCGCTCCCGGATGAACGGGTTGTCCGGACGGTTCAGGCCGGCTCCGCCGGCGATCGGGTCGGACGCGGCGTACCGGATCGTCCGGACGCCGCTCATGACGATCGCGCCGAAGCACTGAATGCACGGCTCGGTCGTCGTGTTGTAACCGCTAAAATAAAATTAACAAGAAACACGAAATAATCTTGAACACGAATTCCCTGATTCTCCCTCACCCGATATAA
>JGI2924J29684_1076592_pt1 | contig 10178 bp, 9 predicted proteins | sample BenlonsequencITS_FD_29684 | JGI IMG/M metagenome (IMG submission 29684)
AAATGCAGTCAAGAATGGCGCCAAATCCTTTGAAGAGGTTCAAACCGTAACAAAGGTCGGAACCGGTTGCGGAAATTGCGTTGAAAGCAATAAAGCATTGGTAGCATTACTATTAAAATGATTAAAGATCATAGGAAAATTTAAAAAGAAGCTTGAATGATGGATAAACAGGGAATCGCTCAAAAATCCCCATCTCTTTAGATCTGAAAAAGAGCGAAACTTATTATTGGTGTACTTGCGGAAAAGTTCTACCCAATCGATCTGCGACGGAGAACATCAAGATACTTCTTTTACACTATTGGCATTTACGGAGTAGAGAAAGATGAAAATGCTTATCTCTGTGCTTGCAAGCTAACCAAAAATCCTCCTTATTGTGATAGGACACATAAAAATCTTTAAGCTTTGGTAGTAATTTAATCCCCTTAGAAACACCTATACCCTCCTATTCTAGAAATATCTTCTGGGAATGAGATCAAATTTTATTGCTCTATCCCAGACTTTCCGCTTTAAAAACACGCGGTGATTCTTTGAGAAACACCGCGTGTTTTTGTGTGAGGACGAAGTTTCGCAAATACGAAATTATGTTAATTCTTATACCGTTAAGTAGCTCCAGACACATAGAGGACTTAAATCAGGTCTCTGTTACTAAAACAATTAACTTGCAATCCACCCCGTACAAGAGCTATCATGTCCTACAACCAATGGTTGTAGGATATTTTTTACTACCAATATGTTCCCACAAACCTTGCTAGTGAAGGGAGTTGAGCAGCATAAAAAAGATACGTACCATTGATAAAGCGCCAGTCTTCAACAAACCTCTTAATAAACTCAGAGTTTGCGCCTACGTAAGGGTATCAACTAACCAAACCGAGCAGCAAGAAAGTTTTTCGGCCCAAGTCCAGCATTATACTTCCTATATAAATAGCAATCCTGAATGGATCTTTTCAGGCATTTATAGTGACCAGGGTATATCCGGTAAGAATGCAGCAAAACGACCAGAGTTTATGCGGATGGTACAGGATGCTGAGAATAGGAAGTTTGACATGATTGTTACTAAATCAATCAGCCGCTTCGCAAGGAATACAGCTGATTGCTTGGAAACCGTCCGAAAGCTTAAACTTCTTGGGATTGCAGTCCAATTTGAGAAAGAACAAATAAATACTCTAACCGCTGAAAGCGAACTTATGCTTAGCATTTTGAGCTCAGTAGCCGAGGAGGAATTGGCCTCAATTTCTCAGAACATGCATTGGAGCAACCAACGGCGATTTAAGAAAGGCAAGTTCTCAGTTAACACAAAACGTTTTCTTGGCTACGATAAAAACCATGATGGAAATCTTGTTATAAACGATGAACAAGCTGCCATAGTGAGACGAATTTTCAAGGACTATCTTTCGGGCCTTGGAGTTTCTCGAATAGCGAAAGGTCTTGAAGCAGATAGAGTTAAAAATATCTCCGGAAAGATTAAATGGGCCGAATCAAGCATTCGAGACATTCTTAAGAACGAAAAGTATTGTGGGGATGCCCACCTTCAAAAAACCATTACAACGGGCCTATATAATAGGAAGAGAAATTCTGGTGAAGCCCCAATGTACTATGTGAAGGATAGTCATCCGGTCATTATTAGCCGAGAGGATTTTGAAAAGGTTCAGGAATTAATGACGGAGAGGGCTAAATCGAAGGGCAATATTCAGGGTAACCGAGAGAAATACACAAATCGATATACTTTAACTGGAACTATTGTTTGCGGCCATTGTGGTAACACATTTAAAAGGCATATAGACAATTGTGGTACGGTAGCTGAGTCGGTTTGCTGGATTTGCAACACCTATATAATAGGGAGGAAAAATTCTTGTGGAGTAGGGAGGATTAAAGAAGAGACCATCAAAGGTTTGTTTGTCAGAGTGTTTAATCGGCTTTGTACTGATCGAGCCAAATTGTTAGGAGATTATAAGGCAAAATTGGAACGAGAAAAGTTAACTGAGTTAGATAATGAGCGCATCGCCAAGTTGGATGAGGAAATTGAGAAACTCATCAAACAGGAACGAGCGCTCTTTTTAATAGAAGCCAAGGGTTATGCTGACCACAATCTGGTGAAAAGTGAACACGAGGAATTGGTCAAAACCTTAACCCAAATTCAAACTGAACGATCGGATAGGATAGCTGAAATTAATAAGCGAGATAATCGAATGGCAAGAACTCTAGAACTTGAAGCTGTGCTTGAGGCACAGGGAGGAAACCTCACAGAATTCAGCGACGATTTGTACCGGAATATGGTTGAAAAAATAGTAGTCAAGGAACGAACTAAATTAATATTTCACTTAAAAAATGGCCTTGCTTTCGAGGAAACTTACGCCTTGAAGCGAGGTCACGATATTTTCTAAGGAGGTTTTATTAATGGCAACAGTAACAGTCATTCCAGCAAAACCGATGCAAGAATTGAAAGGTTTAGAGGCTACAGCAAAACTAAGAGTTTGCGCTTACGCACGGGTTTCCACGGATAATGAAGAGCAATTATCCAGTTATCAGGCGCAGGTTGAGCATTACACCTCATATATTCAGAACAATCCAGCTTGGGAATTTGTTGAGATTTTCTCGGATGAAGGAATTAGCGGCACGAACACTAAGAAACGTGAGGGCTTCAACCGCATGATTGATGAGTGTATGGCAGGTAAGATTGACATGGTCATTACCAAGTCAATTAGCAGATTTGCTCGGAACACTCTGGATACATTGAAGTATGTACGTCAGTTAAAAGAAAAGGGAGTCGCTATTTTCTTTGAAAAAGAGGTCGTTAATACGTTAGATTCCAAGGGAGAATTTCTAATAACTTTGCTCGGAAGCCTGGCACAAGAAGAGAGTTCCAATTTGTCTCAGATTACGAAGATGGGAATTAGTTACAGGTTCCAAGAGGGTAAGGTTTTAGTTAACCACAATAAATTCCTTGGGTACACCAAGGATGAACAGGGCCAGTTAGTTATTGTTCCAGAAGAAGCCGAGGTAGTGCGGCGGATTTATCGGGAGTTCTTGGATGGCAAAAGTCCATATAAAATTGCCAGCAATCTTCAAAAGGATGGGTTAATCACTGGGGCAGGCGGTACAAAGTGGTATGACAGTACGGTCATTGGAATACTCAAGAATGTGAAATATATGGGCGATGCACTGCTCCAGAAAACTTACACGGTAGATTTTCTAACGAAAAAGCGAGTAAAAAATACTGGACATGCTGCCCAGTATTATGTCGAGGATAGCCATGAGGCCATTATTAGTAAGGAAGAGTTTGCTGCGGTGCAGGCGGAGTTTGAGAGGCGGGCAAATATGCGGGGGTATTCCAAGACTGGTAAGAGTAAGTTCACAAGTGATTATGCTTTTTCCGGGAAGTTGTTCTGCGGGAATTGCGGTTCAAAATTCCGTCGCAGCAAATGGGGAAGCGGTAAGAATCTACAGATTGTCTGGATATGTATTAACCATCAAACAGGCGGCGATTGTGATATGAAGCCTGTTAAGGAGAAGGCGTTGGAGCAGGCATTTGTGCGGGCAATGAATAGAATTATAGCCAATAAAGAGGCCTATTTAACAGAAGAAACTACTGGCCCGCAGTTTGACTTTGAGGCTATTGATTCCAAGATAGATGAACTTCAGCAAGAGTTGATTGATGCGGTGCGGAATAACCAGGAATATTCAACTGCTGAAATTGAAAGGTTGCAAGCGCATAAGCAGAGGAGGAAGAACGATGAGGCCGAGAGGGCGTGGAAGGGCCGATTGGTAGAAGATTTCAAATCTTATCTAGATGCTAGGGACGGCAAGCCACTGGATAAGTTTGATGGGGATTTGTTTAGGAAGTTGGTTGAGAAGGTTAGGGTAGTGTCGATGGTGGAGGTGGATTTTGTGTTTAGGACGGTGATGGAGTTGAGAGAGGTTTTGAGCTAAAATGATCGACTTTCTAACTAAACTATATATTGGGTAACTTTTGGAGGTGTTTTTATATAATAAGCCAATATGTACCAGTTACTCATTACCAAGATCAAAAAATCGAAATATAAGTTACTCGTCACCCCCGTCCTGTTTGGAACATATTATGAAACAAAGGGGGGGCTTCTTGTATACTTCAGACTATCATGTACACTCTTATAATTCTCGCACTTCGTTAACTAATGGGCATATTCACTGCATGGATGGCATAACCGGAAATGGTATACCCTACAGTTCATCCCATGTTCATTACTACTGCGGTGTAACCACTTTTGATGACGGCCACGTGCATTACTATAGGGGAGCGACTGGCCCGGAAATTTATTTACCTGGTGGTGGCCACACCCATGCTTACAGCGGATGTACCACTCATGATTTTGCTCATGCCCATGCTTATAGTGGGCAAACTTCAAATGCAGACTTTCCACATCTATTTAATAAAGCCTATAAATAAAAAGCCCGGCTTAATGCCGGTAATACTTATGAACGTTAGACCATTAATTAATTTTGAGCTTTTTCCGGAAAGGTGTTCTGCGGGAATTGCAGAAGCAAGTTCTAGCGTATAAGTGGGGGAAGTGGTAAAAATGTGCAGATCATTGGATATGTATTAACCATCTCCTGGGTGGGAATGTAGATCGGAACATGTTACGCGAAATAGGTTACTCCAAATTTTTAGATTAAAGAACCCCGCTCAGAAAAGCTAAACGGGATTCTTTGAGAGTGTAAGGTGCTTTGTGTAATTGGTTTTACACGTTAATATTCTTTGTCTCTATTCCTTAGTGGATAATTCTTTCAAGGCTTTAGTCAATTCTCCATTCAATGTTCCGAGGGTTTGTTTATCCATCGGGCTTGCCTTAGAGCCTGCTATCGTTGGATCGAGATAGTCTTCGATCTTTTTATAGAGATCAGGATATTTCTGTTTTACATTGTCTTCAAATGGGCTCCAAGCATCTTCTAACTGCGGTCCAGTTTTCTTGACAGTTACTTCATCACCAGAATTAATAGCTGACTTTAAAGTATCTGTAATACTGAGCATCTTTGTTACTCCTGAATGAATTACCGTTGGTGTTGCTGTTTGATTTGACGATGTTTGAGAGATAGGATTTTGCGTTGAAGACGATGAGCTATTTGCGCACCCGGCAATGACAGTTAAACCAATAATTAGAGTTGATGCCAATATTAGACGAGTTGATTTCATTGATTATTCCTCCAAAATTTCATGTATTTATTGTATGAACTAATCTCCTAAGGGCTTTAACCGTTTCCAAAGAATCACGAAAAGAGCAATGATAACCAAAGCCAACTGAGGAATAGCACTCTGCCATGATGGATAAAGAGCTATAAAGTCTAGACTGGGTATACTTGAAGACGTAGTCGAGGGTATTGTACCAGCAAGTTGTAATCCATGGATCCCCATTCCAGTGAATTTAATACACAGGTAAAAAACGATGACACTGGATACCATGAAAAAGGGGCGGATCGGCAGCTTTAAGCCTAAGCGAATCATTAAATAAGCCAGAGCACTTAGAAATCCAAATCCAAGGACTAAACCAAGCACAAGTTCTCTCATGCTAATCTGATTGACCATACCTATAAAGAATAAGACTGTTTCTGTTCCTTCTCGAAAGACCGCTAAAAAAGCGAGAAGCCCCAGGGAAACCATTCGTCCAGTATCTAAAGCAGATGTGCTTTTTTGGCGAATGTATTTTTGCCAATCGGAGGCTTTGGATTGACTATGCAGCCAATAACTCATGTATAGGAGCATAACAGCCGCAAAAATACCAGTCCAGCCATTGATCAGGGCATTGTTATTACCAAATGCGCCTGAGGAGAATACAAACTTTACGATGATCGCGACCACGATGCTGAGAAGCAGCCCCCCTAAAACGCCAAGCCAAATCCATATGTTCCCCTTGGATTGCCCCGACTTCTTGACAAATGCCAGTAAAGCAGCAATCACCAAGAGAGCTTCAAGGCCTTCGCGTATTAGAATCATAGCGGCATCCCAAAAGGTATATCCCGATTTGCTTGCTAGTGGACTTAGGTAATTGATCATCTGATCCAGTAATTGAATTGCACGTTGATAATTTGGTGGATTTGCCGAAAGCATCGCATTGACAGTGACCATGTCTCTTTCGGAATCGCTATAAACGGCTGCGGATTGAGCAACTACAACGCCTTCCACACTAAGCCAGGAATCTCTTACTTTTGAAATTGCTTTGAGCGCTGTTTGCTGCTGCTGGTTTTGAGCTTTAAGCTTCGTTTGTTGTAAGAGAACTATGAAATCACTTAGTGAGATATTTTCTTGTTTAAACTGTTGCCCTTTGGGAAAATCACCATGGATAAATTTAAGATTTACAGTTTTGAGGCCTTGTAAAGCCAGGGTTATGCCTTCTTGTTTCTTTTGCATAAAAGCGTAATCCACTTGACCCATATTAGATTCAATCTCTTTATACGCCCCTCCGGATTCCCGTTTTACTCCATCTTCGATTTGACCCCACATGTCATGGAACTTCTGATAGCTTTGTTTTGCTTCTGATAAGTATCCTTGATCTGCCTCAGACATTGCTTGATCTATAAAGATTTCGGCTTGAGTCATGTTGTTTGGTGTTTGAGTTGATGCCAATAATGTGATAGGACGAAACGTTGTTACCAGAATCGCTACAATCAATAGTGAAATTTTAATTGCCCGAGTCATTATGTACCCCCTTTATATAATTGAATATGATAACTGTTCTCAATTAAAAAGATAACACTTTAATTCTAATTATGTCAATGGTTTTAGTTGGAAATAACTGCATTGAAGTTCTGCTCATATAAATATTATGTAATGAAACTAAGCAAATTTTGAGGGAATACCTTCAATTGAAATGACTCACCCCGAGATATTTCGGTTGGTGAGTCATTTTAATTGAAAGGACCAATTATTCAGTGGGAATTGCTTTTACGGCAACCATAGCTTTTGCCAACGGACATTCATCAAAATGGTTATCTCCGCAATGGTGACAAAGTTCGATAAGAGCCGCAAGAGCCTTTTCCTTTTTAGCAGCATCAAACATTTAAAATCCCCCCCTCACTACGACTTCATCTATTTGACGGAGCAGAGAGGGAAAAGATAGTCATCGTTAGCAATTTTTTTTACTCAATGCCTTTGGCAGTAAGAGAAAATGTTCCTGTGGTACCATATTGGTTTTTAGATGAAAGGATTTTCCTTAATAATGACCTTGCTTTGTGTAATCGCCATTTAAAGTGTGACTTAGTCCAAGGCTACTATTTCTATAAACCTATGACTGACAACGAGATAGAAAGCATTTTAATTGAAATGGCAACATTAAATACTTGATGCAAAATCGGCCTCATCAAATATACCTGGGTGAAAGCGTATGAGTAAGGTAATCTAAGAAGAAAACGGCTAAGGGATTTGAACCTCTTGGCCGTTTGATTTTTGAGGAAAAGACTAGTATTAAAGATTAACTCTAGGCCTCCTAGGTTATAGGTGTAGCTCTGTTCTTGCAAAGAATTTTGAAGTCACACGTAACATTATAATTAGAGTTTGTCTTATTATGTAGGAGTATGAAGTATATAATTTCTTTTGATTGTGGCATATAGTACCAAAATAAAATATTAACCGAAGGAAATGCTAATTAGAAATATTATAGGGAGGTTAAGAGATGACGTTCTTCAAAACAAAAGATTCAGTCGTTACTGGGCTTCTTGGAGGGCTTGTAGGGACTCTTTTTATGGATATAACAAATGCAGTGATCTACAAGGCGGGGGGGACCGAGAAACTTTATGGCCATTTAGCAGGTCAATTTTTTGTAAGCCCATTAAGGACAAATCAACGAAAAAATTATGTTTTAGGTGAACTATTACATTTTTCGGTTGGGTCTGTTTTCGGATTGCCTACAATGTATATGCTTAAAAAGACTGGTAAGGATCATTATTTGTCCAAAGGTTTGGTCACTTCCATGTTGACATGGGGGCTTCTTTATACGGGTGGACAAAAGATTGGCCTATTTAAAAAGCTTCGTTTTACGAAGACTCATTATTCTGCAGCTTTTAACAATGTTATTTACGGTTTGGTTTCAGCTAAGACCATGGTGAGTCTTGCGGACCCAACTATGTTTCATGATAAAAAACAATCAGTAAATATTACCATCAATACATCCCAAAATAGAGATGACATAAAATTGCTTCAGTATCAGCCATCGGATGACCCAACTAAGACTTATATGGTTAATTTGCAAAATTAAACGAAAGAGAAATTTGGAGGATATGACATTGAAAGTTGCTATAATGGGAGCTGGTCTATCTGGATTGGCTTGTGCGATAACATTAGAAAAAAACGGAATATATCCGACCATTTTCGAGAAAAGAAGTCAGGTCGGAGATCGATTTGTTAACGGTGAAGCATTTTTACCTGCTTTGAATAGACCCATCAATGATTGTTATGCTTTTTTAGCAGAAGAACATGGCATATACTTACAACCATTAAGCAATATAAAAAAGATTAGTCTATTTTCCGAAAATAACCAAGCTTCCTTGCATGGTCATTTAGGCTTTTTAAATGTACGGGGAAGAGATTATGACTCCTTAGAATGTCAATTATCTAGGCAAGTTAAGTCGGAAATAATATTTAACTCGGAATATACATACGAAAACTTACTACAAGATTACACACATATTGTTGTAGTCACTGGTGATGCGGCTTACACCGCGAAAATTCAGGATTTTCAACAAGAATTAACAGTCACTCTAAGAGGGGTTACGGTCGAAGGGAAATTTGATAATCGCCATGTAGGAATTTGGCTCAATTATTCTTTGGCCCCTCAAGGGTACGGTTATTTACTCCCTTTTTCCGAGAAGGAAGCCACTATTACTTTAGGATATCCTGATTATACTCATAATCAAAGTTTGGATATAGATTCCCTTTGGTCCCAATTTTTTGTAAGAGTATGTAAAGATTATAAACAGGAATTCAGAGTAACTGATAAGTTTGAAGTGACTCGATATATTATGGGGATTTGTCATAATCCCCGGATCGGTAATACTTTTTTTGCTGGTAATTGTTTTGGAGCCATGATGCCTGCATTTGGATTTGGACAACTTCCTGCAATACTCTCTGGAATTTATGTGGCTAAGGATTTGTGTGGACTTGGTCATTACGAAGAACTTGTAAAACCTTTAAGACAGAGCTATAAGAATTCTCTAGCAATTCGTCGGGTTTTGGAAAGCTTTGATAACCATAAGCTGGACACTTTGGTTAAAGTAATCAATTCAGAGGTAGCAAACAAATTAATCGACAGCTCGAGAATTAATCTTCTTAAGATGTTAGGGTTTTTGTTACGACCTTATTTAATCACGGGTGCTCGAAATAACCTCCAAAAGAAATAGGTAAAGGCAATATGTGTTTTCTAAACCGACAAATCGCACACCCGAGGCACGTCGAGACCGTGACTAGTTTGAGAAAACAGACACTCTGAAGGCCGCTCCACAGGCGGCTTCTAAAATAGGGGTTTAAATTGTATAGTAACCAAACTAAGCTCCCCTTGAGACTGTTATTGATTTTGAAAACAGTTAGAGCTTAGAATAGCCAGATTGTTCCATATTTTATGGATGGTCTGGCTTTTTGCTCTTAATGTATTAATTTGACGATTTTAAAGGAGATAAAGGGAGAATGTGGAAAATATATATTATCAATCCGGAACCTACTATGGCAAAATGTATTATTAGGAGATTCAATATAATTAAATCAGTATGAGTACAGAGAAGGTGTTAATAATGGGAGTAACCCTACATTGATACCAATTCACTAACCAGGAGCGTAGGGGAACGGTTGATTATAAAAGGACTAAACCTTGAGAATATTTATTTCGCCCACTTTGGGAAAGCAAAAGGGGCATCTGAAATTCTTGCCCTTAACATTGAATTGCTAGAGGCATATGAATCTATCGGTCAACGAGTTTTGGCTTCAGGTGGTACTACTAAAGAACTTAAGGAATCTTTGTTGGAACTATTCAAGGGTGAATTGGCTAATTCCAGGGTTAAAGATCGTCGACAGTCATTGTTAAAATTTTTTGGGTTGGATATGGACCTTAACTCACAGGGAATTTATTATTATTTTAATAATCTCAAAAAAAACTAATTGAGTTAGTTTCATAATTCATACCCCTTGATATAAGCGGGCTTTTTACCCGTAAAAAAAGGAG
>JGI2924J29684_1076591_pt1 | contig 10171 bp, 12 predicted proteins | sample BenlonsequencITS_FD_29684 | JGI IMG/M metagenome (IMG submission 29684)
GCGCTTGTTCACCTACCTGATCACCTGCATGGCCTGCAATCTGCATTCACCGATCCACTGGCAGACCGTGCCGCTGCGATGGGCGGATTATGCCGGCTCGATCGAGGATGCCAGTCGCCGTTACGGCGTGGATCAAGCCTTGTTGCGGGCGGTGATCCATGCCGAGAGCGCCTTCAATGCGCGGGCGATCTCGCTGAAGGGCGCACAGGGCCTGATGCAGCTGATGCCGGTCACCGCCAGCGAGATGGGGGTGACTGACGCCTTTGATCCCGACCAGAACATTGCAGGCGGAGCGCGTTATCTGGCCGGACTGCTGCAGCGGTTTCACGGCGATATCCGGCAGGTCGCCGCGGCTTATGACGCCGGTGCGGGCGCGGTGATCCGCTATGGCGGCGTGCCGCCCTATGCCGAGACGCAGGTCTATGTGCAGCGGGTGGAACTGCTTTTCCATCGCTATCAGATGCGCGACCGGGCCGAGAGTCGTCGGTCCCGGATGGATTGAGCCGGACGAGGACATCGGTTCTGCCTGTTTTCGGGATGTCCTGTTCGAGCGTCATTCCTGGCGCAAGGAGGGTAGCCGGACGGTTTTTGCGGCAGGCCGCGTGCTGATGGTGGCGGGGGTGCGGAGGCTATCCGTTCTCGGTATAAAAACCTTTCTGCGACCAAGTGGGTGTGACCACGACATGGCCCCTGATGGTCGATCCGGAGGGTATGTCAGGCCTGGCCCAGATGGCCGTCATCGTCGGACTCGGTCAGGTTGGGGCGCTGGGCCAGCACGACCTGGGTATGGAAGGGCATGCCGTTGCGCAGGCCGGAGACCTCGACCCGGGTGCCGGGCTTCAGGTCGGCCTCATGGCGACGCAGATCCGCCGGATCGGTGATGTTGTCGCTGCCCAGGCGCAGCAGGATGTCATGGGCCTGGATGCCGGCCAGGGCGGCCGGACTGCCAGGATAGACGTTCATCACCTGGGCGCCGCGAGGCGCTGCCGGCAGACCGCTGTCGGCAGCCACCGGCACGAAGCCGTAATCGGCGCCCAGCCAGCCGCGGACGACATGGCCGGTGTCGATGATCTGGCTCAGTACCGAACGGGCGGCCGACACCGGGATGGCGAAGCCGATGCCTTCGGCATTGGCGGCCCGGCCTATCAGCAAGGTGTTGATGCCGACCAGCTGGCCGCGTGTATTGATCAGGGCGCCGCCGGAATTGCCCAGATTGATGGCGGCATCGGTCTGGATAAAGTCTTCCGGGCTGTCATTGCTGAGCTGGCGGCCGACGGCGCTGACGATGCCCATGGTGACGGTCTGGTTCAGTCCCAGCGGGTTGCCGATGGCCAGTACGACATCGCCGGGGCGGGGTGGCGGGGCGGTCAGATCGGCGACCGGCAAGCTGCCGGCATCGATCTTGAGCACGGCCAGATCGGTTTCCGCGTCGGCGCCGACCAGGCGTGCCCGGGCGACCCGGCCGTCGTACAGCAGCACCTGGATGTCGTCGGCGTTGGCGATGACGTGGTTGTTGGTGAGTACATAGCCCTTGGCGCTGACGATCACGCCCGAGCCCAGGCTCTGTTCGCGCCGGGGGATGCTGGGGCCGGGCTGGCCGCCGTACAGCGCCTGCTGGATCGGGTTGGTATACATCTGCACCGTTGGCTGGTTGACGATCTTGTTGGCATAGATGTTGACCACCGATGGCTCGGCCCTGGCCACGGCGCCGGCATAGGAGGCCGGTGCAGGCGGGGCAGCCGGGCTTTCGGCCGAGCTTGCGGCAGAGTCGGTGGTGGCCGGAGCAGCCGTTTTCAGTCCCAGATGCTGACGCAGTTGGCTGCGGGTCTGCGGCCAGATCATGCCGATCACGAAGGCAAGCGCCAGTCCCAGCACGATGGATCTGGACAGATAGCTGAGTACGGCAGCGAATGACTTCATCAGACGAAACTTGGGGTCCGGTCAAAAAGGGTGGTGCCTTGCCGACCCGTTGCGATCACCGCTGGCGGCCGGCCTGTGATCAGGTCCTGTCACTCCGCAGCGGCATCCCGATGGATGCGGAGACGCTGGTTCCCACCACCGGATTATCACCATCCTGGGTCCCGGCTGCCAGTCCGCGTGATGTCGCGCCGGTTTGTGCCTGCTGCGATGCATGATTAAACTCGTGAAGACAAGCCGCTGCCGCAGCATGCAGCGTCCAGGCCACTGAGCGGTGCATGATGAAGAGAGTGATGGAATGAGCGGTGACGTGGACGGTGGGCGACGTCGTTTTCTGGCCGTCAGCACGGTCAGCGTCGGCGGTGCCGGACTGGCTGCGGCCGCGGTGCCATTTGCCGAGTCGATGCAGCCCAGTGCACGGGCCCGTTCGCTGGCGGCGCCGGTGCAGGTGGATCTGGCGGGTATCGCGCAAGAGCAGATGGTGACCTACGCCTGGCGCGGCCAGCCGGTGTTTGTGGTCCATCGCAGTGCCCGGCAGCTGGCCTTGCTGCAGAAACATGATGATCGCCTGCTGGATCCCGATTCAAAGGTGGATCAGCAGCCGGCCTGGGCGCGCAATCCGCATCGCTCGCAGCGGCCGGCGTGGCTGGTGCTGGTCGGGTTGTGCACGCATCTGGGTTGCGTGCCCGATTATGTCGGCAGCCTGGGGCGCGAGCCCTTTGATCCGGACTGGCCGGGCGGTTTCTTCTGCCCCTGCCACAAGTCGCGCTACGATCTGGCTGGCCGGGTCTACAGCGGGGTGCCGGCGCCGCGCAATCTGCTGGTGCCGCCTTATCGTTTTCTGGATGACGGGCGGCTGGAGATCGGCATCGGTCCGGATGTGCCGGCGGATGCGCAGGGATGAGCGGCCCGGACCGGCAGCCCTCCTGGCTGGAATCGCGACTGCCCAGTCTGGGGCAGGCCTGGCGCAAGCATGTCAGCGAGTATTACGCGCCGCGCAATTTCAATATCTGGTACTACTTCGGCTCGCTGGCGCTGCTGGCCCTGGTCAATCAGCTGGTCACCGGCCTGTTTCTGGCCATGAATTACCAGCCCAGCGCTCAGGGCGCCTTCGATTCGGTGCAGTACATCATGCGGGATGTGCCCTGGGGATGGCTGATCCGCTACATGCATGCGGTCGGGGCCTCGCTGCTGTTCGTGGTGATCTTTCTGCACATGTTCCGCGGGCTGATGTACGGATCCTATCAGCGGCCGCGCGAGCTGGTGTGGCTGCTGGGCATGCTGCTGTTTGCGGCCCTGATGGCCGAAGCTTTCATGGGCTATGTCCTGCCGTGGGGCAATATGTCGTTCTGGGGCGCCAAGGTGATCATTTCCCTGTTCGGCACCGTGCCGGTGGTCGGCGACCGGCTGGTGCAATGGATCATGGGGGATTTCCTGCCGGCCGATGCTACCTTGAACCGCTTTTTCGCCTTGCATGTGATCGGTCTGCCGCTGGCGATCCTGGTCCTGGTCGGCCTGCACGTGCTGGCCTTGCATGATGTCGGGTCCAATAATCCCGACGGCATCGAGATCAAGGATGGGCCGCGAGGCCATTCGATGGATCCGGCCCGGCCGGCCGACGGGATTCCGTTCCACCCGTATTACACCAGCAAGGATCTGGTCGGGGCGGGGGTGTTTCTGTGGATCGGCGCCTGGATCGTGTTCTTTGCACCGACCATGGGGGGCTGGTTTCTGGAGCCGGACAATTTCCTGCCCGCCAACCCCATGCTGACCCCCGAGCATATCGCTCCGGTCTGGTACTTCACCCCGTTTTACGCGATCTTGCGGATGATTCCCTCGCTGTTCGGCTCGGCGCTGTGGGGCACGCTGGTGATGGCGGCCTCGATTCTGCTGCTGTTCGCCTTGCCCTGGATCGATGCGGGCACGATCCGCTCGATCCGCTATCGCGGTCGCGGCTTCCGCTGGGCGCTGGCACTGTTTGTGCTGGCTTTTCTGGGGCTGGGGCTGGTCGGCGCCGGGCTGGTGGCGAAGTGGCTGGCCGTGCTGGCGCCCGCGGTGGATGCGGGCTTTTGGGAGTTGTTGCTGGGACGGGTGCTGACCTTGATGTATTTCGGCTACTTCCTGTTCCTTGGGCTGTATACCCGGCTGGGCTGGGAGCGGCCATGCAAGCCGCTGCCGGAGCGGGTCCGATGATGGCGCGCGGATGGCGGCGAGGCTGGCTGTTCCTGGGGCTGGTCTGCAGTGCGCTGGCTTCGGTGCAGGCGGCGGACCGGGCCTCGCTGCAACGTGGCGAGCGGATGTTCATGGCTGATTGCGCGGCCTGTCATTCGTTGAAATACCTGCGCTATTCACGGCTGCAGCAGGATCTGGATCTGTCACCGGAGGAGGTCCGCAGGGACCTGCAGCGCTTCGGGGCGAAAGCCGAGGGGCCTGTCATCTCGCCGATGACGCCGCGGATTGCGGGCTATGCCTTCGGCAAGTTGCCGCCGGATCTGTCGCTGGAGACGGCCGTGCGCGGTCCGGGCTGGGTGCGCCGCTACCTGGGCGGGTTCTATCTGGATCCTTCGGCGCCCCAGGGCTGGAACAATGCGGTGCTGCAGAATGCGGCGATGCCTGATCCGTTCTGGCGGCTGCAGGGTATCCGTGCGAATGATGGCCACGGTCGCCCCGGCGGTCTGCTGGTTCCCGGGCAGGTCGCGCCCCGGGCCTTCGCCGGGCAACTGGATGATCTGGTCGCATTTCTGAGTTATGCCGCGACCCCGGATGTGATCCAGCGTCGGGTGCTGGGGCCATGGGTGCTGGCGTTTCTCGCGCTGTTCACGGCCTTGGCCTGGGCCTTGAAGCGCGTAGTGTGGAAGGATGTGAAGGGTTCCCGCGGAGCGACCTGAGCGCATGGGCCATCATGGCCGGAGGCAGAGCTTCCGGCGGACTGCCCGCAGGCGGAGTGATGGACCCCGCCATGCAGGATTCGAGCCCGCACGACGGGACTGGGTGTCCCCGACCATCGATGGCGTTGGCTTCATGGTCAGGGACTGGGTTGCACTATGACGAATGTCGAGTCAGCAAGACGACATGGTCGGATCGATGAACAATCAAACAATGCAAATGACTTCCAACCGCCCCTATCTGCTGCGGGCGATCTACGACTGGATCACGGACAATGATCTGACGCCTTATCTGCTGGTGGATGCGCAGCAGCAGGGCGTGCGTGTGCCGCCGCATGTGATCAAGAACGGTCAGGTGGTGCTGAATCTGGCGATGCGTGCCGTGGCCCATCTGGAACTGGGCAATGAATGGATCAGTTTCCAGGCCCGCTTTTCGGGTGTCAGTCACTCCATTCTGGTTCCGCTGTCGGCGGTGCTGGCCCTGTATGCCCAGGAAAACGGCCAGGGCATGATGTTCCCGGCCGAAGACGAGCAGGAAGCTCCTTCTTCGCCGGCACCGGCTGCCGCGCCGCGGGCCGTGGAAGACAGTCCGCGGCCCGAGGGCGGGGATGAGCCGCCGCCGGGTGACAAGCCGACGGGCAAGGGGCGCGGAGCCTCGCACCTGCGGGTCGTCAAGTAAGTCCGGGACGATCCGGCCCGGCGCAGGGTCGTCAAGCCGGCGTCGCCCGCCATCCGTTGCGCAACGGCCCAGTCAGTGCAGGCGACTGTGCTGGCTGCGGCGGATGCGTTCGCTCAGATCAATGATCTGGGCGCTGGGCCGGGTGCTTGCTGTTGGCGCCGGTTCGGGCGTGCTGCCGCTGATCGTGGGCAACTGGTAGCCATGGATGCCGGCTGCGGTCATCCACAGTCGACTGGCCTCGCGGTCGGCTCCGTCGATGCTGACATCGAAGGCATAGCCGCGGATCAGTGACAGGCGCCCGTCATGTCGGCGCAGACGCAGACTGCGCAGGCCGACGGTTTCGTCCAGCAGCTGCAGGCCGTGTCGCTGGCAGAGGCGGCGTGCCTCGTTGGCGGCCAGTTCGCGGCCGCGACTGAGTTGCAGCCAGCCCAGGCCGGCAGCCAGCATCATCAGCAGGGTCAACAGATCAGCGAGGTTGCTCATGGCTTGAGTGTGGGGGTGGGGCGGACCGGCTGCAAGTGGCTGATGGCCGCCGCCGTGGTCACGCCGGCAGCGGGTCCAGTCGCAGCGAAAAATCGATGGCCCGGACATGCTTGGTCAGGGCGCCGATGGAGATGAAGTCCACGCCGGTTTCGGCGATGGCCTGCAAGTGTTCGCGCTCGGCATTGCCGGAGACTTCCAGGGGGACGCGGCCGGCGGTATGCGCGACGGCGGCGCGGATCTGTTCCAGTTCGAAGTTGTCCAGCATGATGCGGTCGACGCCTGCCGCAATGGCCTGTTCTAGCTCGTCGAGGTTCTCCACTTCCACTTCCAGCGGCAGCGCCGGGTGCTGCTGCCTTGCCTTCTTCACGGCGGCGGCGATGCCTCCCGCGGCCAGGATATGGTTTTCCTTGATCAGGATGGCATCGTAGAGCCCGAAGCGATGGTTGACGCCGCCGCCGCAGGCCACGGCGTACTTCTGCGCGATCCGCAGGCCGGGCACGGTCTTGCGGGTATCCAGCAGGCGGGTGCCGGTGCCGGCAACGAGGCGGGCGTAGTCGGCGGTACGGGTAGCGGTGCCGGACATCAGCTGCAGAAAATTCAGGGCCGAACGCTCCGCCGTCAGCAGGGCGCGGGCATCGCCCCGCAGGGTGCAGATCAGGCTGTCCGCCTCGACCTGTCCACCGTCCCGGACGGTCCAGTCGATCTCGACTTCCGGATCCAGTCGGCGAAAGCAGGCATCGAACCACGCGGTGCCGGCGATCACGGCCGCTTCGCGGCAGCGCAGCCGCGCCGTGGCCCGGGTTTCATAAGGCACCAGGCTGGCGGTGGCGTCGCCAGGTCCCAGGTCTTCGGTCAAGGCGGCATGAACATCCCGATCGATCTGTTCGACCAGGGTTTCAGGGTCAATCTCGAAGTGCATGGGGTTTTCCTGAAGCGTTGAGAACTCAGTCGATGCTGCCGTGAGGCAGCTGCTGGGTACCGATGCCTTCTTCGGGCAGCATCACCGGGATGCCGTCGTGAATCCGGTAGACCAGCTGTCCATCGGTGGTGATCAGCGCTTCGCGCAGCGCTTCGGTGACCGTGACATCGGCGACTGTGACCAGGCTGGCCTGTTCGACCATCTGGTTGAGTGCGGCCAATTCACGCGCGGTCGCCATGCGCAGCGGGCGCTTGCTGACCGGGCAACACAAAATATCGAGCAATCGCTTATCCATAGAACCTGACACGAGCGTAGCGGGAGGGGCCGGGCCAGAGGGGCGCCGGATCGCCTGAATGCCGTACAATAAACCCTTTTGGACAGGCAGACCATGTCTTCGATAGTCAGCACAGCGCGCATCGGCGTGGTGATGGGGTCGCGTTCGGACTGGGAGACCATGCAGCATGCGGTTGATGTGCTGGTCAAACTGGACGTTCCGCACGAGGTGGAGGTCGTTTCGGCGCATCGCACGCCTGACCGGCTGTTCGAGTATGCCGCCACGGCCGTGGATCGTGGTCTGCATGCCATCATCGCCGGTGCCGGCGGCGCGGCCCATCTGCCAGGCATGCTGGCCGCCAAGACCCGCTTGCCGGTGCTGGGCGTGCCGGTGCAGTCCAAGGCCCTGAATGGCATGGACTCGTTGCTGTCCATCGTGCAGATGCCGGCCGGGATTCCGGTGGCCACGCTGGCCATCGGACGGGCTGGCGCGGTCAATGCCGGCCTGCTGGCGGCGGCCATGCTGGCGGTGCATGACCCGCGGCTTGCCGAGGCGCTGGATGCCTTCCGCCGTGAGCAGAGCGAATCGGTGCTGGCACATCCGGATCCGCGGGCATGAGCGGGCAGGGTATGGTGCTGGGCGTGCTCGGTGGTGGCCAGTTGGCGCGCATGCTGGCCCAGGCGGCCTCGCCGCTGGGTATCCGGACCTTGGCGCTGGATCCCGCTGCCGGCGGCTGCGCGGCCGATGTGGCGATGACCCAGCAGGCTGAGTGGGATGACTGGGCGGCCTTGCAGCGCTTTGCCGACCAGGTCGATGCAGTGACCTTCGATTTTGAAAACGTGCCGGCGGCCACGGCGCGCTGGCTGGCCGAACGGGTGCCGGTCTATCCGCCGCCCGAGGCGCTGGAGGTGGCCCAGGACCGGTTGACCGAAAAAACCTTGTTCCGCGCCTGCGGCCTGCCGACGCCGGAGTTCCGGGCCATTGCCAGCCGGGACGAGCTGGAGGCGGCCGTGGCCGGGATCGGCTTGCCGGCCATTCTCAAGACCCGGCGGTTGGGTTATGACGGCAAGGGCCAGTTCCGTTTGCGCGAACCGGCGGATATCGAGGCGGCCTGGCAGGCGCTGGGTGCCCAGGCCGAGACCGTCGGCCTGATCCTGGAAGCCTTCGTGCCCTTCGAGCGCGAACTCTCGGTGATTGCCGTGCGCGATCGTCAGGGTGGTTTCCGTGGCTGGCCGCTGACCCGCAACTGGCATGTCGACGGGGTGCTGAGCCTCAGTCTGGCGCCGGCGCCGCAAGTGGATGCCAGCGTGATTGCCGAGGCGATGGGGCATGCCCGGACCTTGGCCGAGCGGCTGCAGTATGTCGGCGTGTTCGCGCTGGAGCTGTTTGTGCGTGATGGCCAGCTGCTGGGCAACGAGATGGCGCCGCGGGTGCACAATTCCGGGCACTGGACCATCGAGGGTGCCGTCACCAGCCAGTTCGAGAACCATGTCCGGGCGGTGCTGGGTCTGCCCTTGGGGCTGACCGCAGCGCGGGGACCGGCCGCGATGTTCAACTGGATCGGCGAGTTGCCGGACCGTCGCGCGGCGCTGGCGGTGCCGGATCTGCACTGGCATGACTATGGCAAGACCGCGCGTGCCGGTCGCAAGGTGGGGCATGCCACCGTTTGTGCGGCAGAGGCCTCGGCCTTGGCAGGGCGATTGGAGCAGGCGGCACAGATCCTGGGCCGGGCTACTCAGGCCGAGCCCGCGATTTCGCTGCTGCGGCAGGATTGAGCCTGCCGGATCGGGCATTCGGTCCGAAGGTACGGCACAAACGAACACGGCGCCCTCGGGCGCCGTGTTCGTTTCGCGGGTCGAAACCCTGCCTTGCCGGGATCAGCCCAGGTTCTTGGCGGCAAAGTCCCAGTTCACCAGCTTCCAGAATTCTTCCAGATACTTGGGACGGGCATTGCGGTAATCGATGTAATAGGCATGCTCCCACACGTCGACGGTCAGCAGCGGGGTGTCGCTGCCGGTCAGCGGGGTGGCGGCATTGGAGGTGTTGACGATGGCCAGCGAACCGTCCGGACGCTGCACCAGCCAGGTCCAGCCGGAGCCGAAGTTGCCGGCAGCCGACTTGCTGAATTCTTCCTTGAACTTGTCCAGCGAGCCGAAGGCGCTGTTGATGGCGTCGGCCAGCTTGCCGGTCGGGGCGCCGCCGCCGTTGGGGCTCAGCGAGTTCCAGTAGAAGGTGTGGTTCCAGATCTGGGCCGCATTGTTGAAAACGCCGCCGGAGGCCTTCTTGATCACGTCGACCAGGTCGGCATTCTCGAATTCGGTGCCCTTGACCAGATTGTTGAGATTGGTCACATACGACTGATGATGCTTGCCGTAATGGAATTCGATGGTTTCGGCCGAGATGGTCGGCTCAAGCGCATTCTTTTCGTACGGCAGGGGCGGAAGTTCAAACGCCATGATGGCAGCTCCTTAGCGGTGGCTGGGGGGAGTGGACTAGGATAGCAGGTCCACCCCGGCAGCGAAGTGATCTCGCTGCTACAATACCGACAATTCCGATTGGTCGGAGATTGAAGGCCCGCTATGGACGTCAACGAGCGTATCAAAGCCATCCTCGTCGAACATCCCGTCGTGCTCTTCATGAAGGGGACGCCGGCATGGCCGATGTGCGATTTTTCCGCCCGGGCGGCGCAGGCGCTGACGGCAACCGGGGCCCGTTTCCAGACGGTCAATGTGCAGGCCGACCCCCAGATCCGCTCGGCTTTGCCGCATTTCTCCAATCTCTCGACCTTTCCCCAGCTGTTCGTGCAGGGCGAATTGATGGGGGGCTGCGACGTGATCGAGGAACTGCATCAGGCCGGCGAGCTGGGCAGGATGATGGCGGATGTACTGGCGGTGCCCTGAGTTGTCGATGACGGTCTGAACGCGGTGCTTGAAAGAGGCGGGCTGCCATCGTCGCAGGCGATGGTCCCGGGTTTTGGTGATTGACCGGCATCCGCAGGACGTGATGGCCAGGGG
>JGI2924J29684_1076590_pt1 | contig 10165 bp, 7 predicted proteins | sample BenlonsequencITS_FD_29684 | JGI IMG/M metagenome (IMG submission 29684)
CCCGCCAGCCTAAAGTTAAGTGGAACATAAATCATTCTGTTACATGGGATGCCTAACATTAGCTCTATACAAACATAATCATTCATCGCAATATAGCCTATCCTGTCACCCAAGCTACACCCCATATTAACTAAGGCATTTCCTAATTGATTTATCCGCTCTCCTAATTGTTTAAAAGTTCTTCTTACCCCATTAAAACGGTCTACATAGGCAATTTTCTCAGGGTATAATTTTGCATTCCTCTTCACTATTGATTTAGCAGTCGCAAATGAAGCCATAATAATCCCCCTTATCTATAAGTTATAAAATAATTAAATTAGCTAAATAGTTACAGGTAAGTAACACCGATCACGTTACCGCAAAAAGGATATGGCGGTTGTAATTTTTTCTTAAACCTTTGAAACCGGTCACCAGTTGTGTCATAATATACTTGGATCTGTTGTCACAACAGCAAATCCACTGATTGGCGTTGAATAAGTACCTGGCCATTTCGCACTGGGGAGGACTTATTCTGCGCCTTCTTTTTTATTGCATTTCCATTTTGTTTAACACAAGGGCTTTTGCAGTAATAAGCAATTACATCATCAATTCAGTTCTATCGATAATTTCTTCTTGAACATCCTTTTCAAGGGTAACAAAAAATGCGCTAAACCCGGCCACCCTTACTACCAGGTCTTTATAGTTTTCGGGATGAAGCTGTGCATCCCTCAAGGTTTCACCACTTACACAGTTAAACTGAACGTGATACCCTCCTAAATCAAAATAAGTCTTAATAAGAGAAAGCAAATTCCTTGCTCCATTGATACCTTTTAAGGCAACGGGATGAAACTTCATATTAAGGTGACTCGAGCCATATTTCACGGTATCGATTACTCTGGTCGCGGACTTGACCAGTGCTGTAACACCATTTTTATCCGTGCCGCTCTGAGCCGATATACTGCCGTCACATAAAGGTTTTCTCGCCTTTTTGCCATTGGGCAACGCCCCGGTAAATTCACCAAAAGCTGCATGAGCTGTTACCGAATAAGCTGATGGCATTACCGGTCTACCTAAATGATCAACTTTTGAATGGGAATCATAACCAATGTTATAAATATCTTTTGCTATTAAATCTGCATAGTCGTCATCATTTCCATACTTGGGAGCATCCAGACACAACCGTAACACTTCTTCATAACCCTCGAAATCAGCGGCAATGGCCTCCTTCAATTGACGCATCGTCAGCTTTTTATCCTCAAAGATCAACTTCTTTATTGCTGCCAGTGAATTAGCTACGTCAATTACTCCGGCAAAACAAACCCCATCACCAAAACTATATCTAGCTCCTCCATCTGAAATATCTATACCTTTTTCTATACAGTCATTAACAAGGGATGAACCATATGGAGTAGGAAAGTTACGTTGTAAACTCCAAGCTGTTCTGGAAACATTATGTGTTAGCCGAATGAAATAATCCAGTTGCTTGCAAAATGCCTGATAAAATTCGTCAAAGCTAGTAAAGCTTTCCACATCTCCAGTTTGAAGACCAAGCTGGTTTCCAGTTAGAGGGTCTTTACCATTTTCCATGGTTAGCTCAATCATCTTGGCAACATTAAATCTCGTTTCCCAATAATTATCCGTACAGCCAGGTATAGCGCTTTGTACACAGCCACAAATAATAAATGTCCTAGCCTCTTCCAGCGGCATTTTATGGTGGAGCAAATGACGCTCAATGACCACCTGGCTATTATGAAATGCCGGCTGACCTATTCCAGTTCGAATTAAGTCAACACACTTTAACAAAAAATCCTCCGAAAGTTTATCGTGATATACAAGGTTAACCAAAGGTTCCGGCAGCCTAATCTGTTGTTGTGCTTCTAACACCAGCCAATCTAACTCATTCGTAGCATCCTCCGCATCAGGCGTTAAGCCACCTACACTTAGTTGCATACCTAACCGGCTTTGATTCCACCGGTAAGCATGCGGTGATAAAACGTATGCCAGTTGGTTAATTTTTAAGAAATAGTACTGAATCATTTCAATTGCCTCAGATTCAACGATTCTACCTTCATCCTTATCTTTGCGATAATAAGGATACAATACCTTAGTAAAATTAGTTGGTGGACTATTAAGGCCTTTAGGTGACTCCATCCATACTCCTAATGTCGCAAACCAAAAAGATTGAATGGCCTCACGGAAATTTCGAGCGGGATTGGCCGGAACCCATTGGCAGATATCAGCTATCTCTTCTAACTCCTGTTTTCTTACTGCATCCTTTTCGTTTTCAGCCATTTCCCTGGCCAGCGCAGCATATCTTCCAGCCAAAGTTATCATTCCGTTAAGCGTGGTTTTAGCTGCTTTGCAAAAATACCACTTGTTTATACCGTCTAGTTCACTGGTGTTGAGTCTTGCTTCCGTTTCCTCTATTTCCGCGAGTAATCCGTTTAATCCCTTGCTCAACACTTTAGCGTAATCAGGAAGGATACCATGGGCGGCACTACCAGGAGTAGCTTCCAGCCACACACCACATCTTGTAAAAACACGCAAATCGACGTCATATATTTCAGAGACAAGTTTGCGTGTCATACTAAATAATGTTGAGTCTTTCCAAGCTTCCACACCTTTATCTATATATTTTCTGAGTTCTGGGGTTATTTTGACCTTACCTCGTGGAAGGGCGAACTCTTCTGTCCTTTTCATCCACCCGCAACCTTCCTCAAAAAGTGGATAAGACCCATATTTGTACTTGGTAAGAGTCCCAATAATCGGGTTGTTATCAATAAATAAGGTCTTTTCGGAGCACAGCTTATTAAATAACTTAGCCCGCCGGATAATAAAAGGATCCGTTTTATTTTCCTTATACACATCGAGCATAAACTCAATATATTCTGTATCAATACAGGGGACGGCTGAAAGCAATTCTTCCTTTTCTTTTTTGACCCTCTCCGAAAGCACCTGGTCTCTCACCTGGTTTATATTCTCGGTAGACATGAATTGGATACCTCCTTAGGCTTTCAAAAGGCCATTGTTTATTTTTTCTTAAGAGTTCATTTATTCTGAAAAATCTATTTATTAATGCTAGTATTTTACATTTAACTCCCCCTTAATTTTATAATTTTCCAGATTAATTACTTCGCTTCCCTCGCCTGTTTCTACTTGCTTACTGCTTTTAAATTACATAACCCGTTTGATTTGCGTTTTATTCAGATTTATAAACCGTTTATTATGGCCGGAGGGATTTTTCTTTTGTCCTGTTTGAATTCTCCTTATAATAGGGACTTGATAATAGAGACTTGGGCAAATCTCCCCATCTCTATTATAAGGATTCTTTCAAGAACGGTTTATCTAGTATTTAGTTGAAGTTGGTTCATGTTTTTTATTAATTTCTTTTTCTGTTAAGCCTTTGTAAAGGCATAAAACACTCTCTCTTGCCAAATTACAGTACCTTTTTTACCATCTACGGGCACGGAGTCCACCGGAAAAACATGGAGTTTAGCTTCATCTCCTTCTTTCAATTCACCCATCTTTACGCCTGTCATCTTGGTAAATAGAATAAGTTCCCCAAGGTCTACTATAGCGTGAATGAGCGGCGTCTTAAAACCCAATGGGGCCCCTACTTCTTCCTCTGTCACTACTAATACCCGCCCACGGGTAGGTAAATCCACCCACTCAAGGTTTTCTGACAAACACTCCGGGCAAATGACCCGCGGCGGGTATGCCTTTTTACCACAATCCTTACAGACGGTTGTGGTAAGGCGTCCTTCCTTTAGGTGGTCATAAAACGGATAAATCCTGTTCCACTCTTTACTTTCCAGCGGGTACAAATCCATGGTTACAGCGTATTTGCCTTCCATCATTCCCATCATTCTAAATCCCTCCCGTAAATCAGTACAGTATGTGCGGCCATCAAACCGCTCAGGTTGTGAGTAAGACCAATGCGAGCTCCTTCCACCTGCCTAACGGCATCACCTCGCAACTGGCGTATGATCTCGATCCCCTGTCTGATTCCGGTGGCACCAAAGGGGTGACCGCTGCTTAGAAGACCTCCGTCTGTATTTACCGGCACCTGCCCGCCAAAGTCGGATTTCCCTTCCTCTATGAACCAGCCACCCTCACCTTTTTGGCAAAAGCCCAGGTCTTCGTACTCGATAATCTCAGAGATGGTAAAGCAATCGTGTGTTTGAGCCACGTCAATATCCTGCGGTGTTACCCGCGCTTTATTATATGCCTGCTGGGCCGCTATCTTAAGAGCCTCCCAGGTAGTCCAACTGGGCATGTTGGCCGACATGTTATGCAAGGAGGCTTGTGCCGATCCCCTGAAATAAACCAGTGGTTTATCGGTAAGGTATTTAGCTTTTTCCTCCGCCGCCAGGATAATTGCGGCAGCACCGTCAGTAACCGGACAGCAGTCAAAAAGCTTCAAGGGGCGCACGATAGCTCTGGCATTCATCGCCACTTCCAAGGTAATCTCTTCCTTATACTGCCCCTTGGAGTTGTTCAAACCGTTTCTGCGGTTTTTTATTGAAACCATTGCCAGTTGTTCTTCGGTTGTGCCGTATAGTTTCATGTGCTGCTTTGCCACCGCAGCGAATGCCGGCGGTGGCAAACCCAGTCCCATGCCGGTATCAAAGTCGTGATCCGATGCTGCCAGTGCGGTATAGTTGACCTCCCAGCGCTGTGGCGTATATAACTTCTCACCACCGATAACCATAACCACATCGGCCTCACCGCTTTTAATCAGGGCAGCCGCCATGATGATGCCTGTGCTGCCGGTAGCACACAGGAGCTCCACGCGTGCACATATATTTTTGGGCTTAATACCCAAATGTTCCGCCACCAACGGAGCAAGGTGAGTTTGAAAGGAACAGCGTTCGGTAAAAGCTGAACCGACGATCAAACCGTCTATGTCCTTATTGGTTATTATTTTGTTGTCTTCAAAGCATGCCTTTCCGGCCTCTTGAAATAAATCTCTTTCCGTCGCCTGGCGCACACCCCACTGGCACTGTCCACCGGCAATTACACAAACATTTCTCATATTTATCCCCCCTACCTATCATTAAACTTTGGCTTGCGCTTTTCCATGAAGGCATCGAACCCTTCCCGGCGATCTTCGCTGGAAAATGCCAGTATAAAATTCTTCATTTCAAAATCAAGCGCATCATGCAGATTCATATTTATTCCTTTATTCACTGAACCCTTTAGTACGCCTAAGGCGTGCCCCGACCAGGCAGCCAATTTCCGGGCCAATTTCTTTGCTTCCTGCATTAGCTCGGCGTAAGGGACTACCCTGTTAACCAAGCCGATTTGTTCGGCACGGACCGCATCGATCATTTCCCCTAGAAAGAGCAGCTCCTTAGCCCTAGATACACCGATCAGCCTTGGTAAACGCTGCGTACCTCCGCCGCCGGGAATAATACCCAACGTGATCTCAGGCAGCCCAAACTTGGCCTTATCCGATGCCAGCCTTAAGTCACACGTAAGAGCCAGTTCACAGCCACCTCCTAAAGCCAACCCGTTTATTGCAGCAATGGTTGGCTTTTTCATGTTTTCAATTTGGTTGGATGTATGCAGTGAAACTTGGCAGAACCTATACATCTCCACTGATGTCAAGTTTTTCATCTCGCTTATGTCCGCACCGGCAGCGAATGCTTTCTCTCCGGATCCAGTAATAATCACTGCCCGCACTGAGGAATCTGCGTCTAGATCTCCAACCGCCTGACTCAGTTCTCGGAAGAGTTTACTGTTTAGCGGGTTTACAGGAGGGCGATTTAAAGTAATTGTAGCAATGCCATCCTCAATGCCAAGTAGAATTGTCTCAAACGACATTAATACCCTCCTCCCTATTTTTTGTCATTATAATCATAAAACCCTGCGCCGGTCTTGCGCCCGAGACGGCCGGCGCGGACCAAATCCTTCAGTATCTGCGGCGAGTTCCAGCGCATATCTTTAAACTCTTCGCAAAAGTAATTGGCAACATGGTGGGTAATTTCAACACCGGCAAAATCTTGTAATTCAAAAGGTCCCATAGGATAATTCAAGCCCAGCTTAATCGCTGTATCAATATCCTCCATTGTTGCTACGCCTTCCTCCACCAGACGCATTGACTCAATAAGATGGGCCATGAAGACCCGGTTCACGATAAAGCCCGGCGAGTCCTTTTTAACTTCCACAGTAGTCTTGCCCATTTTTGCCGCCACTTCGGAAACAACTTGGACCGTCTCATTGCTGGTATAATAACCGCGAATAACCTCCACCAGCCTCATGATGGGTGCCGGGTTGAAAAAGTGCATCCCGGCAACTTTGTCAGGACGCTTTGTGATAGCTGCTATCATGGTTATAGACATGGAAGAGGTGTTTGTAGTAAGATAGGTTTCGGGCTTACAAACCTGATCCATCTTAGAAAAGGCTTCTTTCTTCATTTCCAGGTCTTCAATGATGGCCTCAATAACCAAATCAGCATCAACAAATAAATCCATTCCGGTGGTCGGAATAATCCTACCTATTACCGCATCTTTTTGCTCCGCCGACATTTTGCCCTTTTCCACGCTCTTAGACAGGAAACTGTCTATCCTGCCAATGGCACGATCCACAAAAACCCGGTCGATATCGCTCAAAATCACATCAAACCCGGCCTGCGCCGCCACTTGAGCTATACCACCACCCATAGAGCCAGCTCCCAGCACCGCAATCTTTTTTATTTCCATAATTATCGCCTCCTGTTTATTAATTAATCCAAGATTTTTTTCAACCATTTAATTAGCAATTTATTGTATATATTACCGCAGTTCTAATAATTCCATCAATTCGTAAGATCCCAACTCGTCAATTCATTGCTATCCTAATCAGCATAAACGGTAGGTTGTTTTTTGCCACTAATTATTATGGAACTAGAACTTGTGCAAAATTTATACCAGGTAGCTAAATTCAACCATTAAGAACTTTTTAAAGGTATTTATCATAATTTTTCTGTAAAAACTGTAAGCTCTTATTAGCCCTTTTGCAAAGGAAACTGCAAATATGCTAAGACTTTTTTATAGTTCTGCCACAAAGCCAGCTATAATATGTTATCTAGTCAACTGAGGCAACAGGTTAATATATATTTTTATACGCGATAATTTTATAGTTAACTATTGCCTTCTCGTAAAAATATCCTGCAAAATTGCTAATACCAATCCTTAATTTCATATTTACGCATCCTCATCTATTGCCTCTTACTTGATAAGGGTTACTTTCCCGATACTTTAAATAAGGTTCGTGCAATCAATAGATTTTGGAAGTTTTATAACCAGCTATCTTTCTCTTTAGAAACAGATGATTTCCTCAGGAGTTAAAACTTACCCATCCTATTGGCAAACTAACGCAATTACTGTTCCACCCACAGGGGATCGGTCACACCTATGACTCATAACCTATGACTGCACTTCATAATTTTAATGTGCTTTAAAATGATTGCAAGCGGCTTGCTAATTTCTGTATCCAAATTCCGCTATTAATTTTAAACTCCTAGTTTTGCTGCAAAAAGTAAAAAAAAGCACCTTCCGCAAGGTAAGTGCCTTTTTACACTCTCTTTTTTACTTTAATAATCTCTGACTCTTAGAACGCTATACACAAATAGTCTTCAGGATCACTTAAAACTTATGAAGGACCTAAACAGAAAATGATTCATCTCTACTTTTAGGATTTTTAATTCGATTATCCGTGAAAATTGGATCAAGGTAATTATGGAGCTCTGTCGCTGTTTTCTTTTCTACTTCGCTGGCACGTGTACAAAAACTAACTAAAACAAGAGTAATGATGCTTACTATTAAAGATGGAACAAATGCATCAAACCCAAACATTAAGCTTTTTGGAAATATTCCTATCCCACATAATAACAATACCGATTCACCCGATAGGATCGAAGCAATCGCTCCGATAGAGGTGCTCCTTTTCCAGTATAAACCTGCCAGGAATGCCGGCGCAAGAAGCGCATACCCACTAAAAGCCCATGTTACAATGGCTAAAATGGTTGCTGGTGGTTTTAATGCAATAATGACAGTAAGAATAACTAATACACATGTACAAATACGCCCGATGGCAATTTGTTTGGCATTATTAGCCTTTTTATCAATATAACGGATATAAATATCTTTGGTAAATAGAGTACTAATTGTAATCAATTGAGAACTAAACGACGACATAATGGCTGCAAATACCGCAGACAATAATATAGCACCAATCCACAGGGCATAATAATTCCCTAATACCATTGGTATTATCTGGTCGGACTCTTTTCCCTGCAAATTTGGGAAAATAGTATGACCATATACTCCTATAAATAATACGGGAATATAAATCACAACCATGGCAAGCGGGTATAAGGAAGCGCTCAACTTTAATGCTTTCGAACTCTTAGCGGCGAAAAATTTTGTAAACATTTGAGGGAAAACGGATATACATAGCATGATCATTAATCCGAAGTTAATCCAACTCTTAATTGTAAATTTTTGTCTAGTAAGTAGTTCCGGGTAATTGCTCATTACATCTTGGGTAACTACTACGGGGCCTCCAATTTTCGATGTTATTAAAAAGAATGCTAACATAACACAAGCTATCATGACAATTCCTTGAAAAAGGTCGGTCCAGGCTACAGCTCTCAAGCCACCTATATAAACATAAACGCCAACGAACACCACAATCATCAATACTCCAACCCATAGTGGTATTGTTCCTTTTGTTAAACCACTAAGAATATAGCCCGCCCCAATAGGTTGAACAGCCATATAGGGCACTGTAAAAAATATATATACTAAAAAGATAACAACACTTAAAGCTTTACTTTCATATCTTTTCCCAAAAAGTTCCGCAGGTGTCATAAAGCTATATTTCTTACCCAAAAGCCAGCAGCGGTAGCCGATTAAGTAAAAAAATATTGCCGATAGGCTAGTAGTGGTTGCCAGATAACCAAAAAATCCTGTTCCCAAATGATAAGCACCACCTGGTGCTCCCATGTAAGCAAAAGCGCTTATGTTCGTTGCAAATAAGGTAAAGAACATCACTGTAAGCCCCAAGCTTCTGTTTGCAACAAAATAATCTTCTGAAGTATTTAAGTTCTGCCTGCCTGAGTATAATCCTATAGAAATAGAGGCAGTAAGATATAAAACAATAACAAAGATCGCACCGATAATCGCAGGGTTCATCAAATATCCCTCCTTATTATTAAGAAACCTGTATATTTTTAAATTTTTTATTTTTTTTGAATATTTGCTAAATTTTAAGCATAATTCAATTATCATTAATCCGGTTCTTTAGGCCAATAATAAATTGCAAACAATGTAAAAGCTATACTTAGGGCAATATTCAACAGCACTTGGTAAAAAACATGCCAAGGTATCCACCCAAAGATCATTGGGGTAATAGAATTCCATTGCCAAAAATCTACAAATGAAAGATAAAGGATAAAAAAAATAATAAACCATACGATACCGCTTTTCCGTGCTTTCATTTATATACCTCCCTCATATCATAATATTAAAGCCACAAAATAAACCAAACCCCGGTTAAAGTGCATTTTTTGGTAATTGAGTGAGTTCGAGAATCAGTTACTCTGTTCAACAGCAATCTCCTTTAACTTTCGTTTCAGCACTTTCCCTGATGCGGTCATTGGAAATTCATCTATTATCAGCAATTTCTCTGGTAACTTAAATTTGGCGAGGTTGCATGTCATCAGGAATTTGATTAATTCTTCAAAGGATAATTCTTCTCCAGGATTTAGCTGGACACACGCGCAAGCCTTTTCCCCATATACCTCATCTGGCACTGCCACAAGGCATACAGCTTTTACTTTAGGATGAGCAAAAATAAGGGTTTCGATCTCTTCACAACTAATTTTTTCACCTCCCCGGTTGATAAGTTCTTTGATGCGACTTTCGAAATAGATATAACCATCTTTATCCTTACGGCATCTATCACCCATTCTATAAAAACCGTCAGGTGTAAAGGCTACGGCATTTAAAGCGGGTGAATTATAATAACCCCGAATGGTATAAGGTCCTCTGATAAGCAACTCACCCGTTTCCCCATCGGGAAGTTCATTACCGTTTTCGTCAATAATTTTAGTTTCGTCCGCCGGGCAAACCGGTTTTCCAGAACTATTTAATATCGCGTGCTCACTAGCATCTAACCTAACCATATTCAACACACCCTC
>JGI2924J29684_1076589_pt1 | contig 10164 bp, 6 predicted proteins | sample BenlonsequencITS_FD_29684 | JGI IMG/M metagenome (IMG submission 29684)
CCGTCCTGCCGGTCGGGGTGGTCATCCGCGAATCGAGCGGCGGGAAGGCGTCCGACCGGTCGAAGGCGTCCGATCTGTCGGAGAACGATCAGACGCTGTCCTGGAAGAACATCCCCGGCGAAGAGCTGGAGCAGCTGATCGAATCGCACCGCCGGCTCAGCCTGCGCCTGATCGACACCCGGGACATGTCTTGGCTGCGCTATACGAACCAGCACTGGGGCATCGTCGGCCTGTGGGAAGGCGAGCCCGGCGCCTCCGATCTCATCCTTGACAGCGCCTACAGCGTGAACGGCACGGGCGTGCCGGTGACCGGCAGCCGCTGGATGGCGGAGCGTTTTCCCCCGATGCCTCCGCTCAAGCGCAGAGCGGACGACCCGGAATTCGTGCTCGTGCAGCTCATCCAGTCGGAGACGCGGAATTGGGGGCTGCTCGTCACCGCGGGACCGGTGAACGAGCGGTTCATCCGCGGCCACGACACGCGCCAGCTGCCTTCGCTGCTCGGCGCCATGATCGACCACCGGAAGCTGCTTGCCGAACTCGAGCAGCGGGAGGCCGGCTACGCCGCGCTGGCGGAGCGGCTCGGCATCGTCTCGCGCACGACGCATGACGGCGTCTTCGAACTCGAGCTGCCGTCTTGCCGGATCGAATGGATCACCGGCATCAAGTCGCTGATGGGAGTCGAGAAGGAGGAATGGCCGGCCGACGGCCGGGCGTTCCTCAGTCTGGTGCACCCCGAGGACGTGCCGCGCGTCAAGGTCGTCTGGGAGGCGGCGGTGAAATACCGGCTGCCGCTCCATATTGAATTCCGGGTGAAGCGCGGGGATGAATATATCTGGGTGTCGGCGGCGGGTGAGATCGTGACCGACGCCGGCGGCAACGCCGTCCGGTTCCTCGGCGCCATTACGGACATCCATTTGCGCAAGATGGCCGAGTGCGCGCTGCTCGCTTCCGAGGAGCGATACCGCGCGTTCTTCCGGAACACGCCGGTCATGCTGCTGTCTCTCGACGAACAATTCGTCATCACCGATGCGAATCCGTGCTGGCTGGAGGCGATGGGTTACGAGCGCGAGGAAGTCGTCGGTGCGAGCTGTCTGTCGTTTCTGACGCCGGAATCGGAGGAAAAATGGCGCGCCCATTGGTCAAACGGGAAGGCGGAGACGGGCATTGCCGACATGGAGCTGCAGTGGGTGACGCGCGGCGGCCAGACGATCGACGGGCTGGTGAACGGCCGGCGTTACGGCGAACCGGGACAGGCGCGGATCTACCTCTCGGTCCGCGACATCACGGAGAGAAAGCGGGCGGAACGGCAGATCCATTTTCTCGCCTACCACGATCCGCTGACCGGGCTGCCGAACCGGCGGATGTTCTATGAACGGCTGGAGCGGGCCATCGGCGAGGCGGAAGCGGGCGGGACGCGCGTCGCCGTCATGATGATCGACCTCGACCATTTCAAGGTCATCAACGACAGCCTGGGCCACGACATGGGCGACGCCCTGCTCCGGCTGGTGGCCGGCCAGCTGGCCGACATGGTCGGCGACGCCGGCCTCGTCGCCCGCATCGGCGGCGACGAATTCACGATCATGCTGACCGGCGGCGAAGCCGGGGAAGCGGCTGGGCGGCTGGCGGAACGCATTGTGGACAAGCTGCGGCAGCCGTTCACGGTCGCCGGCCACGACCTGTTCGCCACGGCCAGCGTCGGCATCAGCCGCTATCCCGAGGACGGCGTTGACATCGGCGAGCTGGTCAAGAAAGCGGACACCGCCATGTACCGGGCGAAGCAGCAGGGCCGGAACCGCATGGAGACCTACAGCGGCGCGATGGAGGAAGTGGTCCGGGAACGGCTCGCGATCGGCAGCCGGCTGCGCCTGTCCCTGGACACGATGGCGGGCTTCTATCTGCTGTATCAGCCGCAGCTCGATCTGAAGAGCGGCCGGCTGATCGGCGCGGAGGCGCTGATCCGCTGGACGCTGCCGGACATCGGCAGCGTGCCGCCGGGCATGTTCATTCCGCTCGCGGAAGAGTTCGGCATGATCGTCCCGATCGGCGAGTGGGTGCTGCGCGAGGCGTGCCGGCAGCTCAAGGCGTGGTCCGACCGGTTCGCCGGCGGATGGCACCTGTCGATCAACCTGTCGGTGAAGCAGCTGCAGCAGCCGGATTTCGTTGCCGGCGTCGACCGGATTGTGGCGGAGTCGGGCGTCGACCCCGGGCGGCTCTGCTTCGAGATTACGGAAACCGCGGCGCTGCTTAACCTCGAATCGTGCGCCCAGATTCTGAATGAACTGCGCGCGAGGGGGATCCGGATCGCGCTGGACGACTTCGGCACCGGCTATTCGTCCCTGCTGCTGCTGAAGAGCCTGCCGCTGTCGATCGTGAAAATCGACCGTTCGTTCACGCACGATCTGCTCGCAAGCAGCGCGACGGCTTCAATCGTATCCGGCATCATCGCCATGTCGAAGGGACTCGGCATGTCCGTCATCGCCGAAGGCATCGAGACGGAGGAACAGCTCGAGGCGCTTGGCCGCCTCGGCTGCGAAGGCTACCAGGGGTACCATGAGAGCCGGCCGCTTCCGCCCGATCTGTTCGAACGGCAATATCTGGCGGACGATCCGCCGGAGGACGCGTGAGCCGGTTGATCCCGCAAAGTGAAAAGCCGCGCAGGCGGTTCCGTTGAAGGAGCCCGCCGCGCGGCTCAGTCTCTTCTGAGCGCGGAGATGAGCAGCAGCACGGCGGTCAGCAGATGAAGCAGCCAGCCGAGGAAGGGAATCCAGGCCAGCAAGGATGTGACGATGCCCAGGATCGAGCCGTAGTACGAGTCGTGATTTTTGACGGAAATGATGAGTGTTGCAGCATGCAGGACGCACATGACGACCAGCGCCCAGTAGGCACTGGCCAGGACAATGAGACCTCCGAGCACCGGAATGGCCAGGACGGCTTCCACTACGCCGGTGAGCAGTTTCATGGCTTTGGCATTTGACATGGGCTTTAAGCCCCCTCCTCTCCGGTTCCGCCGGATGCAAATGCGTAAGACCCCACCACCATGTATATGCGTTGCCGGCATGTCCAGTCAGCGGGAAAACGTTCCTTGTCCCCCGGTGCGCGCTGTTTTACAATGGAGCCGTTGGGATTCGCAATGTCTGATTTCCGCGAAACAGCGAAAGGGACGGTGGCGCATGATGAAAATCGGGTTCATCGGACTCGGGAACATGGGGCTGCCCATGGCGATCAACCTGGTCAAGGCCGGCTTCGAGGTGTACGGACTGAACCGCAGCAAGGGAGCGGAGGAGAAATTCGCGCAGGCGGGCGGCAAGACCGGGCTGACCCGGGCGCAGCTGGCGGCCGAAATGGACATGGTCATCACCTGCCTGCCGATGCCAGCCGACGTCGAGGCGGTGTACACGTCGGAGGACGGCCTGATTCCGAACGGCCGGCCCGGTCTCCTGCTCGTCGATTGCAGCACGGTCGGCCCGGATCTGAACCGGCGCCTGTTCGATGCGGCGGCGGCCCGCGGCATCGCGTTTCTCGACGCGCCGGTAAGCGGCGGTACGGTCGGCGCGGCCGAAGGCACGCTCAGCATCATGGTCGGCGGCGAGCGCGAAGCGTTCGACCGGGCGAAGCCCGCCTTCGAGGCGATGGGCAAGCAGATCTATTATGTCGGTCCGAGCGGTAGCGGGTCGGTCGTCAAGCTGATCAACCAGCTCATGGTCGGCATCCATACCCAGGCGGTCAGCGAGGCGCTGGCGCTGGGCCGCAAGGCCGGACTGGACGAGGCGGCGCTTGTCGACATTCTGATGGCGAGCTTCGCCAGCAGCCGCATGCTCGGCCGCCATTACTCGGGCTTCATCGCGAAGGAAGCGTATGATCCCGGCTTCGCCATCAAGCTGCTCGGCAAAGACCTCGACCTGGCGGCCGAGATGGCGGAGAAGAGCGGCGTCCGGCTGAAGGCCGGGGCGCGCGTGCGCAGCCTGCTCCACCGCGCGATCGCATCCGGCTACGGCGACCGCGACATGGCGGCGATGTTCCGCTTCCAGACCGACGAAGACGCGAAGGAAAGCGAAGCGGGCCCGATCAAGCATTACGCCGTCTTCCTGCCGATGAAGGATGCGGAGAAGAGCGACCGCTTCCGGCCGGAGCATCTGCAGTTTCTGGCCGAGCAGCGCGCGGCCGGCCGGCTGTTCGCCAACGGCCGGTTCACCGACGGCGCCGGCGGCCTGGTCATCTACAAGGCGCGCTCGTACGAGGAAGTGGAAAACTGGGTGAAGCAGGACCCGTACATTGTGCATGGCGCGCGCGGGTATGAGATCCACGAGTGGGATGTCGTGCCGGCGGAAGGGTGAGCCGCGGATCGCAGCGGTTGACGTCACACGATCAGGAGGTATAAACGCGTGACCATTTTAACGTTTCCGAAAGATTTCGTCTGGGGCGTCTCGACGTCCGCCTATCAGATCGAGGGCGCGCTGACCGAGGACGGCCGCGGTCCGTCGATCTGGGATACACTGGCCGCCATTCCGGGGCGCATCATGAACGGCGACGACGCGAGCGTCGCATGCGACAGCTACCACCGGTATGAAGAAGACATCGCGCTGATGAAAGAGCTCGGTGTGAAAGCGTACCGCTTCTCGGTGTCCTGGCCGCGCATCTATCCGCAAGGGGACGGCGAGGTGAACCCGAAGGGCATCGCGCATTACAAGCGGTTCGTGACGAAGCTGCGCGAGGCGGGCATCACCCCGTTCTGCACGCTCTATCACTGGGAACTCCCGCAGGCGCTGCAGGACCGGGGAGGCTGGGAAAACCGGGCGACGATCGATGCGTTCGTCCGTTTCGCCGAGACGATGTTCCGCGAATTCGACGGGCTGATCGATTACTACATGACGTTCAATGAACCGTGGTGCATCGCGATCAACGGCCATCTGCTCGGCCGGCACGCGCCGGGCATCACGAATTGGCAGTCGGCCATTCAGGTCGCCCACAACGTCATGGTCGCCCACGGCCGGACGGTGCGCCGCTTCCGCGAGCTAGGCGTGAAGGGGCAGATCGGCTACGCGCCGGACATGTACTGGTACGAGCCGCTCACCCGCAAGCAGGAGGACGTCGACGCGGCCTACCGCGCATTTTCCATCTACAACTGGTTCGTGGAGCCGGTCTTCACCGGCAAGTATCCGGAGAAGATGGCGGAATGGATCAAGTCGAAAGGCGCCGAGCCGGTCGTCGAGCCGGGCGACATGGACATCATCCGCGAGCCGATGGATTTCCTGGGCCTGAACTTCTACGGCGGCAACATCGTGCGGCACAAGCCGGGCAACAACTACCTGGACCTCGAGCATGTCGATCTCGGCTATGCCAAGTCGGACAAGGGCTGGTTCATTTATCCGGAAGGCCTGTACAAGATGCTGACCTGGCTGACGGATAATTTCGGCCCGATTCCGATCTACATCACGGAGAACGGCGTCTGCTACAACGACGAGCCGGGACCGGACGGCCGGATCCGGGATGACCGCCGCATCGCGTTCCTGCGCGACCATATCGCCGAGCTCGGCCGCGCGATTGCGTCCGGTGTCAATCTGAAAGGGTATCTGACCTGGTCGCTCATGGACAATTTCGAGTGGGCGTTCGGCTACACGTGCCGCTTCGGCCTCGTGCATGTCGATTACAACACGCTGAAGCGCACGCCCAAGGACAGCTTCTACTGGTACAAGAAAATCATCCGCAACAACTGGATTGAGCTTGAGAGCCGTTAACGCGCGTTCATCCCAAAATGCGGTATTTACAAACCTGACATTCCGTGGTAATATCTGTTCTCAACAAGCGATTGACGGAAGGATTTCTAGGGATCCGACGGCCGGCAAGGCCGGGCGAACCGAGCGAAATCGTCGCGTCGGCATTCGGGGTTAAACAAGCAGGACGCGATACACCGTAAGGGATAAAAGACCTTCGGCAAGTTCCGCCATTACCGGCGGTGCGGGCCGGAGGTCTTTGTTGCTTTAGCAGAACAGAGCGAGATGGGAGGGCATGCAGACGTGTTGGCACTGGAAGTGGAAGGGCTGGTGAAAACGTTCCGCGTCAAGCGGAAACCGGAGGGCTTCAAGGCCAGCGTCCGTTCGCTGTTGCGGCCGGAGTGGACGGAGAAGACGGCGGTGGCCGGCATCCGTCTGAAGGCGGAGGCGGGGGAGACGCTGGCTTTCCTCGGGCCGAACGGAGCGGGCAAATCGACGACGATCAAAATGCTGACCGGCATTCTCCATCCTTCGTCCGGCCATGCCCGCGTGCTGGGGATGGTGCCGTGGAAGGAGCGCGCGGCGCTGGCGTTCCGGATCGGCGCCGTCTTCGGGCAGAAATCGCAGCTCTGGTACCATCTGCCGCCGGCGGACACGTTTGAATTGCTCAGCCGGATGTACGAGCTGGGGCGGGCGGATTACCTGCGCCGCCGCGACGAGCTGGTCGAACGATTCGAGCTCGGGCCGTACATGCAGACGCCCGTCCGCAAGTTGTCGCTCGGCGAGCGGATGCGCTGCGAGATCGCGGCGGCTTTCCTGCACCGCCCGGAACTGCTGTTCCTGGATGAGCCGACGATCGGGCTCGATGTCATTGTGAAGCGGCGCATCCGCGAGCTGATCGCGGAGCGGAACCGGGAGGAGGGGACGACCGTCTTCCTCACATCCCACGACCCGTCCGACATCGAGCAGCTCTGCCGACGGGCGGTCGTCATCCATCACGGGTCCGTCATCTTCGATGCCCCGGTCGAGCGGCTGAAGCGCGAAGTCTTGAACTACAAGACGGTCCACCTCAAGCTGCGGAACGGCGCGCGGCTGCCGGAGAAGCTGCCGGATGGCGTCCGGGCCGCGGAAGCCGGTCCGTCCGCGTGGCGGCTGTCCGTGGACACGACCGCCGCCTCGATCGAGGATGTGCTCGCCGCGTTCATCGGGCATTGCGCGATCGAAGACATGACGGTTGAAGATCCGCCGATGGAGGATGTCATCCGGGCGGTCTACGAAGGCGGGAGCGGCCGTCCGCCGGCGGAGGAGGGGGCGGCGTCATGATGCCGGTTATGGCCAAGCTGCACAAATACCGGGCGGTCGGGATCATCGCGGTCAGGCAGCAGCTGCAGTACCGGGTCGATTGTGTCGTGCGGGCGCTGTTTCTGCTCCTCATTCTGTTCATTTTCATCCATCTGTGGAAGGCGGCGTACGCTTCGAGCGGGACGGAGATGATCGAAGGGTTCGCGCTGAACCAGATCATCTGGTACCTCGTCTTCGCGGAAGCCGTCACGATGGCCTGCCCGCAGCTGTGCATCCGGATCGAGGACGAGGTGAAGCAGGGCGAGGTGGCGGTCCGGCTCATCCGGCCCATCGCCTACAACGGGTTTCATTACATGACGTATCTGGCGGAAGCGGGCGTCCGCTTCCTCGTCCAGCTCGCCGCGGGGAGCGCGATCGCCTGGGCCTACATGGGGCCGCCGGCCTTCGGCTGGGGCTGGGCCGGGCTCGCCGCGCTGCTGCCCGGAGCGTTCACCGTCGCGTTCCTGCTCAATCTGGCCGTCGCGCTGCTCGCCTTCTGGGTCGAGGAGACACGCGGCATGGAGTTCGTCCTGCAGAAGCTGAATTTCACGGCCGGCGGCATGCTGCTGCCGCTCGAACTGATGCCGGACTGGCTGGAACGCGTCTGCGGGTGGCTGCCGTTCCAGGCGGTGCTCTATTTCCCGGCCCGCATGGGCGTCGCGTTCGACGGCGGGCGGCTCGCCGCATTTCTGCTGACGCAGTGGGGCTGGGCCGCTGCGCTTGCGGTGCTGTGCGCGTTCATCTATCGGAGAGGAGTGCGGAAGCTGAATGTCAACGGCGGTTAGGCTGTCCGGCGGCCGCGGGAGCCGCGTCCGGCGCGCAGCCGGCATCTTGCGGTACGTGCTGACGTGCTGGAAGCTGAATCTGGCCGCCGCGATGGAGTATCGGGCCAGCTTCTTCATGCTGGCGGTCATGATGTTCGTGAACAACTGCATCTGGCTCGTGTTCTGGGCGATTTTCTTCGCACGCTTTCCGGCCGTGAACGGCTGGGATCTGCGGGACGTCATGCTGCTGTGGGGCATCAGCGCGGGCGGATTCGGCTGGTCGAACGTGCTGTTCGGCAATTACCCCCGCATCGCGCCCATCGTGGCGAACGGCGAGCTGGATGTGTTCCTGACGCAGCCGAAACCGCTGCTGCTGGGCGTGCTGGTCAGCCGCATGTCGCTGACGGCGATGGGCGACTTCCTGTTCGGCGTCGCGATCTACGCCCTGGCCGGCGAACATACGCTGATCGGCGCCGCGAAATATGCGCTGGGGCTCCTGATCAGCGGCCTGCTGTTCCTGTTCGTGACGCTCGCCGCCGGCACGCTGGCGTTCTTCTTCGGCCAGGCGGAAGGGATGGCTTCCCAGCTCTTTAACGGTCTGGTCGCGCTCAGCACGTATCCGACGGATATTTTCAAGGGAACGGCGCGGATCGTCCTGTTCACGGTGCTGCCGGCCGGCTTCATCAGCTACGCGCCAATCGGTCTGCTCCGGCGGTTCGACGGGACGACTTGAGAAGTTCGTCATGGGTCCCTTGTTCGACTAGTTCTCCGTCTTTCAACACGAGAATGTGATCTGCGATTTTACAACTGCCCAGCCTATGAGAAATCAACAGCGTGATTTTGCCCTCAGACAACTCGGCAAATCTTTTGTACAGAGATTGTTCCGCTATCGGATCCATTGAAGCTGTAGGTTCATCCAGTACGATGATTTCACTCTCTTTGAAAAATGCGCGTCCGAGAGCCAGCTTCTGCCATTGTCCTACTGACAATTCCGTGCCGCCTTCGAATTCGGGTCCAAGCCGCGTATCAAACCCATCGGGGAGGGACGAGATGACTTCTGATGCCCCAGAACGTGCAGCCGCCATTTCAAGTGCAGTTTGGTCCGACAAGCGCCCGATATCGCCATACCCGATGTTTTCCCTTGGAGTATTATATAAACGGAGAAAGTCTTGAAATACGGCAGCGATGTTTCGATATAACGCCGATTTGTCTATATTCTTTAAATCTACTCCGTCATATTCAATCTTGCCAGAGTATGACGAATACAGTCCGATCAGGCAATTTACGAGCGTGCTTTTTCCTGCTCCGTTTTCGCCGACAATTGCTACAGTTTGGTTCGGTTTAATATGCAGCGATATATTCTTAAGGGTGTATTCCGAACGGTTAGGATAACGGAATGACAAGTTGTTCACGGTAATTCCTTTTGTAATTGGGCCTTTGAAGGCCTGCAACGCGGCAGCAATTTCGCTGTTCTGTCCTTCTTCGTTGGTGTCCATGAACAGGAAAAATTCATTCATCATCAACGCGTCTTCGTACAAGGATGAAAGTTCAAACGCCAACTTCTTTAATTGGCTCTGTGTAGAAACCAGAATTTGATAGATTGCAACAAAATGACCGACTGTCAGATTTCCGTTTATACAAACAAATATTGAATAAATCGTAAACAACATCCCCAGCAAACTTTGAATGCTTTCGACGGCGGAGCGGGCTTTAAACGATCTGCGTTCAACCTTTTTTTGTTCCGCAGCATTGTTCCAATAGATGGCGCTCCACTCTTTCAACAGCGTTTGGCCAAGGTTATAAATACGCAATTCTTTTGCAGATGATCGGTTGGTCAATAAGTCGAACAAATATTGCATGCGGCGGGTGAAAGGCGTTTGGAGACGGAGCAGCCAAAATTTCCATTTTCCAATCTTCATGTTGACCCATAGCGACGGGATCATATACAAAATGATGGCCACGGTTAATAGCGTATCAAATTGACCAATCAGCACAATGAACGAAATCAATGTCACAAGAGACTGACCGGCAGAAAACAGAAAATCGATCACCCGTTGGCCGCTGAATGTAATCGTTGATCTTGCTCTTTGAAGCTGATCGTAGAATTGTGAATCATCGAATCGAATAACGGGGAACAAGACGGTTTTCTCAGCCAGCATTCCTTCCATTCGATAGCCGGTCTTCTGCTGGAGCAATAGGGTTATATATTGGTTCAACAGTTCTATTAAAACCGCAAAAATGCCGATAATAAAGATGACAACAAGCACGGTTATACAGTCTCGCATGTTGCCCGCTTGGTTCAATAAGGACGCGACACTGTTCGTCAGTTCTTTCGTCAGATCGATCTG
>JGI2924J29684_1076588_pt1 | contig 10155 bp, 6 predicted proteins | sample BenlonsequencITS_FD_29684 | JGI IMG/M metagenome (IMG submission 29684)
GAAATCCATGGATTTCTAATAACGATTGGTTAGAGATTCTGGAATATCAATTTTAAAATGAAAGGATGAGTCTCATGGCAAGTAATTTTATTTACAGCAACAGGGATCATAAATTTATTTTCAAAGAATGGCTGGATTGCAAAAAGATTCTTGGTTTAAAGCGTTTTCGGGATTATCTCTCTATTGAGGATGTCGATGGAATCCTCGACCAGTCCCTGAAGGTGTGCAGAGACGTGGTTGCTCCAACTAATGATGATGGTGACACCATCGGCGCAAGATTTCATGATGGAAAAGTAACAGTTCCGCCATCCTTTCACAAGGCTTTTCGATTTCTTCACGACAATGGGTGGGGGGCCAGCAACAATGACGTAGACGGAGAAGGAGCTCTTCCGGAGATCCTTAACCAGGCTGTCCGTGAGTATATTATTGGGGCTAATCCCTCCATGTCCCCCTATATTGGTCTGAGCGGCGGAATTGCTTCTGTGATCAAGGCCTTTGGCTCTCAGGAGCAGATTGCTCTTTATACTCCGAAAATGTTCGAAGGAGTTTGGGAGGGCACTATGTGCTTAACGGAACCCGGCGGAGGTTCTGATGTGGGGGATATGACTTCCAAAGCTTATCCCACCGATGACCCATTAATTTATAAAGTCAAAGGAACAAAATGTTTTATTACCGGAGGAGATCATGATCTTACTGAAAACATCATTCATCTGGTGCTTGCTCGAATTGACGGAGCTGCTCCGGGGACTAAAGGTTTGTCTCTATTTATTGTTCCCAAAATTTGGGTCAATGAAGACGGCAGTTTAGGCGAATCCAATGATGTTGCTACCGTGGGCATCGAACATAAAATGGGTCTTAAAGGTTCGGCAACCGCTGTACTTAGCTTCGGAGAAGAGGGGTATTGCCGGGGTGTCTTGTTAGGGAGCGCGCCTGATGAAAATGGCGTAGGACAAGGCATGGCACAAATGTTTAAGATGATCAATGGTTCCCGGATGGATACCGGACACAGTGCTTTAGCAGTAGCTACAGTGGCTTACAACAATGCTGTCAACTATGCCAGAGAGCGTATTCAGGGCCGCCCCATTACTAATCCTAAAGGGAATCGTGTACCCATTATTCAGCATGAAGATGTCCGGCGGATGCTTATAACACAGAAGGCAACGTTGGAAGCTATGCGGGCCATGATTTTCAAAGGATATTATTATATCGACTTAATCGAGCATGGAGATGATCCGGAAGACATTCATTCCGCTAAACGTTCCCTTGAAGTTATCACCCCTCTGGTCAAAGCTTATTGTTCCGATCAGGGATGGCTCATGATTACGGAAGCTATTCAAGTTTTAGGGGGCTATGGGTATACCGAAGAATATCCCATCGCTCGTCAAGCCAGAGATGTAAAAATTTATTCTATCTGGGAGGGCACTAATTTTATTCAGTCCATGGATCTTGTGGGTCGTAAGTGGAATCTGGATAAAGGAAATGTCTTCAGGGAGTGGATGATGGAGCTGGCAGCATTTGTCCAAGCTAATCAGAACCATGACACCTTTGCCCGTGAATTCGCGGTATTAGGCAAAGCCTTATTAGCTTATCAAGACCTGGTGAGCACAGTTCTCGGTTACTATAAAGAAAATATCCGGCTGGTCCCGCTCTATAGTACAAGAATTTTGCGGATTACTGCCGAACTTTATGGAGGATGCTTATTAATGCAGCAAGCACTGGTCGCCAAAGAAAAGCTTGCTCAAGGAAATATTGACCAAGACTTTTACAACGGTAAGATTCAGTCGGCGAAATTCTTTGTGCTTAATATCGTCCCTGATGTAGCGGCAACCGTAAGAATTATTAAGGAAGCCGATACTTCAGCTATGGACATACCGGAAGCAGCTTTTTAAGGGGGAGCACTGAATGATCGGTCATTCAGCACGCCATTAATTTGAATTGGGAAACTTCATGACTCTAATTCTGGACTTGTTAAATCCATCTTGAACTGGAGCAGAAGTTTAGTTTCAGTTATCTCACAAAACGAGAGGGGGATATCAATGCAGATTCATAAAGTAGCGGTCATAGGGTCCGGCGTGATGGGAAGTACCATCGCTGCTCATTTGGCTAATGCCGGGATCCCAAGCCTATTGTTGGATATTGTCCCATCCAAGCTGTCTGCTAAAGAGGAAGCGGCCGGTTTAACACTTGAGGACAAAAGAGTCAGAAACAGTATAGCCGAACAAAACAAGTTAAATTTGCTGAATCCTGCTCCATTCCTGGTTCCGGAATTTGCAGAGCGAATCGAGGTTGGAAACATCAGTGATGATTTAGGGCGTTTAAACGAAGTCGATTGGGTTATCGAGGTCGTTGTTGAACGACTTGATATTAAGAAAGATCTCTTCAAAAAGGTTGCCGCAGTGGTTCGTCCGGGAACCATTGTCACTTCCAATACCTCGGGGATTTCGCTGAAGGCTATGGTGGAAGGGCTGCCGGAAAGCTTCACGCGATATTTCTGCGGAACCCACTTCTTTAATCCGCCGCGCTACATGAAACTTTTAGAGATTATTCCCGGGCCTGATACCGACTCGAATGTGATTGCGTTTATGAAAGAGTTTGGCGAACGCGTCTTGGGCAAAGGCGTGGTCATGTGTAAAGATACGCCTAACTTCATAGCTAATCGTATTGGAGCTATCGGTTCCCCTGTTCTGCTAAAGGAAATGCTCCGTTTGGGGCTGACAGTTGAGGAAGTCGATGCTTTAACGGGACCTGTTATGGGACGCCCGAAGAGTGCATCCTTCAGGTTAATCGACCTCGTTGGTCTGGATGTTTTCATCCATTCTAATAATAATGTTGCCAACGGAGTTCCAGAGGAGAAAGATGATTTCGTTTTGCCAGAGTTCATCTTTACCATGCAGAAAAACGGCTGGCTAGGAGATAAAACGAAACAGGGCTTTTACAAGAAATCAAAAGGCCCCAAAGGCAAGGTCATTGAAGTTTTGGACGTCAAAACCATGACCTACGGTCCGCAAAAGAGTGTGAGTTTTCCCTGCCTGGAAAAGGCCAAAGCGGCTAAAGGCCTGCCCGAGAAACTCCGTACCTTAGTCAGCAGTGATGATGTCGGGTCAGAGTTTGCTTGGAATGTATTAAAACCAACGCTTCTCTACGCAGCTAATTTAGTCAAAGACATTGCTGAGGATATTACCGGAATCGACGAAGGCATGCGCTGGGGTTATAACTGGGAACTGGGTCCCTTTGAATTATGGGATGCTCTTGGAGTAAAAGCAACAGCGGATCGTATTGCCGCTGAAGGCGGGAAACTGCCGGCTATTGTAGAAGAATTGCTCTCCAAAGGGTATGAGAGATTCTATCGCAAGACTGAAGCCGGTGAGATCACCTATTATGATCATGGCGAATATCGACAGAAAACGGTGAGCCAATATTCCTGCTCTCTGAAGCAGGCTCATAAGACCGGCAAAGTCATTATTGGCAATGCCGGAGCAAGCTTAATAGATTTAGGAGACGGGGTTGCCTGCTTAGAATTCCATTCTCCCAACAACTCGATTACCACCGATGTTGTGGAGATGATCTACAAGTCGCTGGAAGAAGTCGAGAAAAATTACACAGGCATGGTCATTGGCAACCAAGGCAAGAATTTCTGCGTGGGTGCTAACCTAGTGGATATCCTGCGGGAGGCAGAAAAAGGGAACTGGTCGGATCTGGATCAGGGCATTCGTCAATTACAGAATGCGACGATGGCTTTGAAATATGCCAAAAAGCCTGTAGTAGCGGCTCCCTTTGGTATGACCCTGGGCGGCGGAGCGGAGGTATGTCTGCACTCTCATGCTATTCAGGCTTCCTCCGAAACCTATATGGGTCTTGTTGAAGTTGGTGTGGGTTTAATTCCTGCCGGTGGTGGAACGAAGGAAATGGCTGTTCGGGCCATGGAAGGAATTTTACCGGGAGTTCAAGTTGCTCCGGACTATTTCTTCGCCAAACGCTTTGAAGTAATAGCAATGGCACAAGTCTCTACAAGTGCGGAAAAGGCTCGTCAGCTGGGCTTTTTACGAGACCACGACCGTTACAGCATGAACCCGGATCATATTATTATGGATGCTAAAGCACGGGTTGAGGATCTGGCTCAAAACTTCAGACCTAATTTGTCGACGAAGGTGAAAATTGCGGGTCCAGGTGTTCGCGGTACTTTGGAATTGGCCATGTATGGAATGCTTGAAGGTCGTTACATCTCAGAGTATGACCGGCATCTCGGCAATAAACTGGCTTATGCCATTACCGGCGGAGACCGCCCCGCAGGCATGCTCGTCGATGAGCAATATCTCTTAGATTTAGAGCGTGAAGTCTTTTTGAGTTTGCTTGGGGAAGCGAAGACCTTGGACCGCATTCGCCATATGCTCACTAAAGGCAAGCCATTACGGAATTAGGGGGGAAAACCATGCAAGAAGCGTACATTATCCAAGCGAAGCGGACGGCCATTGGAAAATCGGCCAGGGGAGCTTTAGCTCAGGTCCGCCCGGATGATCTAGGTGCCTTTGTAATCCAAGACGTTGTAAAAAATGTTCCTGCCCTTAAAACGGAAGAAATAGAAGACCTTGTACTCGGCTGTTCTTTTCCGGAAGGCGAGCAGGGAATGAATATGGCCAGAATTATAGCCCTGCGCGCCGGTCTTCCCATCGACGTTCCTGGCGTGACGATTAATCGATTTTGTTCATCAGGACTTCAGGCAATTTCCATGGCCGCGGATAGAATTCGCTTGGGTGAAGCTGATGTGATGCTCGCAGGCGGAGCAGAGAGTATGTCATTGGTTCCCATGGGCGGAAGTAAACCGGCCCCCAATCCTTTTATGCTCGTTAATGCTCCGGAAGTCTATCTCTCCATGGGCATAACCGCTGAGAATGTGGCAAAAAAATATGAAATTACTCGGGAACAGCAGGATGCTTTTGCTGCACGAAGCCATCAAAAGGCCTGGGCTGCTCAAAGCAGCGGGCGCTTTGATGATGAGATTGTTCCGATTCCCTTGCCGACTTGGGGGAAGCCGGGGGAGAAATGGTTCACGAAAGATGAGGGGATACGCCCGGAGACCACAGCAGAAACTTTGGCTAAACTTCGGCCCGCTTTTATGAACGGAGGCTCAGTCACAGCAGGGAACTCGTCCCAGACTAGTGACGGAGCGGCTATGACCCTTCTCATGTCAGAACAGAAAGTCAAAACTCTTGGCTTAAAACCCTTAGCGGTTTGGCGCGGATTTGCGGTTGCCGGAGTAGAACCGGAACTGATGGGAATCGGCCCCATCAAGGCTATCCCTAAAGTACTGAAGCAAGTCGGCTTAAAGCTTGAGGACATTGATATCTTTGAACTGAACGAAGCCTTTGCATCACAATCGCTGGCGATCCTTAAGACGCTGGACATTGACCCGGAGAAAGTAAATCCTAATGGCGGAGCCATTGCTTTAGGCCATCCTTTGGGCTGTACGGGAGCTAAGCTCACAGCAACCTTACTCCATGAATTGATTAAGCAGAAGAAAAAATACGGAATAGTTACCATGTGCATAGGCGGTGGTATGGGAGCAGCAGGAGTTTACGAATTGCTCTAAAAGCTAAATATTCAGCGAAGGAGCAAAAAAAGGCTTTAATAAATAGACCCCAAAAGGGCGCAGCGGAACTTAAAGAAGTTCGCTGCGCCCTAATTGTTTTTTCGGTTTTATCGAGGAGAAAAGATAACCCCCACTTATAGAAGCATGTTCATTCACCAGTTTATTAGATGTGATGGTATGTTGCTGAGCTGTCAATGAATTTCTGAGTTATGAGAATTCCGGCTGATTTCAATCAGCTTAAGAACGCCCCAGGCGAGGACAGCATAGACAATCATGGCAATAATGGTTGAGGATTCTAACACCGACTGGGTTTCCAGGCCTTTGGTGACAGCTGATGGAAAAATTCCCGAAAAAGGAGCTAAGAAAACTTGCGTAACTGCGTACATAAGAGAGACAAAGGGGCTTTGAGGATTTGCTCCAAGAAGTTTAAAGATAAGGCGGAAGGTGAAGAGGACTTCGAGAACCCCTAAAACATAGTAGACAATTTGTTTTGCTTTAAGATGTTCCGGCCCGGATTTCCTTACAGTACCTTCGTCCATGGTTATACCTCCTTTAGTTGATACAAGTTATTTTCCCAAATATCCGGCAAGCTAAACAATAGTTTGACGCAACAACTTTTCACGGGGAGAATAATAATTTTGCAGGCATTCTTCATGTTCTAGCATGTACATATTTAGGTATTCTGATGTACAAACTTTGTATAGTAATTCAAAAGGAGGATAGGCAATGACTGAAACAATCTTAGAAAGATCTGAAGGAAGGGTAAGTTATCACGATTCCGTTGAAGAAATGCTGCCCAGAATTCGAGAGGACGGAATGTCTAACGTTTTTGACCGTTGGACGAAACAGGAAAAAATCCGCTGTAATTTTTGCCTGCAGGGGCTTAGCTGTCAGCAGTGTTCCAACGGACCTTGCCGGATCAGCGAGAAGAGCGGTCAAGACAAGGGCGTTTGTGGAATTGGAGCCGATGCAATGGCTATGAGGAAACTGCTGCTGCAAAATATTATGGGCGCAGGGACCTACAGTCATCACGCTTACGAAGCATTTCGTACTCTTCGGGCAACGGGAGAAGGTAAAACCCCCTTTAAAATCACTGATGTTAATAAACTAAAGTGGATGTGCGAAACTCTTGGCATTAATGCCAATCAGGATGTTAATCAGATGGCAATTCAATTGGCAGACCTTCTCAACAACCAGATGAATATTGGCACAGAAGAACCTAACCTCATGGTGGAAGCCTTTGCCCCCAAAAAAAGAAAAAAGATTTGGAGAGATCTACATATCTATCCGGCGGGGACTGTGCATGAGGAACAGAACTGTGTGGCGAGCTGTCTGACTAATGTTGACGGAGATTATGTTTCCTTGGCCTTGAAAGCTCTGAGACTTGGATTATCAACCATCTATAATTCTCAGATTGGACTGGAAATGGTTCAGGATATTTTGTTTGGCACACCTCAACCTCATGAAGTTAATGTCGATCTTGGAATTATGGATCCTGACTACGTTAATATTGTTTTTAACGGGCACCAACCCTGGGCTGGGGTGGCGACGATTCAAAAGGCCAAAACTCCGGAAATTCAAGCCAAGGCCAAAGCGGCCGGGGCCAAAGGTTTGAGAGTTGTCGGTTCTATTGAAACCGGGCAAGAGCTGCTCCAAAGGTTTCCTGTAGATGATGTTTTTGTGGGACTTATGGGAAATTGGCTGTCCATAGAACCTCTACTGGCAACCGGTACCGTCGATGTCATGGCTATGGAAGAAAATTGCTCTCCGCCGGCCATTGATATGTATGCGGAAAAATATCAAGTGACTCTTGTCAGTGTCAGCACAATTATCGGAGTACCGGGACTTGAACATAAAATCCCTTACCATCCCAATGAAGTCGAGAGTATGGCAGATCAACTGATCAATTTGGGGATTGAAAATTTTAAAAAGCGTCATGGGAAGATTACAGCTAAGGTTCCTAAAATCACCCAAAAGGCCATAGCTGGGTTTTCTACGGAAGCCGTTTTAGGAGCTTTAGGTAATAAGCTCGATCCTCTTGTCGATGTGATAGCTGCAGGCAAGATCAAAGGGGTTGTTGCTTTAGCTAACTGTTCAACGCTGCGCAACGGTCCCCAGGATTGGAATACGGTGAACTTAACTAAAGAATTGATAAAACGAGATATTTTGGTTGTTGCAGGTGGCTGCGGAAATCATGCCTTGGAAGTAGCGGGGCTTTGCAATCTTGATGCCGTGAAGATGGCAGGCAAAGGTTTAGGCGAAGTATGCGGTTCCTTAAAGATACCGCCTGTGTTGAGCTTCGGAACCTGTACCGATACTGGGAGAATTTCCATGTTGGTAACAGCCTTAGCAGATCATCTTGACGTAGATGTTCCTCAATTGCCGATTGCGGTAACCGCTCCTGAGTGGATGGAACAAAAAGCCACTATTGACGGGGTTTTTGCTGTAGCCTATGGTGCCTATACGCACCTGTCTCCGACTCCTTTCGTGACCGGTGCTCCCCAACTCGTGAAACTCTTGACTCAAGATGTGGAAGGATTAACGGGAGGGAAGATCGCGCTTGGGGACGATCCTGTGGAAGTTGCCAATAATATTGAAGCCCATATTATTAGCAAACGAAAAGGGTTAGGATTAAGTTAGTTCCCAATTCTAGGACAACAGACATTACAGAAATCAAACCTGTTTCGATTTGATGGAGAGAAAGGGGGCGTCTAAAACTTAACTATAAAAATCCAAAGTGAGTGTAAATAGCTAAGGCGTTCTCACGTCACTATTATTGTGTATAGTGGAGTGAAAACGCCTTTCTTTATCCAATTTAGAAAGTAACCTTCGGCAAAATACCGCAAAAAGGTGTAATACGTGCTTGGTCCACTAGCCCCAAGTGCTACTGACCTGCCGCTTTCGTCAGAGGCTGCGAGAAGGCTAATTCATGCGAAGACACTTAGAGTGTCAGCTAAGCTTTCCTTAATGTTAGGCAAGTAAAAGTGGGATTGCAATGAAGGCCATTAAGATCTATTCTTAGGTCTTAATCCTTCGGATATTCGTTTTTCAGTTTCCTGAGCCAAATGTTTTAGGGTATGTAAACTATTCTCTGTAGTTGGGATTTCATGGTGCTCTGCCGTACTTATAGGCCATTGAGACTTTGCTCCGAGCTTGTGGCGAACTGAGAAATAAACGCCTGCTGTAACAGCGATCAGGCTAAGCCCTAAAAAGAAGGAAGCCCTTTGGTCAGGAATTGCAAAAGCCGAGAAGAAAACACCTACAAAAATCGCTGTTACAATAAAATTGCTTGTTGGGTAACCGAGGACATGGGTTTTATAGTCTTGCCGTTTTTCCAGCAGCTTTTGACGTAAGCGCCAGTGTGCAAGACTAATGGTTAAGACATTAACGAGTGAGAGCAGGCCGCTGGCGCCGGTTACCAGCAAGTAAATTTTGTTAGGAATAATATAGGAGAGGAAGGCGATGGCAATAAGAAAGGCATTTGTGAACAGGAGAGCACGTCTTGGAACTGCCTTTGGTGTGACTTTGTTAAAAAAATTCGGTGCTTCATTTTGTTGGGCAAGGGCATTTAACATCCGTGAAGTTCCGTACATGCTGGCGCTCATGGCCGATAAGGTAGCTGTTAGGATGACAAAGTTCATAAGAGATTGAACAATAGGGATTTTGTAAGGCAAGAGAGCGCTGACATAGGGGCTTGTACTGGCGTTATACGTAGTCCAGGGGTGGAGTAAAAGCAGGAAGAGAACAGAAATAACATAAAAGAATGTGACTATCCCCGAAGTAGAGAGAACTACTTTAGGTACAGTTTTCTCCGGATCGGAAGATTCTGAGATCGCTAACCCAACTACCGAAGTTCCTGAAAAAGCATAAAAGACAAGTAAAAGAGAGCCTGCGAAGCCTGAAATGCCATGAGCAAAAAAGGGAGTATTCGTAACATTGTGCCAACCTGGGGCAGTTCCGAGAAGAGGGAAAAAGGCAAGAACTATTCCCAAAAGAATAAATCCGATAAGGGCGATGACCTTAATGATTGCCAGACCTGATTCTAATTTCCCAAACCAGCGCGGATCAGCAAGGTTTACCACTGTCAGAACAACCGAATAGATAAGCATGAAGGCCCAAAGCGGAATTCCTGGAAACCAAAGAGCGCTGAAAATTGCGGCGGCTGTTGCCTCACTGGACATAACCAGAATTCCGGAGATCCAGTAAAGCCAACCGATAACAAACCCGACTCCCGTTCCAAAAGCCTTGGAAGCATAGGTTTGAAACGAACCTTTTTCCGGATCGAGCAAAGAGAGATCTGCCAAAAAGGATAAGTTAAAATACATTAAGATACCCATGAGGGCGTAAGCGAGAATAATCGACGGACCGGCAAGTTTGATCGTTAAGCCGACTCCCAAAAACATTCCCGCGCCGATAATACTCCCTATGGCCAACATGGTTAAGGAAAATGCCGACATTTTGGAAGATTTGTTCTGTACCGAAGTCAAATTTCTTGCTTCCTTTCCTATAAAATGTTTGTGATTTGACCTTTTCAGTATATGCATGTAGATTTGTTCCTATCCAGAGGG
>JGI2924J29684_1076585_pt1 | contig 10135 bp, 6 predicted proteins | sample BenlonsequencITS_FD_29684 | JGI IMG/M metagenome (IMG submission 29684)
GCTCGCCCGTCGGGCTCGCCGTCGGTGAAACGCCTCGCTTCGCTCGGCGTACGCTTCTCCGACCCGCTCCGTTCCATACGCTTATCCCTCGTACCGTCTCGATGACCGTCCTCGCTCGTGTTCGGACGGTCCACAGCGCGCGCTACCGCACGTGAAGCTTTCAGTCGTCTCGAGGTCGCCGACTCTCTCGCCCGTACCGCCGATTCGAACCGATCGAGCCTCGGCTCCGATCCTGCCGTCACTCGAGGACGTCGGCGATCCGATCCACGCAGCCGACATCGGGTTTCGTGTAGGCGCAGTGGTCGCCGACCTCGCCCGTGACGTCGACGTCGGTGTAGTTCGCCGGGCACGAACTCCCGCTGCGAAACCAGCCGCCGCCGCAGTCGCTGCCCGCACAGCCCAGCCCGCTCGCGAACGACTGCAGGTCGTAGCCGTAACAGACGCTGGCGTCGTCCTCGGAGTGGTAGTTGTACACCGCGTCGGCTCCGTGCTCGATCCCGCGGCCGTACGCGCCGGCCGTACAGACCGCGTCGTCGTCGGCCGCGGTCCCGAGCAGCGAGACGGTCTCGACGCGGGTCTCGAGAACGGCGAGCGTCTCGAGACACGCCCGACCCCCAAGCGAGTGGCCGACCAGGTGGACCGTCGCGTCGGGGACGTCCTCGAGCCAGGCGGCGAGGCGCTCGCCGACGGTTTCGGTGGTGCGCTCGGCGCGCCAGTAGTTGTAGGTGTCGGCCGCCCAGGTCGCCGCGAGGACGGGACGGTCGTACCCGTTCTGATCCAGCGCCTCCCGGAGGGTAGCGGCCTGGTCCGTACTCGTCTCGCGGCCGTGCCAGCCGTGGACGAAGACGACGAACTCCTCGCCGATTTCCTCGAGGTTCGAGGCGGTCGGCTCGGCGTCAGTGAGGTCGATCTCGGGGTAGTCGGCGGGTGCCTCGAGCCAGTCGTCACAGCCGACGCGGTCGCTCGCTGCCGCCGGATCGGAGACGGCGCCCACTCCCGCAACCCCGGCGGTCGCACCCGCCGTCGCGCCGAGGAGCTGGCGCCGGCTGACAGCAGTCGAGTGCGGTTCGCACTCGTTGTCGTCCTCGGTCGCCGTGCTCGAGCGGTGCCCGTTCATGGATGGATCGTCGTCGGAGTCACGACTCGAGTCGACTCTCGTGACCGACGCGGGTACGTCCCGTGCAGGCACGTTCCGGGCGCCGAGGGCGCAGCTTCCTACGAAAGAACGAGTAGCTCCGTGGTTCCCTCGCCTTCCCAGCCGGCGCTGGTTCCCGCGAACAGCTTCCCGTCGGCAGCGGTGACGGCGCTGACCGCGCCCTCGCCTGCGTAGTCGAACCGGCGCTCGCCGACGCGAAGCGAACGAACCCCGTACCCGCCCTCGATATCGATCGCGCGGAGCCGATCGCCCCCGACGTAGACCGTGTCGCCGACGACGATTGGCGGACTCTCGGCGCTCCGGTCGAGGTCGACCCGCCACCGCTCGTCGCCGTCGGTCGCGTCGAGCGCGTACAGGGTCGTCCCCGAGCGAGCCAGCAGCGTCCGGTGGCCGATCGCGATCCCGTCGGCGCCGAAGCTCCCGAGTTCGGTCTCCCACTCCCGCTCCCCGCCGATGTCGAAGTAGGTGATCGTCCCGTCGCTACCGGCGACGGCGACACCGTGACCGGTCCGACGATCCTCCGACGTCAGTATCGTCGGCGCGCTCGCGATCCCCGCTTCGATCGTCCGCCGCCACTCGACGGTGCCCCACTCCGTGATGCAGTACAGCTCCCCGCCCCTCGTGGGAACGTAGAGGTAGCCCCCGTACACCGCCGGCGTGTATCGGGGCGAGCCGAGCAGCTCCTGCTCCCACAGCCGATCGCCGCTTTCGGCCTCGAGTGCGTACATGGCGTTGCCGGCGGCCGCGTAGACGCGATCCCCGTCGTCGGTCTCCGAGACGGTCAGCGAGCCGGATCCGATCGTCGAATCGAACTCGCGAGTCCAGTCGGCCTCGCCCGTCTCGAGGTCGCGGGCGGTCAGCGTGCTCACCTCCGGCAGGTACGCCCGTTCGCCGATCACCGTCGGCGCCCCGTTGTAGGTGTAGGCCTCGTTGTCGGGATCGATCGACCACCGCCGCTCGCCAGTCTCGCGGTCGACGGCGACGATGTCGACTCCCGTGGTGACCAGAACAGCGTCGTCGGTCACGATCGGCTCGGCGGTGACGAACGCCGAGCCGAGCTCGTGGCGCCACTCGAGGGTCGGGTCCTCGCGGGGGGCGACGCCGCCGGCGACGGCTCTGGAGTTGCCGAGATCGGCGCCGGGCGTCGGCCACGTGTAGCCGTCCTCGGTTCCGGGCTCGGCGTCGACCCGTCCGAGACAGCCCGCGAGCGCCGCGGTACCGACGGCCCCGGCCCCGGCCCCGACCCTCGTGAGGAGATCGCGTCTGGTTGGCATTGCCGAACGACTCGCGGACGGCTCGGAATGAGTTTTGTGTCCGACCGCCGCTCGATCGCGGAGGCCGACTCGGCGTCAGGATTCTCGAGGTATCGACAGGATCGGTCCGCAGGGGTCTCTGCAAAGACCGCGAGCAGCGGCCGCTCACGCTGCTACGCGTCGCTCGCGGTTTGAGAAGCGTCCTGACGGAGTCCAACGCGAGTGAAACGAGCGTTGGGCACGTCAGGACCGAACGACGCAGCGAGTGCTGAACGAAGTGAAAGCACTCGTAAGGAGTGAGCGTCCTGACGGAGATTTGAACTCCGGTCCCTGGCTCCGCAAGCCAAGAGGATAGTCCACTACCCTATCAGGACTCATCTCTACGTACTGCCGTCGACATTAAAGCCCTTTCGAAAGTATCCGGTCGCTGGCCGCCGATTCCGGGTGTGAGTGTCACGCGGGCGCCGCGGGTTTATCCCGGAAGGCGCAGCCAACGATCGTATGCGCTCCGACCGTCGACTGCCCCGAGTCGCCGCGTCCGTCCCGACCGTCGTGTGGGTCATTCGCTCTCGAGGCTGTCGAATGAGCAATTCTTATGCGCGGGCTACTCATGAACGAACATAGAATGAGCGACATCGAGGGCGTGTACGAGGACCTCGAGGCCGACGTTTCTCTCGAGGAGTTTCGCGAGGCCGTCGAGGAGAAAGTCGAGCAGATGGGCGGGCTCGCCGACGAGGAGACGGCGGCGATGCTCATCGCCCACGAGATCGGCGAGAGCGAGGTCGGCGGCGTCGCCGACGTCGAACCCGGAATGGAGGAGGCCAAGTTCGTCGCCAAGGTGATCGACATCGGCGAGCTGCGCACCTTCGAGCGCGACGGCGAGGACGAGGACGGCCGCGTCGTCAACGTCGAGGTCGCCGACGAGACGGGGTCGATCCGGGCGGCGTTCTGGGACGACCACGCCGCGGCCGCCACCGAGGAGCTCGAGGAGGGCCAGGTGCTGCGAATCAAGGGCCGTCCGAAGGACGGGTTCTCGGGCGTCGAGGTCAGCGTCGACGAGGTCGAACCCGACCCCGACACCGAGATCGACGTGCAGATCTCCGATACCCACACCGTCGAGGCGCTGTCGCTTGGCCTCTCGAGTGTCAATCTCGTCGGCGTCGTCCTCGACACCGACAGCGTGCGCACCTTCGACCGCGACGACGGCTCGGAGGGGAAAGTCGCGAACCTCGTCGTCGGCGACGCGACGGGCCGAATCCGGGTGACGATGTGGGACGAACGCGCCGAGCAGGTAACGGCGTTCGAGACGGGTGACACCGTCGAGGTGATCGACGGCTACGTCCGCGAGCGGGACGGCTCGCTCGAACTCCACGTCGGCAACCGCGGCGCGATCGAGGACGTCGACGCCGACGTCGAGTACGTTCCCGACAACACGCCGATCGAGGACGTCGAGATCGGCGAGACCGTCGACATCGCGGGGGTCGTTCGCTCGGCGGATCCCAAGCGGACGTTCGACCGCGACGACGGCTCGGAGGGCCAGGTCCGTAACATCCGAGTCCAGGACGCGACCGGCGACATCCGGGTCGCGCTCTGGGGCGAGAAGGCCGACGTCGACGTCGGTCCCGGCGACGAGGTCGCGCTGGCCGACGTCGAGATCCAGGACGGCTGGCAGGACGACCTCGAGGCGAGCGCGGGCTGGCAGGCGACGGTGACCGTCCTCGATTCCGACGCCGAAGCGGGCGCTGGTGCCGGGACCGACGCCGGCGCTGCCGACGGTGGGGACGAGCACGCCGGACTGTCGTCGTTCGCCGACGGCGCCGGTTCGGCGACGGCCGACGACGGCTCGACTACTACCGGGGGCGAGGACGACGGTGAGACCGGTGCCGACGCCGATCGGAACGATCCCGAACCCGGCGAGGAGACCGAGTTCACCGGCGTCGTCGTCCAGGCCGGCGACCCGGTTGTCCTCGACGACGGCGAGACGACGATGAGCGTCGCGACCGACGTCGATGTCGGCCTCGGCGAGGAGGTAACCGCCCGCGGGGTCGTCCGCGACGGTCGACTCGAGGCGAGCGACGTGTTCTGAGACGTCGAAAAACGCCGAATCACGAGGAAAAGCGTTAAGGGAGTTAACTCCGGCTATCATGATATGAACGTCGAACTCCCGTTCGCGCCGGTGGATACGATCATCCGGCGGAACGCGGACGAGCTTCGGGTGAGCGCCGACGCGTCCGAGGAACTCGCAAAGCGCATCCAGGACCGCGGGAGCGAACTCGCGACCGAGGCCGCCGAGCGAGCGAACGCGGACGGGCGCAAGACGCTGATGGCCCAGGACTTCGGGGTCGAGACGGTCGTCAACAAGGAGAGTCTCGAGCTCCCGGTCGCTCCGGTCGACCGCATCGCGCGTCTCGAGATCGACTCCCGGTACCGGGTCTCGATGGACGCCCGGATCGCACTGGCCGATATCCTCGAGGACTACGCCGACAACGTCGCCCGGGCCGCGGCCGTCCTCGCTCGCCACGCCGATCGGCGCACGATCACGGACGACGACATCGAGACGTACTTCTCGCTGTTCGAGTGAGATGCAGTTTGGTTACAGCGAGACCTGTCTCGCACACGATCCCGGCGCGCGCCACCCCGAGTCGCCGGACCGACTGCGGGCGATCCGTGAAGGACTGAAACGAAAGTACGGCGTCGACTACGTCGAGGCCGATCCCGTCGGCATTGACGTCATGGCGGGTGTCCACGACCGCGACTACCTCGAGGACGTCAAGGAGTTCTGTGCCGATGGCGGGGGGAACTGGGACCCCGACACCACCGCGGTCGAGGAGACCTGGGAGGCGGTCAGATACAGCGCCGGACAGGCCTGCTGGGCCGCCGAGACGGCACTCGACGGTGCTGACGGCCGGGACACACCGTTCTCGATCGGTCGGCCGCCGGGTCACCACGCCGTTTACGACGACGCGATGGGCTTTTGTTTCGTCAACAACGTCGCCGTCGCCGCCCAGCACGCCCTCGACAGCCGGGACGTCGACCGGGTCGCGATCGTCGACTGGGACGTCCACCACGGCAACGGCACGCAAGACATCTTCTACGACCGCGAGGACGTCTTCTTCGCGTCGATCCACGAGGAAGGGCTCTACCCCGGTACCGGGGAGGTCGAGGAAACCGGCGAGGGGGCAGGCGAGGGGACGACGATGAACCTCCCGATGCCAGCCGGAACCGACGATCGGGACTACGTCGAGGCGGTCGAAGGTCCCGTCGCGAGCGCCCTCGAGGCGTACGATCCCGACCTTCTACTGATCAGCGCCGGCTTCGACGCCCACCGTCACGATCCGATCTCGCGGATCCGGCTCTCGACGGAGGCCTACGCCCTGCTGACCGATCGCCTCCGCGGGGTCGCCGATCGGACCGACGCGGCGCTTGGGTTCGTCCTCGAGGGAGGATACGGGCTCGATGTGCTAGCGGATAGCGTTGCGCTGGTTCACGAGACCTTCGACGGACGGGAGCCGATCGAGCCCGACGGCGACCGCAGCCCCGACGCCGTCGAGCTGCTCGAGGACGTCGCGCGGACCCACGACATCGAGCTGGATCTGGACTGAGGGTTCGAGCCAAGCGAGTTCTAGGGCTGCGGATCGAAGTACGCGCCCAGCTGACGGTCGAACTCCGGAAGCAGCGCCGCCGTCTCCTCGCCGACGAGGACGTCGTACCCGTCTTCGAGGGCCGTCTCGACGTGGGCGCCCAGCCCGACGTCGAAGACGGCGTCGCTCTCGAGGAACGCGCGGGCGGTCGTCCACTCCCGGGCTCGCTCCGCGACGTAGCGGTCGCCGTCGACGAAGGGGCCGTACACCTCCGGATCGTCGGCGTAAGCGTCGTAGAACCCCTCGGCGTGGGCGCGGACGTGAATCGGCGGGCCGAGGTGACGTTCGATCGCGGGTCGCTCGGCGACGGAAAGCTCTGCGAGGACGACGGCCGTCTCGGCGGCGAACGTCTGCGCCCGGAGCACGTCGAACCCGCAGTCTTCGAGCCCTGTGACGATCCCCGCGAGGGATTTCCGGAGCTGCGGGTAGAGCTGATCGTCGACGAGTTCGGGCGTCTCGAACCGGACCGCTACCGGCGTCGTCCCGCGATCGGAGAGATGTTCGCGAAGCGCCGCCTCGGTCAGCGGCGTCGGCTCGCGGGGCTCGAAGAACTCGACCGACGGCGCGGTGCGGAACTCGCGGGCGTAGTGTTGCAGACGGGCGACGTTTTCCATCGCGCAGACCGCGGCGACGTTTCGTTCGGGGTCGGTCGGATCGATGACGACCAGCGGGTCGCCGAACGAGATGTCGGCGCCGTGGTCCTCGGGATCGATCTCGACGGGCGGGTGCCAGTCGGCCGCTGCCTCGAGCAGCGAGCGAAAGCCGCCGTACTCGACGACCAACAGCTCGGTGAGGTAGCCGCTGAACCCCTGCGTCCGGAGGTCGCTCCCGTAGACGCCGATCCCCTTCAGAAACTGCTTGGCGAGGCGAACGTCGGCCGCGAGCGCCTCGTCGAGTCGCTCCTCGAGGTAGCGGTTGTGAAACGGCGTCCGATCGACGGCCGAGCGGATCTCGGTCGCCGACTCGAGCCGAAAGCAGGGGACGACGTCGACGTCGAACCCCTCGACCTCGCCTTTGACGTAGGGGTGTTCGGCGTACTCCTCGTGGCCGTCCGGAACCGTCGCGTGGCCGACCTCGAGACCGTACTCCGCGAGGGTCTCGCGGTCGAGTTCGGGCGGAAAGCGGACGAAGACATCGATGTCCCGATCGCCGCTGATCCAGGTGCCCCGTGCCGAGGACCCGACCTGCAAGACGTCGGCGCCAGCCACGAGATCGGTCGCCGCGTCCTCGGCGCGTTCGGTGAGCGTCGCCGCGACCGCGCGCAGCCGTGCCCGCTCGTCGGCGTCCGGATCGACTCGACTCTGGACCGTCGAGAGGACGTCCTCGAGCTCGCCCCCGTCGTTCGATCCGGTCGCACCGTCCTCGTCGCGGTCTGCCTCGTCGTCGCTCATCGGGTTGTGCTACTCGAGCGGTGCGTGAAAGCGTGTCGAACTCGGGGGAGGGAAAACGAAAGCCCTATCAAACCGACCCGATTACCTGATGATGAGCCGAAGTAGCTCAGATGGTAGAGCACCTCGCTGTTAACGAGGTTGTCCCAGGTTCGAGTCCTGGCTTCGGCGTCCGACAAATTTCTTCGAAATTTTCGGGCAACTGGGACGCAGAGCGTTCCAGCCCTGCTGATTTTCGAGCAATCACATGCGGGAAGCGGTAGCGCCGAGCGAACGCGGGGTTCACAAACGCGAGACGACCTGGCTCGACTCTCGAACCGATTACGTCGAGGACGGTTCCGGAGCCTCCCCGTTCGTACCGAAAAACGCCGAGAGCAGACACCAGTTCCCCCGGCGGAGGTGCTGGTGGAGCGTCGACGAGGAGATCCCGATCGAGTCGGCCAGCTCCTCGGCGGTGATCTTCCGGGGCCAGTCGTAGTAGCCGGCGAAGTACGCCGACTCGAGAGCCGCGCGCTGTTTGTCGGTTAGCCGATCGCCGACCGACTCCCGGAACGTGTCCGCGGTCGTCACCGACCGCTCGCGTTCGCGTTTTGCGACCAGTTCGAGCCCGTCGAACTCGGCGTCGAACCGCGCGACGATCTCGCGGACGTCGGCGCTCTGGGGGGCCTCGAGGACGATCGTTCCCGCGCCGTCTTCCGCCACCGCCGAGCGAACCGCGGTTCCGGACGCGAGCGAGAGCTGGATCATCGAGTTCGACGTAACCGTCTGGAGAACGAACCCGTCACTCCGTTCGGAGACCGCGCGGGCGCTCTCGATCCCGGCGGCGTCCTCGGCCGCCCCGAGGACGGCACCGGGATCGGCGCCCGACACCTCGTGGTAGAGCATCACGCGACCGTTATCGAGGGGGATGGCGCGCTGAAACACACAGCGACAGTCGAGCTCGTCGCTGATCCGCACGTAGAAGACGCCCGGGTCGCGAAGCGTAAACTCGAGCTCGACGATCGAGTCAGCGAGCAGCAGCTCCCGGCTCTTGAGGGCGTTCTTCGCGAAGCCGACGATCCGACCGAGCGACTCGAAGCCCGCGATGGCGTCGTCGGTGAAGACGTCGTCGCGGACGCTGTTTATGACGAGGACGCCGACGGTTCGGTCGCCGTACAGAAGCGGGACGGCGGCGATCGCCTCGACTTCTCGAGGTGGATCCCCGTCCGTCTCGGGATCGTCGGCGATCCGATACTGGCGGAGGACCCGAACCGTCCGAGCGTCGATCGCTCGCTCGACGATACCGCCGGCGATCGCGCCGAGCCGGGTGCGAGTCACCGTCTCGAGATACCCCTCCTCGACGCCGGCGCCGACGGGCGAGCCGATCCGGTCGTCGACGCCCTCGACGCGGCCGATCCATGCGCTGCGGTAGAGATCCGACGCGACCAGCTGCTCGCAGACCATCCGATCGAGCTCCTCGCGAGTCGTCGCCGCGACCAGCCCCGTGACGAGCTCGTCGTTGACCGCGCCGATCCGGTTTAACGTCTCGAGCTGATCGCGTTGCTGGCGAAGCTCCCGCTCTTGCGTGCGAAGCAGCTGGGTCCGCTCGGCGCGGGTCAACGCCGCGCCGATCCCCATCGCCAGCATCTCGGTGAGATGGACGTCGCTTCCGGTAACGGTCTCGTCGCTCCGGGCCAACACCGTGAGCACGCCGCGGGGGCCGATCGGAACGTGGATGCTCGAGTGTTCGAACAGCGAGGACTCGTCCCGTTCGCGCTCGCCGATTACGTTCTGAACCGACTCCCGGTTCCTGAACGCGCGCCCGGCCAGCGTCGCCTCGAGGTCGTAGGCGGCTCGTCTCTCGAGCAGGGCCTCGGCGCCGTCGGTCATCGCGACGCACTCGAGCTGATTCGTCTCGGGTTCGAAGAGGCGGACACAGGCGATCTCGAACCCCAGCACGCCGTCGACGGCGTCAACGCCCGTTCGGGCGATCTCCGGCGCGGTCTCGACGCCCATCAGCTCGCGGGCGACCTCGTTGAGCGCCTCGAGGCGTCGCTCCCAGGATTTCCGTTCGGTGACGTCGCGAACGACACAGACGATCCCGTCCTCGAGCGCGGTCAGCGAGTGATCCTGATAGAACCGGGTGCCGTCGGCCCGCAGTCCGACGGCCTCGCCACGCCAGTGGCCCGCCTCCAGCACCGCCGGGATCGCCTCCCGTTCGAGGCGCTCGACCTCCGTCTCCGGGAACAGCGTTCGCCAGGACGAGCCGACGAGCTCGTCGGGATCGGCGTACCCGTGCAGGTCGGCGAGTGCGCGATTCACGTAGCGGAGCTCGCCGGACTCGTCGGAGATCCCCATCCCGTCGGTCGCCGACTCCATCGCCGCCGATCGGTGGCGGATCGCGTCCTCGGCGTCGAGGCGGTCGAGCGCGGCCTGAATCGTCGAGGCCAGGATGCCGACGAGGTTCCGAAGCGAGTCGTCGATCGTCTCGTCGTCTGTCGAGCCGACGGTCAGAAGCCCGACCGTTCCGATCGGAACGACGAGGCGCTCCTCGAGCCCGATCTCCGGATGGGCGGGCCGACCGACCGTCGGGTACGCCTCGAACAGCCGAGCGACACCGTCCCGGAAGGCGTCCATCTCCACCGTCCCCGGTGAGATCGGCGCGATCCCCGCCGCGGCTCCGCCGTCGACGGTCGAAGAACGGACCGATCGGCTCCC
>JGI2924J29684_1076587_pt1 | contig 10135 bp, 10 predicted proteins | sample BenlonsequencITS_FD_29684 | JGI IMG/M metagenome (IMG submission 29684)
ATCCCGAACACGGAAGATAAGCTCGCCTGCGTTTCGGTCAGTACTGGAGTGGGAGACCCTCTGGGAAATCCGATTCGCCGCTTCCACTCATACTTTCGTTCTTCGATAGTCACTACACCGCCGTCTGTGCAGTAACACGACTTCGAGGACGCGGTACCGCGATCGGAACGGCCGACACGCGCCGGGTTCGAATACTGCGAGCGAGCGCTTGCTCGATGGGTCGAACGAAACGTGGGTCAGCGGTGCCGCCGGCTACTCGCCTTCGAGGGGTGTTCCACGGCGGTCGATCCGTGTGGCCGGAAGCCCCGCCCGATCGGCGTGCTCCCGGATCGCCGCCGTATCCTCGGCCTGGTAGTGGCAGTACGTGCCGGTAATTTGTCCTTCGTCGTTCGTCAGTACCTCCGATTCGACCCAGCGGATGCCGACGCCCTCGTCGCGCAACGCCTCGAGGACGTCGCCCGACTGTTCGGCGGCGGCTTCGAGGTCGGCTTCGCTGATCGGATCGTCGAGCGCACGGAGGATGAGGTAGTCCTCCAGATCGTCGTTCGTCATGGTCCATGTTACCCCTCAACGTCATCTGGGATAAACGTTCGTCGTCGCCGACTGTCTCGAGCGCTGCCGGGTCACGCGGTGTTCGGAACGCCGCCGCGATCCAAACGTTCTTGCACTCGTGCGTGACACGGTACCAAAAGACGAGACTAGCAATGAAACTCACCGTCAAGCCGCTCGTTTCGAACCGGTCGGAACGGTCCGTCGCCGCCCTCGAGCGAGAGACGATAGCTGAGCTTGGTATCGAGTCCGGCGAGTACGTTTCTCTCGAGGGACCAACGGGCGAATCGGCCGTCGTCGAGGTGACGTCGCGACCGACCGAGGACGTCGACGACCGGACGATCCGTCTCGAGGACGCGCTCGCGGATCGCCTCGGCGTCGAGGTCGGGGGGACCGTCCGCGCGGAACCGGTCGACGTTCGGTCCGCCGAGCGAGTCGAGGTCGCGCTCCCCGAGGACGTCTCCTCGAAGGCAGCCCTCGAGTTCGCACAGCGGGACACATTGGTCGGCCGAGTGCTTTCGGACGCGGAGACGGTGACGGTGTCGCTGGCCGCCGAGTCGGGCGCCGGGAGCCGGAGTGTCCCGATCGAGGTCGTCGACCTCGAGCCGACGCCTCCGGTCGTCGTCGAGGACTGGACGTCGGTCGTGCTCTCGCCGGAGGCGGCGTCGATCGACGACACGGAGCGCGATCAACCGACGCCTGCCGTGACGTACGACGACGTCGGCGGTCTCGCCGAGGAACTCGACCGGGTGCGGGAGGTCGTCGAGCTGCCGATGCGGTATCCGGACGTCTTCGATCGGCTCGGGATCGAGCCGCCGAAGGGCGTCTTACTGTACGGTCCGCCGGGAACCGGGAAGACGCTCATCGCCCGCGCGATGGCCAACGAGGTCGGGGCACACTTTCAGACGCTTCGGGGACCGGAGATCGTCTCGAAGTACTACGGCGAGAGCGAGGAACGGCTCCGGGAGGTGTTCGCGGAGGCCGAGGAGAACGCGCCGGCAATCGTCTTCGTCGACGAGATCGACGCGATCGCGCCGAAACGAGAGGACGTCGGCGACGCCGAGCGTCGGATCGTCGCCCAGCTGTTGTCCCTGCTCGACGGCGGCGACAGCCGGGGCCAGGTCGTCGTGATGGGGACGACGAACCGGGTCGATTCGGTCGATCCGGCCCTGCGTCGTCCCGGACGGTTCGACCGGGAGATCGAGATCGGCGTGCCGGACGCGGACGAACGGGCGGAGATCCTCGACATCCACGCGGCCGACGTCTCCCTGAGCGAGGACGTCGACCTCGAGCGCTACGCCGAGCGAACCCACGGGTTCGTCGGGGCGGATCTCGAGAACCTGATCAGGGAGAGCGCGATGTGTGCGCTGCGACGGCTGCGCGAGGACTCGCCCGGTGGACGATCCGAGCTCTCGATCGACGGCCCGATCGAGATCGGCGAGCCGGACGTCGAAGCGGCGCTTCGCGAGATCGAACCCTCGGCGATGCGCGAGGTGTTCGTCGAGGTTCCGGACGCGGGCTGGACGGATATCGGCGGGCTCGAGGACGCGAAACGGACGCTCCGGGAGGCCATCCAGTGGCCCCTCGAGTACGCCGACGCTTTCGATCGGGTGTCGCTGCGGCCGGCGACGGGCGTCCTGCTGTACGGGCCCCCAGGGACCGGGAAGACGTTGCTGGCGCGGGCCGTCGCAAACGAGGCCCAGTCGAACTTCATCTCGATCAAGGGTCCCGAACTCGTCGACAAGTACGTCGGCGAGTCCGAACGCGGGATCCGGAACGTCTTCAGCAAGGCTCGAGAGAACGCACCGACCGTGCTCGTCTTCGACGAGATCGACGCCATCGCCGGCACTCGCAACGAGTCGGGCGAGACGGCCGTCGGGGAACGGGTCGTCTCGCAGCTGTTGACCGAACTCGACGGGCTCGAGGACCTCGAGGACGTCGTCGTCCTCGCGACGACGAACCGTCCTGACCGGATCGACGACGCGTTACTCCGGGCCGGGCGGTTCGAACGACACGTCCGCGTCGGAGAGCCAGACCGTGGGGCTAGACGGGAGATCTTCGAGGTCCACCTCCGCGATCGTCCGCTCGCTGACGACGTCGACCTCGAGACGCTCGCGGAACGGACCGAGGGCACAGTCGGCGCCGCCATCGAGGGGATCTGTCGAACGGCGGCGATGAACGCCGTCCGCGACTACGTCGAGGACGCGCCGAACGCGGGCTCGCCGCCAGATCTCGAGACGCTCGTCCTGACTGCCGAGCACTTCGAGCGGGCACTCGAACGGACGGACGGGGAGTCGGCCGACGAGTTCGGTCGGTCGGCGGACGGGTTCGACGCGCTCCTCGACGGCGAGTGAACCGCTCGAGCTGGTGACCACGGATGCTAAGTAGGAGCACGGCTAGTGGTTGTGTATGTCACCCAACCTTCCCCACGTCCGGCTCGGCGAGGACGCCGCGGAACGGGGCGACAGCGAGGCCGACGAGGGTCCCGTCCGAACCGTCGAGTACCTCGACTACGAGGTCCTGAGCGAGCGGGGGTGGGATATCGAGGACGACGACCTCTTCGAGAAAGCGGCCGAAGCCGACCTCGACGACACCGATCACGGTCGGATCGAGGTCACCGGCCGGCGGTACATCCTCGACGCCGCCGAGGATCAGGGGTTCGAGTGGCCCTACGAGTGTCGGGCCGCGTCGTGTGCCAACTGTGCCGGGATCGTCTACGAGGGCGACGTCGAGATGGATATGGATCTCATCCTCACCGAGGAGGAAGTCGAGGAACGACAGATTACTCTCACCTGCCAGTCGATCCCGAAAAGCGACGAGGTAAAACTCGTCTACAACGCGATGTATCTCGACTACCTGCAGGATCGCGTCATCGGCGTCCGAGAGGTGTAGCCCCTCCTGGCGGAATCAGGAGAGCGCCGTTCCGATCAGGACTCGAGGTTCTCGATGGCGTCCTCAAGTCGCTGGGAGGGCGACTGCTCGGTGACGATCTGTTCTTGCTGGTAGGCGCGGATCGGTTCGGTGTCGATGTCGACGTCGGCGTCGGCCAGCGCGTCCAGTGCCGTCGCGAGGACGACGGTCTGGAACTCGAGGCGGGATTCGAGGTTGTTGACCTGCTCGAGGGCCCGTTCGGAGAGTTCGGTCAGCGACTGGGAGAACTCCGAGAGGTTCGCCTCGGCCTGGTCGAGTCGTCGCTCGCCGAGACTGATCGTCGCGAAGTTCTCGAGTTCGTCGATGTCGTCGGACAACTGCTCGAGGTCGTCCTCGAGCGTCTCGAGTCGATCATCGACGACGCGCTCGACCTGCTGGTCGATCGTCCCTCCTGCCTCCGCTTCGGTTCCGGGGTTCGACTCGGACGCGCGCGCTCGCGGACCGCTCGCGCCTTCCGGGCCGCTTTGGGCGTCGCTCTCCTCGATCGGTTCGTCCGCCGGAACGGCGCCGTTTTCGTTCGCACACGTCAGTACGTGGCTCTTGTACGGGCCCGGTGCCGGATACTCCTCGCCGCAGTGGGCACACTCTGGCATACGGGCACAATCAACACAGTTGTGTAAATACCTTTAGCAAATGTTTCATCTATAGGCGGTTGAAAAGAATGCTAGCGGGAGACCGGCCTCGACCCGTCAGTCCGACCCGTCGGACTGGTCGGTCGCCTGCAGGATGAAGGCTCGCTCCGGCGGGGGCGCGGCGTACAGTTCGACGTCGTTAACGAGTCGGTAGTACTTCCGGTTCCCGCGCCGGTAGTGATCGACGAGCCCCGCCTCCTCGAGGACCGAGAGGTGATGCACCGCCGACTTTCCGTTCATTCCGACAGCTTCGGCGAGTTCGGACACGTACTTCGGCTCCCGAGAGAGCTCCCGGATGATCTTCAGCCGTCGAGCGTTTCCCAGCGCCTCGAGCAGCGTCATGAACTACCGTACACACACCTGATAGTTGAGTGTTACCGTCTACCCAACAGTTGTCACGCACATTTATGTATCGATGACGTGGTATTCGATACCATGACGAACAACGTCGAGTTTCCCGACGACGAGCGACCCGACCGCAGGGTCATCACGGATGGGTTCTTCGAGCAGGAGATCTACCTCTCGCGGACCGAAACGGCGAGTTTCCTCCGGGAGATCGCCGACGCCCTCGAGGACGACGCGTCGCTGACGATCTCGGGAAGTAGCTGGGAGATCCCCTTCGAGTACCGCGAACCCATCGAGGTCGAGATCGAGTTCTCCGGCCAGCGTACGTCGGAGCTCGAGATCGAACTCGAGTTCGAGCAGGCCAGAGACGGGAGTGACCTCCGCGTCGAGTGACCGACGCGTGATCGGACCGCGATACTACTTCGGGATCTACCACTGGCGGCGGCGGCTCCGTTCGATCGCGACCGCGGCGGTCGTGATCGTGGCTGCGGCCGTCGCCGGACGCCGAACGCGATCCCGCAGCCGTCGGCTCGTCGCGGCCGCGGTCGGGGTGGTCGCGGCCGTCCGTATCGGGCGGACGCTCCGCCGACTGGGATCGCCGCCCCCGTGGGCCCTCGAGCGCGCGAAGTACGACGCGCTCGCGAGCCGGCTCCCGTTCGATCGGGCACAGCGAGTTCTCGACGTCGGCTGCGGGACGGGTCGGTCGCTCGTGGGGCTGGCACCCCACGTTCCCGACGGCGTCGCGGTGCTCGGCCTCGACGTCTTCGACGACCGCGTCATCCACGGCAACGGACCGCAGCTGGCACGTCGAAACGCCGCCCGCGCCGGACTCGACGCCGAGCCGGTCGCTGCGGACGCGGCGACGCTCCCGCTCGAGACCGATTCGGTCGACGTCGCGACCGCGTGTCGGGTTCTCCACGATCTGCCGGCCGAGGACGCCGCGGCCGCGCTCGCCGAGCTCCGGCGGGTCTGTGGTCCCGAAGGGACCGTCGGCGTCCTCGAGTTACCGCTCGTCCCCGACGATGTCGAGGACGATCCGGACCCGGAGTCGTACTGGTCGGATCGGATCGTCGAGGCCGGGTTCGAGATCGAGGCGCTCGAGCGCCTCGAACTGGCTGGGCGAGCGGAGCCGTACATCGTCGTCGTGGCGCGGCCGAACACTGATCGCTAAGCGGTCGACAAACCGAAAAAACCGACTGCAGCGAGGTCGCTACTCAGACAGCGAGAAGACCGCCAGACGGGTGTCACGGCCGCCGGCGCCGCGCCGGAGCCAGCCGCTGCCGCCGACCTGGATCGCGACGTACTGCTTCTCGGTCTCGGGGTCGTACCAGCTCATCGGGCTGCCGGCGATCGACGCCTCGCCGAGGTCGTACTCCCAAAGCCGGTCGCCGCTCTCGCCGTCGTAGGCGATGAAGTCGCCGTTCTGGGTGCCGGTGAAGACGACGCCGGTCTCGGTCGTCACCATGCCGCCCCAGATGTAGGCGTCGCTCTCGATCCAGTCGCGCCAGACCCGCTCGCCCGTTTCGGGGTTGATCGCGACGATGGCGCTGATCTTCCCGTTGTACTCGTCGGGGACGGCTTCGGTCTCGTCCTCTAAGATTCCGCCCCAGTACTTCTTGCCTTCCTCGTACTCCTCGAAGCGCCACCAGGCTTCCTGGGGCGAGTTGTTCATCTTCGTGTACATGAGTCCGGTTTCGGGGTTGTAGGCTGGCGGCTGCCAGTCGTTGCCCCCCATCGCGCCGGGCATGAACGGCATCCGGCGTCCCTCGTCGATGTGCGGGATCATCCGGTACATGTTCAGCTGCTGGACGCCGGGCTCGCTGCGCTCGATGAGCTCGCCTGTCTCGGTGTCCATCGTGTAGAGCCAGGCAGTCTTGCCGGCGGAGACGACGACGTCTTTGGTCGTGTTTCGGTGTTCGATCTCCATGTCCCGGATGAGGACTCGCGGCGCAGCCGAGTCGTAGTCCCAGACGTCGTGAGCGACTTCCTGGTGAGTCCACAGTCGCTCGCCGGTGTCCATATCGAGCGCGAGCGTTCCGCAGCTGTTTCGGTTCGGTCCCGGTCGGACGGAGCCGTCGAAGTCCGGCCCGGGGTTGCCGATCGGGAGGTAGAGCCGGCGCTGTTCGACGTCGACCGTCGCGTTCATCCAGTTGGTTGCACAGGACTGGTTGATGCTGTCGCCGACCCACTCGGTCTCGGGTGAGGTCCAAGTGTGCCACAGCTCGTCGCCGGTTTCGGCGTCCAGCGCCTTGTGGAACCCGCGAACGCCGTACTCGCCGCCCGCGCTGCCGGTGAAGATCATCCCGTCGTACGCGATCGGCGCCCAGGTCGCCGAGTACCCTTCCTCGTGGTCCGCCGTCGAGGTGTGCCAGACTTCCTCGCCGGTGTACCGGTCGAGCGCGACGACCCCGGAGTCCAACGTCGTCATAAAGACCTTGTCGCCGTAGGCAGCGACGCCGCGGTTGTTGTCGTCACAACAGAGAACGACGTCCGAGGGCACGGCATACGTATAGCTCCAGAGGATATCGCCCTCGCGAGCGTCGATGGCCTTGACGTGGTTCGGCCCGTTGGACTGATACATGATCGGCGGGTCGCCCGGAACGATCAGCGGCGTCCCCTCCATGCTCGAGCCGGCACCGACGTCGAGGATGTACTCGACCTCGAGGTCGGCGACGTTGTCGGGCGTGATGACGTCGGCGGTCGTACGACGGTGTTGTTCGTAGTTCCCGCCGTAGGTGAGCCAGGCCTCCGGATTATCGCCGGACTCCTGGATCATCTCGTTGGTGACGTCGAACTCCTCGATCCGATCGACGTCGTGTTGGTGCGTGACCGATTTGTCGGGCGATCCCAGTACGCGGAACCCCTGGTCAGTCTCTCTAACAACCGTATCCTTTGCGGCCTGTACGGCCCTGTCTTCTTCGAGTGACATGTATGATTACCTCGCTTCTGATGGTGCGCGCATCTCTTCAGTGATCCAGAACACGTTCTTGCAGATCTCTTCCTGGTTGACGATCGTGATCGCTGCTCCGGCCGTGATTGCGGCGGTGAGCTGCGAGTCGGTCAGCCCCTCCTCGCGACCGATCTCGAGGGCTGCCTGCGCCAGCAGGTAGAACCCGCCCAGCAGCGCCTTGACGTCCCAGGAGGCGTCGTCGAGTATCTCGTCGGTGACGAGGACGCGGTTCTGCCAGAGGTGGACGTCCAGCGAGTCGATCCACAACAGTGTGCCGCCCGCGGCCCGCTGGTGGAGCGGCGGGACGTGTTCGACGCCGAACTCGACGTCGGCGGGAATCTCCTTCGTCGGAACCCACCGGGCGAGCCGATCGTTGTTGTTCGTGACGTCCATGACGAGCGCGATCCGCTCCTGCTCGTCGAATCCGAGCGCCTCGAGTTCGGCCGTCAGCTCGTCCGAGCCAATCAGTTCGTGGGCCGTCCCCTCGATGTGTTCGGGCGTGAACCGCGGCAGGTTCGCCTCCAGGCTCTCGAAGAAATCGATCTCGAGGAGGTGTTCGTAGATCTCCCAGCCGGGATCGGCGAGCTCGCGGTACAGCGACTCCGGTTCGCGATCGCCTTCCGGGATCCCCCGTTCTCGAACTTCCGGAAGGCGCTCGAACTGGTCCGAGAGCTCCTCGAGCTGTTCGTCGAGTAACTCAGTGTCTACCTTTCCGGAGAGATCGCTCCGGATCGCCTCACCCATCGAGGCGAACTCGGGGTCTTCCTCCCGCTTTACTTCCTCCCGGAGCCGTTCGATGGTCAGCCGGTCGCCATCCACAACCTGCTCGACGTCGAACGTTCGGGCGAGTTGCCGTTGTGCCTCGTCGGTGATCTGTGCCGTCGTCATACCTCGTACTCCCAGTGATACCTGTCGTGTCCCTTGGTTTCAACTACCATGCAGTGTGTGTAGCCAACCTACACGATCTTAGACCTTATTATAATAAATATATAATTAACGGGTGGAATTATGTGTCTTGGACTGTCGCTGTCGTCTTTTCGATAACACAGCTGGTTTCGATACCGTTACCCTCCTCGCTCCTGTCCCGTGGAACCCTTCGGCCATGATAGAAATCCGCCATTACCGGGCCGGCGCCAGCGTTCGAACGGGAGCCGGGACAGATGCGGACTCGGGATCGCTACCGATGCGGTCAGCATCTACTTAAACGTTAACCCAAATGATTTATTAGCTCCTTCGTCGACAGTCGGATACGGTAAGAGTGTGAATAACATGCAAAATACGCGACGCGGCGTCCTCGCGCTCGGCGGCGGGCTCGTCCTCTCAGGGTGTGCCGGCCGGCTCGGCGGGAGCGAGGACGGGGGGACGTCCTCGAACGACGGGGTCGACGTGGAGTCGGTCTCGCTGTTGTTGAACTGGAACCTGGGCGGTCTCCACGCGCCCTACGTCGCCGCCCGGGAGGAAGGGTTCTACGCGGACGAGGGGTTCGCCGACATCGAGATCGAGAGCGGGGACGGTTCGGACTTCGCGGCGAACCAGGCCGGGCTCGGCAACACGGAGTTCGCCGTCTCCAGCGGCGACCAGATCCTGACGGTCAACAGCAACGAGCTGTCGCCCCGCGCGGTCGGGATCGTCATGCAGCGGAACCCGAACGTCGTCTTCGCCGACCGCGAGGAGTTCGGGGAGCTCACCGATCCGGAACAGCTCGAGGACGTGACGGTCGGGAGCGGTCCGGGAATGGTTCGAACGATGACAGAGGCGTATCTCGATCACCACGGGCTCCTCGACACCGTCGAGTACGTCGATGCCGGCTTCGACACCGTCCAGCAGCTGCTGGCCGGCGAAATCGACGTCGCCGGCGGCGTCTTCAGCGACGTCGTCGACGCGCGCCACCAGGGCAGGGAGATCGACGTCCTCGAGACCGACGAGGCCGTCGCCTCCTACGGCCACCTGATCGCGACCGACGAGTCGTTCGCCGAGGACCACCCCGAGACCGTCGAGGCGTTCCTCCGGGCGACCGCCAGAGGAGCCGTCTGGGCGGCTCGAAACCCCGACGCGGCGATCGATCACCTCGTCGACGTCCAGCCCGAACTCGCTGAGACCCGGGAGAACCAGTACGACAAGTGGGAACAGATGTACACCGAGTACATGCTCTCGGAGACGGTCGAGCGCGAGGGATGGGGAGCGAGCGCACCCGACCCCTGGCGGGAAACCCACGAGGTGCTGGCCGACGGCGACGTCCTCGAGAACGAGGTCGATCCGGACGCCGTCTGGACCAACGACTACCTCGACGCCGAGGACGAATACGTCTCGGCATTCGCCGATCGAATCGATGGCTAACCGTCCCGGCCGCAGCCAGGACCGCAAGCGCACTCCGCGATGATCGACGGACGAACCGAGCGACGCGACGCTCGTCGGCTCGAGGACGTCCCGGAGCGCCGAGGTGGACTCGCAGCCGGACGGCGACTCGCCCGGAAAGCGGGTGCGCGGCTCCTCCCACCGGCGGTCGTCCTCGCGGCGCTGCTCGCCGCGTGGCACGTGGTCGTCGTCCACTACGACGTGCCTGCAGTCGTGCTCCCGTCTCCAATCGAGGTCGGAGCGACGCTCGCCGAGACGTATCCGACGCTGCTTTCCGACGCCGCCGTCACGGCGGCGACCGCCGGGATCGGGCTGTTCGCGGGTACCGTCGTCGGCGCCGGACTCGCCTTCGCGATGCTCGGCTCGCGGCGGG
>JGI2924J29684_1076584_pt1 | contig 10121 bp, 12 predicted proteins | sample BenlonsequencITS_FD_29684 | JGI IMG/M metagenome (IMG submission 29684)
CGAAATAAGTGCGACTAAGGTTTAGCGGTCAGGGGACACACCTCTGCTTATGGGTCAAACTTTTGGGTCGAGGAATGTCCCCAACGTATGGGTCAAAACCCCACCTGAACCAAGTCTTCTTTATTAGCCGGATATAATCAATTATTTCCGGTCATAAGATGGGAAATTTATGTTAAAAGTCGTTCCCTTCCCCAATTGACTCGCAAACCAGAACAGCCAGAACATGCCAGAACAGGGGACGGTTCTTTGTTTGACGACACCCAGGCACAAAGATAACATACTTGTGGGGTGTTTTTTTATGCCAAGAACGGCAAGAAAGAAAAGTGAAATTTTTGCCCAAAATTTTGTCCGATTACAATTTGAAAACACATGTCTATATTACACAGTATGAGGTAATTTTGAGACTGGGCAATTTTGAGAGAATGTCGGTTTTTTAGCTGGCGTTCTCTTTTTATATATAGAGTTTAGTATTCAGGAAGGCATGGAAATCTTTACCTGAAAAACTGGACATATTGCTGGAAATTAAGGAAAAAAATCGGGTCAAAAAATAAAGGAACACCGCGCACCGGATACAAAAGCATCGCGTTCAGACACACCTAACGGAGAACTATTGACCAATATAAATCATGATTCATATAATATGAATGTGAATTAAGATTCATATTTGTGAACGGTTATTCATTGCTAAGAAAGGGAAGTGAACTATGCCAAAGGAAACATTTTTACGACTTAGGGATGAAAAACAGGAGCGCATTTTGCGCGCGGCTATCCATGAGTTCGTGGAGAACGGCTTTGACCGTGCGAAAATCGGAGACATCACCCAAAACGCGAAAGTGGCGACGGGCAGCATATACCAGTATTTTGAGGACAAGAAAGAGCTGTTTGTCTATTGCGCCCAGTGGGGCCTCGAGGTACTCATAAAAAAGCTCAATGAGTGCTCGATACGAGTTTTAGCCCGTATAATCGCTTAGCAGGCGACCGCCTTCGACCTACTCGGCCATCTCTCCGCGTTACTGATTTTGTTATGGAGCTTACAGGCTGTGCGAAGATAAAATTTACGGCTTTAGGTATTCGACAAACCACCGGGTAATGGCCTCCAACCGGTGAACGCGGTGCAGGGCTGGCCCTCACGGCTCAGGTCGTGGTCCTCGTCCGGGTAGCGCAGCACCACAACCTTTTGCCCAAGGATTTTGAGAGCCGTGTAGAATTGTTCCGCCTCGGAAATAGGCGTACGCAAGTCGTTTTCGGCGTGGAGCATGAGCAGCGGGGTCTTGACCCGATCCACGAAACTGATGGGTGACTGTGCCAGGTACTCGCCGGGAATGCGCCAGGGCGGCCCGCCGAAGTCTGTAAGCTTAGTGAACCCGAAGTCACTGGTGCCAAACTGGCTGTACATGTTGCTGATGCTGCGCATGGCGATGGCGGCTTTAAAGCGGTTGGTGCGCCCCACGGTCCAGTTTATCATGAACCCGCCGTAACTTCCGCCTGCTACCCCCAACCTGGCCGGATCGATTCCCCCTTGCGCCACGGCTGCTTCAGTGGCATTCATAATGTCCTGAAAATCCTTATTGCCCCAGTCGCCCCGGATGGCGGCAGTGAAGGCCTGGCCATAACCCATGCTCCCACGGGGGTTCGAGTACACCACTGTAATCCCGTGAGCGGCAAGTAAACTGAAACTCAAAAAAGAAACGGTATCTGTACATCACCATCGGCCCGCCGTGAACCTCCAGCACCGCAGGCGTCTTGCCAGGCGGATTGGTCCCCGGAGGGCGCAGGATCCATCCCTCTACGGTGACCTCTCCGGACCGGGCGGTGTAGCTTTCGGGTGCGGAGAGTTTGACCGCCGCCAGGAACTCTCGGTTTACTTCTGTTAATCGGCTTTCGCGGGCTTTTGTGCCCCCCAAATTTAGAAGAAAAACGTCGTTGGGGATAACCGGATCGGAGTGGCAGAGCGCGGCGCGACGGGTGTCCCGGCTGATACTGAAGTTGTAAATGACCCGCTGACCCGCGGTTACGGGCAGCACCTTCCCGGTCCTCATTTCTACGCGTACCAGATGGCTCATGCCGCTGTCGCTGGCTAAATAGTATACGGCACTTCCGTCGGGTGTCCAGATCGGAGGCGATGGTTCCGGGTTTTTGATCAGATCGGTGATGGACTGGTCCTCAAATGGGCGGTCAAACCCGGCTGTCACATTGCGGGGATCGCCTCCAAGGGTGCTGACGGCCCAAACCAAAGGTTGAGTATAACCACCGTATTTCGAGTCATGCCCAATGTAAGCGATGGTCTTACCGTCCGGAGAAAAAGCGGGCCTGTAAGCGGGACCGAGGCTTTTAGTCAGCTTGCGAACCGGGCCGCCCCCGGCAGGAACCAACCCGATATCGCCTACAAACATGCGATTGGGATCAGGTGCTCCGACCGCCCGCCATTCACTCATCGAGAAGGCGAGGTGCCGCCCGTCCGGTGACCAGGTGGGGTCCGAATGGTTCAACCTGCCGTTGGTCAAAACACGCAGCCCCGTTTTTGTTTGGAGATCAATCACGGCAACCTGTTCGAACTTTTCGCCGATAAACCCTACGCCGTTTTCTTTAAAAGGAAGCGTGGTAATCCGCCGTATGTCGGCGGTAAACCGCTCCCTGGGCGACAATGTTTGGGGTTTTTCTTCCTCGGGCTCGATACCTTTTTCATTCAGCAGGATGGTGAAGGCAATCCACCGCCTGTCGGGCGCCCACACCGGCCGGCCGGAAATCCCTTTGAAGGACGTAACTTTCAGGGCTTCCCCGCCGTCCGTGGTGATGATCCAAATCTGAACTGACCCGCTGCTGCGCGTGGATAAAAAGGCAATCCACCTGCCGTCCGGCGACCAGTCGGGAGCATAATCCAGCTGATCCCCCGTGGTGAAAGGCTCAGCATTACCCCCCATGGCCGGCACTATCCAGAGGTGGGAACGGTACTTGTTTTCTTCCGGGACGAACACCTTTTGCACGAAACAAACGCGGGTTCCATCCGGAGAAATCTGCGCCTCAGTGATAAGACGCAGCTGAAAAAGGTCTTCGGATTGCAAACGGCGCCAAAGCGGTTGGACCGGTCGATGATCCTGCATTGACTTTCCTCCTCCTTCCTGTTAGCGTTGACCGTCAAGCCATAGTCCCCACTGATTATATTCCCATATTATGTATATGATGGTAAGCTTCAAAAACATATACCTATAGTCTTCGAAATTAACAAACAGGGTTGAACTGGCGGCAGAAACGCCCTTAATATTTTTGTCGTGCACTACCTGGTTTTTATTTCCGGAACATTTTCAGATTTTTACCATCTTTGTTAATAGAAGAGTTGAATATGGAGGTGGAATTGGTTATGGGAAAACTAGGGTTTCGGGTTTTATTGCCGGTATTATCCAACAGTAGAGTAGCACCGGAGTCAATCTTCGGTGCTATCTTTTTTTATGTCAAACAGATCATAACAACTTTTTTCGGGTACAATCAATTTACCTAATCATTTGTCATTAAGTCAATTTTTTTTCTGCAACTATACGCTTATTTTATATAATTTTATATAATCACTATTGCATTATATAAAATTATATAATATTATATTCATAGAAGGAGGGCGGTACTCCATGAAACCAAAAGAGCTTATGAAGATTCTGGCACAAGACGGTTGGGTGGTAGTTAGAATGCAAGGATCACACCACATACATAAGCACTCAACTAAACCCGGAACCATACCTGTAGCCCTCCACAACAAAGACATGGCACCGGGAACGCTAAACAAAATCCTTAAGGCCGCAAGACTGAAATAATTCCCGTCATTAAGGTATACAATTCAAAAATAAAGGAGTGATTAATGTGGTTTACATTTATCCGGCTATTTTTACTCCTGCCGCAGTCGATGGTCGCGGTATCGTATACACTGTTGAAATACCGGATGTCCTTGGCTGCATCACTGAAGGGGAATCTATATCGGAAGCAATGTCTGCGGCCAGAGAAGCTTTAGCTGGGTGTATTTTAGCCATGAAGCAAGCCAAGGAAGATATCCCCACACCATCAAATTACCGCGACATTATAACATCTTCTGATGATGATATTGTTACTTTAATTGATGTTGACCTTAACGACTATTTAAGGAAAAAGGAGACAAAATCTATTATTAAAACGGTTAGTCTTCCCCAATGGCTGGCAATTATGGCTGAAGATGCAGGGATTAGTTATTCACAAGCCTTACAGAACGCCTTAAAGCGTGAACTTGGTATAGAAGGGTAACCGTAACGGGTTGCTTTAGTGAACATGTTTCCGGTGGTTCGCCGGTTCAAGCCCGTTTGCTCCCACCAAAACCCAAGGTGGTGCCTCAAACAGGCGCTACCATTATTATTGGGACCGTAGCTCAGCTGGGAGAGTGCCTGCCTTACAAGCAGGATGTCACAGGTTCAAGTCCTTATTGCCGCCCAAGACCCCACCAGCTTTAAGCGACATCTTTTTTGTACCCTCAAGGCATGTCGAGTGCGTGGTAAGGATAGAAAAAAGGCAGGTTCAAGAATCCTAAGTTTCTAAAATGAGAAAACATGTTTCCCAAGACATTGAAAATAGCAAATGGTTGTAAAGGGAAACATGGAATGCTGCCAAGGAAATGATTTTGGTGTGCCGATTAACTATAAGCAGGTGAAATGGAATGATATATGTTAAAAACACCCCCAATAATACGGGTGTAGCCATATACGGTGATTTCATGTTCGGTTATTTCAGGCAGCTATCGCAAAATGCCTAAAGGAAACTGTTTACCCATACTGCCGGTATACCTTTGGGAGATATTTTTGAACGCTACCCTCCAAAAGAAGAAATACCTTCTTTAGAAGAAAGCTTATCAAAAAAAGCTATTCTTATACAAGAACCCGGTTTATCATTTTCATATTCAAATACAGGATACAACTTGCTTGATTTGTTGATAGAAGAGGTTACAGGTCGTGATTTTGCAGAATACATGAAGGAAGAGGTTTTAATTCCGCTTGGAATGCACAATTCCAGTTTTACTTGGAGTGAAGAGTTCGATCCAGCTGTACCTGTTGGTTATGATCTAAAAGGTAATCCCGTACCGGTATATATTTATCCCGAGAAAGCTTCTGACGGCCTTTTTGCAAACGTAGAGGATATAGCTGCCTTTGCTGCTGCCGGAATGACAAACTTTTCCCATACGGATCATCAAGTGCTTAACGACCAAAGTATTAATAAACTCTATACGCCAATGGTTGAAAAAATTGGCATCTATGGCGTTGTTTTAAAGAGGTATCGGTTTTCTGTTCTTCCTTTCTGGCTTATTTGTTTCAATCCTTGCTCTCATTATCGGAAGGGTAAAACAAATAAAAGCATTGGAACCAAAAACAATCTAGTAATCAATCCTTATCGCGTGGACCTTCCTTTAGCCCTTTTCTCACTCCAGAATATACTGCCCAATAAATAATTAGGCCAAAAATACCGAGAGAAACTATCATCATTCCAAGACCCCATAAGCTACCATAACCATACATCATAGGCATTAAAAATATCACCTCTATTAAATCAATGACAAAGGTATTATGTCACGGTAGCTTTAATGTATACATGTAAATAGTTAAAATTGCTGAGAGTTATGAATGGACAGGCACGACACTATTATTAATCCATAGTTTATTCAATCTTATAACCGGTTGGAGTGTTATCACTTTGACCGGTTTTTTTATATTATCTATTGGATCGTTTTTTTGTTTTCCTCAAATGGTGTCAAAATAAATTAAAAAAGAATAACATATACAAAAATAATCTACTAGGATTTGCCATGATGTTCAGGCTAAAGTGATTAAATTAGCAGTGGACGATGGTTTTTGCCCCCTACAGGGGTAGATAAAGAAAGAAGGTGAGAAAAATGAGCTTTTGGAAATATAAGAACGTATTCATAACCGGATGCACAGGTCTACTGGGTAGTCACTTAAGTAAACTTTTAATCAAAGGTGGTGCAAATGTTGTCGGCCTGGTACGTGATTATGTGCCACAGTCCAGGGTTTTTAAGGAAAGATTAATTTCTGACATGGTCATTGTACGTGGAGATATACAAAATTATGATCTATTGGAAAGAGCTATTAATGAATATGAGATTGATACAGTATTTCACCTGGCGGCGCAAACCATTGTCAGCATTGCCAATAATAACCCGTTGTCCACCTTTGAATCAAATGTAAGGGGAACCTGGAATATACTGGAGGCCTGCCGAAGAAATAACGGGGTGAAACGAATAGTTGTGGCTTCCAGTGATAAAGCCTATGGAGATCAGGAAGTTCTGCCTTATAGTGAAGAAACGCCCTTGCAGGGGAAACATCCCTATGATGTATCAAAAAGCTGTTCTGATCTAGTTGCCCATACCTTCTACCACACCTACGGTTTACCGGTTTGCATTACCAGGTGTGGCAATTTTTACGGCCCCGGGGATTTGAATTATAACCGGTTGGTACCGGGTACCATTCGTTCAGCTCTACATGGGGAACCGCCTATAATTCGAAGCGACGGCACTTTCATCAGGGACTATTTTTATGTCAAAGACGGCGCTAGAGCATATATGTTTCTAGCGCAAAAAATGGACGAACTGCCTGTACATGGCGAGGCGTTTAATTTTAGTAATGAACTGCAAATAACCGTCATTGAGTTAGTTAGAAAGATTTTATCGTTAATGGATTGCTCGCACCTGGAGCCCATTATTAAAAATGAAGCTAATAAAGAAATTAAACATCAGTATCTCAGCACTAAGAAAGCCAAGCATGTTCTTGACTGGGCACCTAAATATTCTCTGGATCAGGCTTTAATGGAAACTATTGAATGGTATACCAAGCAGCTTACCTGAGGGTAGATGACGAATTAATATAATTTTAAGTAATGGAAATTATTGAAAGGGGTAGCACTGGGTGAAACCTAAAGTAGTCATTTTATGTGGCGGCAAAGGTACGCGCCTGCGGGAAGAGACGGAATATAAACCCAAACCGCTGGTTACTGTAGGCAGGATGCCGATCCTGTGGCATATTATGAAACATTATGCTCATTATGGCTTTAACGATTTTGTGCTTTGCCTGGGTTATAAAGGAGATCATATTAAAGAGTTTTTTTTAAATTATAAATTACGCCGCTGGGATCTGCAGTTAAATCTGAAACACGGGACCAAATTCTTTACGCAAGATGAAGAAGAAGAAGTTGAAGATTGGAATATAATATTTGCTGAAACTGGCCTGGAAACCAACACCGGAGGTCGTATTAAAAAAATTGAAAAATATATTGATGGGGACTATTTCTTTTTAACTTATGGTGATGGGCTTTCTGACGTAAACATAAAAGAGCTTGAACAGTTTTTCCTGCAGCAAAGCAAGATCGGGGTCATGACGGGAGTAAAACCGCAGTCCAAGTACGGGGAGATTGCAGTTGACACCAACGGGACTATTATTGAGTTTAAGGAAAAACCTTTATTAAACAATTATATAAACGGGGGTTTTTGTGTTTTTGATCGAAAAATTTTTAACTACATGGATGAAAATTGCATTCTTGAAGAGGAAGTTCTTAAACAATTAGTTAATGAGCAGCAGCTAGTATTATATAAATACAATGGTTTTTGGAAGTGCATGGACACATATAAGGACTATAAAGAGCTGAACCAGATGTGGCAGAATGGTAATTCCCCGTGGAAGGTGTATTAATGGGAGGAACGAAATGTCATTCAAGGCGGGCGATATATTAAAAACTAATGATGGCTTCGGGCTGACGGCAACCCTTGATGACCGGGCGTATTATGTTTGGCCAGTGGCAATGTCTACTACCCAAGGGGAGTATTACGTACTGGAGAGTGCAGACCTGGTTTATATTGAACAGAGCGTAACAACCCCCGTGGGTATTGATTTATCTTATCAGCTCAAAGTATCTGAGGCTGATGTTGATGGCAAAGTGGGGGAAGTTAAAAGTTCCTGTCTGGAAAAGATCTGGAGAAGTGATTTCTCCCGGCGGGCCGGGCATTTCTATAAATTATTTCATGCACCGGCCCCTTTTAAGCCGGGCCGTACCTGGTTATCATGCTCGGGTAAAGTTTACGATGAACAGGAAATGACAAATTTAATTGATGCAGCGCTTGATTTTTGGCTGACCACCGGCAGGTACGCATCCAGCTTTGAGGAACAGCTGGCCGGTTTTCTTGGCGTACGCCATTGCATGCTGACCAATTCCGGGTCTTCGGCCAACTTGCTGGCTATTACCGCTCTCACTTCACCTAAACTGGGTGACCGGTGGCTTAAACCCGGGGATGAGGTGATTACTGTAGCAGCAGGGTTTCCCACTACCGTAACCCCCATTGTGCAAAACAGGTTGGTACCTGTTTTTGTGGATGTGGATCTTCAGACTTATAATGTTAATGTTGAGCAGCTCCAAGCTGCCATTAGCGATAAAACCGGGGCTATCTTTCTGCCTCACACCCTGGGCAATCCTTTCAACGTGGACGCCGTGACGGAACTTGCCCGTAAACATAATCTCTGGCTTGTTGAGGATAACTGTGATGCTTTGGGTGCTGCTTACCGTGACCGGTATACCGGTACCTTTGGGGACCTGGCTACTCTAAGCTTCTATCCCGCCCATCATATCACCATGGGCGAAGGGGGGGCGGTTGTTACCAGCGATCCGCTGTTAAAACGAATTGTAGAGTCTTTTCGTGACTGGGGAAGGGATTGTTGGTGCCCGCCGGGCCGTGATGATACCTGTAAAAAACGGTTCCAGTGGCAGCTGGGTACTCTGCCTTACGGTTATGATCATAAATACACTTACTCCCACCTGGGTTACAACCTTAAATTGACAGACATGCAGGCCGCCGTCGGGTTGGCCCAGTTGACTAAGCTGCCCGGCTTTATTGAGGCCCGGGAGCGTAACTTTGGACTGTTATATCAAGGAATAAAGAAATACGAAGAGATGTTTATGCTCCCGGAAGCTACGAAACATGCCCGGCCCAGCTGGTTTGGCTTTTTGATTACCCTGCGTCACGGTATACCATTTAACAGGCAGCGGTTAATTGAATATCTTGAAGCGCAACGTATCAGGACCAGGTTGCTATTTGCCGGCAACATGACCCGGCAGCCTGCTTTTCAAGGGGTTAAACACCGGGTGGTGGGAGAACTGAAAAATACCGATATAATTATGAACCAAACATTATGGGTCGGACTTTACCCAGGGCTGGGTGAACGCCAAATAGAACATATTATTAATGTAATCGATGAGTTTATAAAAAAGATTTAAGATTAACAATGAATAGAGTAACTCATCAAGTTGCATACGGTAAATACCGGCAAACAACGTAAAACCCTAAGTAAGCCCCCTTTCTCCATCCAAAAGAGAGGGGGCTTGTTTATATGCTTTACCAAAAGCTACCTGCCACATTTATGGTCGTGGTAAAGGAGGAAGCTATCAATGCAGGTATAAAGAAGGAAACTGGATTACTTAAGGTGCGTACGCCCGTCCAAATCTTCACTTAAGAACCCACATATCAACAAGCCGTGATAACCACCGGGTCCTGGGCTGTTGACAGAGGGGTATACGGTAATTTGCGGTGGAACCCCCTTAACTGTCCAACTAAGGTTTTTATCGGATGATTTAAAATCAACACACCAGATGCGGTCATCGGGTAATTTAACATAAAGAGGGGGCCGCTTTCCCTTCCAATCGCGCTTATATTCAGGCGACAGGTTACTATGCTCATCATCTATCCACGGGGCAAACCACATATCGCCTGGTTTTGGTTTTTCACCACGCTTGATAAGTTTTTGAATATCAACGAGTCGACAAGGCCATGGCATATGATAAAACCTCCTTTGCTAAACTTTTATCAGGTTTAGAAACTATACCCGGCCGTAACTAAGCCATTTTAAATAGGAAATTATTTTTTATAGATTATGTCAACAGAAAGATAATGTCTCTTGAAAGAAAAAAATAATTTTGAGGCTACCTGGTGACAAAAACTTACAGTAGTCAATAGTATATAAAAGTAATCAAAATTAACCAGCTATATGGGGGTAAATTATGGAGAAAATTGAGTTCATTTCTAATGATGATAAACAATTATTTGAAAACAAGGGTGA
>JGI2924J29684_1076582_pt1 | contig 10117 bp, 5 predicted proteins | sample BenlonsequencITS_FD_29684 | JGI IMG/M metagenome (IMG submission 29684)
CCGTTTACATATAACCCGCCACAATAAACACCGGGTTCGAGAGTAACGTTCTCTCCAGGGTTTATGTGCACGCCATGTAACAGCCCATCAACACAATCCAAAGCATCAAAAGGAGGGTGAGGGCGGTCTCTAAGAGGGTCAGTAATTGGGGGGCAGCTTGTGATGACATCTCCGCCAATAGTGTGTGGGTCTCCTCTTAAGCCACCAGCAATACAGACAAAATCCATATTAACTTGCGCCATATCTCTAACGATCATGGAATATCTATCGTCTGAATTGGAATAGACCTGACAGTTCTCTGCTGTGATACGTGCTCTTTGTTGAAGATTAATCGTGCCTTGCTCGTGATCTGATAATCCGATCAGACAGACATTTCCTCCACCTGAAACTTCAGCGACAGCTTCGGCATAAAAATTTGTTTCTTTTTGATCTTTTTTCAAAATCGAGGCGATGGTTTTAGGAGCCGTGGAGGAAACAGTAATAATTCCTTTGCTCACATCAAGTACAGCATGCGTTGTTGCTTGTTCGCCCGTCCAGTTCGCGTCAACATAACTACTTGCCACAGATTGCACGCGGGTTTGATCGGCTGAAGATACCGCCATCTCGCGCGCTGCTGCGAGTGCGGCCGCATCAACAACGGATTGCAGTTCGCGGTTTAAAGACGATTTTTGAGAGATATCTATTGTGCCGGCTATCACAGCTATCAACAAACCAATGAATAGCGCAGCCATGACGGAGACATTGCCTTGCGTTGATTTGCAGAACTTATACAGGCTCAAAAAATTGGCTGTTTTGTGATGATTTTTCTTGGTCAAATCGTAGATCTGTCCTCGGGCAAAACTGATATTGTTTTAAATATTAACATGGTTATTTCAATAATTAACAAACTAAGCCACCAAACTTGATGAATGAGCGTTTAAGTTTTGGAAACCATAAGTTGCCAAGACTGGCTGGTAACTTATTTAATCTGAACTGATCATGAAAACACACAGCGCCTTTTCCTATTTCAAATCTATAAGGTTCCGCCTTTCTTTCATGATAGGTGCGATTATTTTTATGAGTGTGTTGATGGTTTCTGGTTTTTCCAGTTGGCGTGAATTTGAACGTCAGATTGAAACCAAACGACAATATGTTGAAGGCTCTGCACAAGGGTTTGCAGCAGCAATTTCCGACCCATTCTCGCAAAATGATAGAGCAGGTGTGGTCAATGCTTTGCGGGGCGTACGCAGTTTATCAGGCATTGAGTTTGCACAGGTCAAGGATGCCAATGGGCGCGATTATTTTTCTTTGGGTGCTGGCGCGAGTTTACGTGGACGCGATGGTGACCCTAAAACGATGTCGACATTGCAATTGCTGAAAGCTGACTTCTTGAGGGTAGAAACACCCTTATTGGATGACGGGGCTACGATTGGTAGTCTGCATTTGCTGACCAATATTACAAGTTTCCGCAAAACGCTGATCAATGATTTGTCATTCATTGCAAAAGTAATGCTATGTATCACGTGTATCGGAGTGTGTGTGGCGCAGTTTGCGATTGGAAAATTGATTGCGCCTATCGCACATCTTGCCAAACTGATGGAACAAATTGGGGAGAGCAATCAGTTTGATACGCGTGAAACGAATGCCGCAGCGTTTGTGAAACGAGAAGATGAGACTGCTCAACTCGCTCGCGCCTTCACTGACATGATGGATAAAATCAAAGAGCGCGACGATAAATTAGCCGACCACAGAGCATCTCTGGAACGCACGGTTGAAGAACGTACGCATGATTATCGTATGGCGAAAGAAGACGCTGAAGCTGCAAATGCGGCAAAGTCTGACTTTCTAGCGACGATGAGCCACGAGATTAGAACGCCCATGAATGGCCTGCTTGTTATGGCGGAGATGTTGTCAGCGGCGAATCTATCTATGCGGCATAGGCGTTATGCTGAGATTATATCGCGTTCGGGTAAAAGCCTGCTGACGATTATAAATGACATTCTGGACCTTTCCAAAATTGAGAGCGGTAAATTGGATCTGGAGACAGCTCCATTTGAACCGGACGCAATGGTTGAAGATATTGCGTGTCTTTTTTGGGAAAAAGCTCGATCCAATAATGTAGAAATAGCTACATATATATCGCCCAACACGCCTCAGAGCATTCTGGGAGATGTTACGCGCCTGAATCAGGTTGTAACGAATTTGGTGAATAACGCTCTGAAATTCACTGAAAAAGGTGGTGTGGAAATTCGGGTGGATGGGCGGCTCAATAAAAATGGTCAGCGTGTTAGATTGCGCATTGATGTGATCGACACTGGGATAGGTATTCCGGCGGACCGTCTGGATCAGATATTTGAAGCTTTTTCTCAGGCAGATCAAAGCACAACGCGTAAATTTGGCGGAACGGGCCTTGGCTTGGCGGTATGTAAACGATTAATGCACGCTATGGGCGGGGATGTGAAAGTTGCATCTGCTGAAGGTAAGGGAAGTTGTTTCACCGCTATTGCTGACTTTCCTATTGTTGAAACATTCGCCATGGCGAAAAGCCTAACAGAGGACAAGCCAGTATTCGTGATTGGCTATGATTCCCAAAAATCTTCTAAAGTGTCGACGCGTATAGCATCTCGCGGTTTAGCCAAAAGCTTGTATGACGCTGGTGCGGCAGTTTCGATAAAAGATATAAATCTCATAGAATGGAATGACTTAGAAGATAAAACGACGGTGATTGCACCTTCGAACTTGATCAAAAAAATCGCTGACCCAGAAGGGCGTATTTTCAATCGTTTGAATTTTGTCTGTCTGTCTGATGTTGGGGATATGCAAGCTGATACTTTGGTAAGCGATGGGTATGTGGTGGATATTTTACCTCAACCAACTGGGCGACGCGCTATTGCGGATTTGGTGTCGCGTGCCGTTTCCTCAAATTTCCGTGGCGCTGCTGCATTGAGTGATAATACTGCTGAACAAAGTCATGCCCAGTTTGAAGGTGTGCATGTTCTTGCTGCTGACGATAATGCCGTAAACCGAGAAGTCTTGCGAGAGGCGCTCTCGACATTGAGCGTGACTGTCGATTTTGCTGAAAATGGACAAGAAGCGCTTGAGATGGTGAACGACAAAAGCACCAAGTACGACATTGTGTTTATGGACGGGTCTATGCCAGTCATGGATGGTTTTGAAGCAACGCGTCGTATTCGTGCTGGTGAAGACGCGCGTGGCAAAGAGAAACGTTTGCCAATTGTTGGGCTGACAGCTCAAGTGCAAGGTTTAGGTGCCGATCATTGGAAAGATGTCGGTATGGATGAGTGTTTGTATAAACCTTTCACAATTGAACGTCTGGTTTCCACGCTTTCAGCTTTTGTCGCTGCATCAAAAGAAGGTGGCAGTAGGGTGAATGTAGAACCTGATGTTGTTGAACTAACAAGTGGAGGCGCGGCTCCTTTATTTGAGCAATCAACGCTCGATATGTTTGAGCAATTATCGTCTTCTTCGGGTGGAAATTTGCAAGAAAAAGTATGGGGTATGTTTGTATCTACAGCGCCTGCCTCACTGGAAGAGCTTGAAAAGCTAAGCCTTGAACCTGAGTTGGATGTGAAAATGATTGCGAGCACGGCGCATGCTTATAAATCCATGTGTCTAAGTGCAGGTGCAAAACGCGCGGCTGATCATGCATTGGTTTTAGAAAAGACAGCAGGCTCAGGACAAAAGGAAGAATTAGTCAGTATCATCAAAGATATGCTTATCTCCAGCAAAGCAACGATTGATGCGATGGAAGAAAGTCTCGCTGAACACAGAGCCATCGCGTTAAATCGAGAAGCGGCTCTATCCAACTAAGCCATTTGCATTGTCTATCTTAGTAACAGGTTTTATTTCTAGATTTTTCGTCCGCTGAATTTCGCGTTTCTTATTGTTGCTAGCAAACACAGCAACGCGATATTGAATGTAGATGCCAGCCCCAAACAGAATAATGTCCATCCAGAGAGTTGGAGGGATAACGGCTCTAAAGCATTGAAGAAAAATGGATAATACAGTTCCAACAGCAAACACAGGTAAGCCGTGTTTTCCCATTAGCTCGACGGCGTTCCACAAATTGGATGTAGAAATCCAGCTTGGCCATTTCGTGTTTATGACAAGGTATGTCAGCGATAATACATGCAATAGGCGCGGCAGAGATAGATAGGCTTTGTTGAAGTCCCTCATAATTCTGGGAAGGTCATCATTGAAGGGTAATGCACCCATTCTTTGCTGAATCCAGTAGAAAGAAAACAAAGCATAGGTAAGGGCTAGAACATATAAAACAGGATGGAATGGTGCTATGCGTTTGCCTGTTTTTGCGCTCATGCCGCCTAGAATTCCAATGACAAATATAAATTGCCACGCAAACGGGTTTAGAAACCATCTGCCATTATGAGGCCAGTTGGGCATGTTTATGTAAATACGCTCATAAAACAGGATATGCAGAGCAAACCAGATCAAGCCTGAAATAAGCAAAAGCAACCAACGGTTTCTTACGCCTAACCACAAGAATGCCGGAGCCATTAACAGCAGCATCATATACAGAGGTAAGATGTTCACATAGCCTATTTGATAGGTCAGTAGAGGAACGCCTATAGATGCGAGTATGGGGTGATCTATAAGTGGTTGTAGGGAGACTGCGCGGATCATTTTTTCAGCGCCGAAAACGCTGATTGTAACAGCAAGTATGGCAAGGCAAGCTGCAAAAACAAGTAAATGAACCCAATAGAGTTTGAAGGCGCGCGCCCACATTTTTTCCAGTCCGCTTTTGAATTCGCCGCGCTGGAATGTGCCCGTATAGGCTAGTCCAACTGCAATGCCGGACATGAGGACAAAAGCTTCTGCGGCGTCAGAAAATCCCCAGTTTCTGGAGGTGAAAGCTTCAAAGGCGTTGCCAGGTACGTGGTTGATGAAAATCGTGAGGACTGCAAATCCACGAAACACATCCAGACGTCTGTCCCGCATAGGTTTTGAAGCTGGAGGAGGCAGTGGTGCAGCATTCGCTGATGCTGAGTTATGCATGAGATGGCTTATCTATATTTAGCGAATTTTGATCAGACGTTTGAGTTTCATCAGGTGAATTGCTGTCAGTTTCTTCCAGCCATCGAGTCAAAATAGATGTTTGAATCTGCATCACATCAGAAGGTGCATATTCCATTGGCGTCCAGAATATGCCCATTAAGGCACTGATTTTACCACTCATTTGAGACGATGACAGTGTGATGAGTATCGAAGAAAATATTTGCGGCACAGCGATAGGCATAAACCAGTAAATCAGTTGCGGTGCTAGAAACCAGCAAGATGTCATAATGGCGAGACCAGATAGTGTTATCCACCATGAAGCTTGAAAGCTTTCCTTCAGACCTACAGTGTCGGCTTCTCTGTTAGAAGCTGGCCATCCGCCATCTTTTCCTAGAACGATTTCTAGGAAGGCGCGGGTTTGGAACATCAGCATAATCGGCGCAAATATTGAAGACCATATAATCTCGACAAATGTGCTCCAAAGCGCGATGAGGCTGCCGCCAAAATTTCTGTTTTCACCGGTAAGTAAACCACGCAAAACGATTAGGAATTTAGGCCCGATTAGCAATACCAATACACCTATAATGAGGGTAAAAGCCTGCGTTTGAGCTGAGACCGGAAAGACAGGATGCTGGCCGGGATTGGGGAAATAATTTGTCGTTGTCTCTACCAAAGTAGGCGCAATAATAGAGGCGATTATAAATAAGGCCCAAAGCGGAGAGGCAAGATAAGCCATAATGCCTTGAGTGAAAGTAAAACGACACCAAGTCGTCAGGCCCGGTGCACCGACAAGGCGTGTATGTTGAAGGTTTCCTTGGCACCAGCGACGGTCGCGCTTGGCAAAATCTATTATGTTTTCAGGGCCTTCTTCATAAGATCCTTGCAATTCGGGATCTACGATGACTTTCCAACCTGCGCGAGATAATAGTGCTGCTTCGACATAATCATGGCTGAGAATATGGCCGCCAAAAGGAGGTTTTCCTTTCAAAGCTGGCAGGCCGCAACTTGTCGCAAAGGCGTGTGTGCGTACAATCGCGTTATGTCCCCAGAATGGACCTTCAGTCCCCTGCGTGCTGGCAAGTCCACGTGCAAATGAGGGGGAGAAATAATTGGCGGCAAATTGAATAGAGCGACCAAACCAAGTACGCGCGCGAATGACTTTGGGGAGTGTCTGGAATAGTCCGATTTCGGGGTCGGATTCCATGCGATTGACCATCTCAATCAGCGTGTCACCTTCCATGAGGCTGTCCGCGTCTAGAATGATTAGGTATTCATATGCTGCACCAGAAGTGCGGATGAAATCTTCAATATTTCCTGCTTTTTTGCCAACATTGTTGTCACGTCGTCTATAGAAAATGTTGCTCTTGTTTTGACATTCTGTGGAAAGTCTGTCGAACCATTGTTCTTCTGTTGCGATCACGTCCGGCTGATTGGTATCTGACAAAATTGCGAAATCAAAAAAGCGTCCAGCTTCCGCAATTTCCAAAGATTGGACCATAGCGGCGATATGGGAGAATGTTTTGGACGGATCTTCATTGTAGACAGGTACTAGAATGGCCGTACGGTTTTCGGGTTTTAATAATAATGTTTGCGGGGCGTTTTTGGAGCCATTATTTTGGAACAATAGGCCGCCCAATGCCATTGAACCGCCCCATGCTATCCACGCTGACGAAATTGCAAGAAGCGCGATACGAACATAATCTAATATGTCCTTACCATCAGCAAAAAACACTTGCGCAGAAAGCTGCGTCGCGCTGATGGCAATAAGCAATGCATATGCAATTGATATGAAACGGCTGATAAATAACATAAAGCAACCTTACAGCTTCATGCCTTAGTGAACAGGTCTAAGGCTCTAATAGAAGCTGATACATACGAAATTGCATCTCGTTTGTCTTTATTTAGTTGCTAAACGGGCAGCAAAAGGAAGTACAGATGATGTACGACGCTCACGACGACGTTCTAGTGATTGAGCTGGCATAGCCATAGGTGCGTTTGGAAGGCCGCGCATTGTGTTTTTAGAAACTGAGTTCATTTTGTTAGTATGGTTTTTCATCGCCTGATCTCCATTGATAAAGCCAAATTTCAGAAAGGCGCTCATTTCCATTTTCGAGGAAAGCATTGAGCTCCATAGGTGCATCTGAATCTGTTCGTGCATCGAGTACCAAGCGCCATACATTGCTATCGCCTATACGAGACAATGATGAGTGTACGAGCTGACCTCGACTGATATTAATTACTGATTTTACATCGCTGCCTTCAGGAAGGTTTTCTAAAGCTCCCCCTTCAAAATCAACGACGAATTTACGTAGTGTGTTTTTACCAACTGTGCCGGATACTCCACCCATTCCACCTCTAAGACCGATAACTCGAGCGAACTCTTTAGTATCTGAATTGTCAGGCGAAATTGTGTCAGAATTGCCCAATTGGGTTACATCTTGTTCATGATTGGGGCGTTCAACATCCCCCCAGCTTAGGCGGTATTCATATTCTCTAAAGTCGCCTGCTTTAGGGGCATCCGCTGGTGTCCAGAAGGCAACGATATTGTCGTTGATTTCAAGATCCGTTGGGATTTCAACAAGTGAAATTTGTCCTTTTCCCCATTCGCCTTTGGGCTCCACCAATAAAGATGGGCGACGTTCATAATGGGCCTCAGCGTCCTGATACATATCAAAGTCGCGGTTTCGCTGCATCAAACCAAAAGCTTTTGGGTTTGTTTCCGTGAAATAGGAATTAGCCAGTTTTTGCGGGTTATTTAGATTGCGCCATAATTCGTCGCCATTCTCACGAATGATCTTTAGGCCATCACTGTCATGTACACGACCGCGATAATCATCAAACCGGTGATTTGAGTCTGAATATAAATACATGCTGGTCAATGGAGCCACACCAAGGCGGGCGACATCATCACGGAAGTAAAGCCGCGCTGTGACATCCATAATTGTATCTGGTCCGGGTGTGATCACAAATTTATAGGCACCCGTGACTGATTTACTGTCGAGGGCTGCGTAAACAGTGATGCTTGTTGCATCTTCTTCAGGTGTTTCGATGTAAAAATCTGAAAAACGGGGAAATTCTTCACCAGCAGCAGTTGCTGTGTTTACGGAAAGTCCACGTGCTGAAAGCCCATATAGACTGCCTTCACCCAGAGCACGAAAATAACTTGCACCGATAAAAGAAACCAGTTCGTCTTTATAATCTGGATTGTTGAGGGGATAGGCCAACCTAAATCCAGCAACACCTGGCATGACGAAATTTTCAAAATTTGCAGGGTCTAGAGGCGGTCTGTAAATAAAGTCGCTCGAGCTGAACCCAACTGGTGCAACTTTGTCATCTTTGATTTCATAAACGCGCACTGTTTCCCAGAAAATACCACCAAGATGAAAAGCTTGCATTTCAAATGTAGACTGGTCTTTCCAGTAAGCTTTTTCAGGATTGTGACGGATAGCGCGGTGCTCGTCATATGTCATGCTGCTCAATAATTCGGGTAGTTCATCCCGAGACGGCGCTTGATATGGCGCTTTCGAACGCGATTCCATGACTTGAGATAAAAGATCAAACGAAAATGGCGTATTTGCCGGCGCAACCACGTCCGGCGTGTTCGCGGGAGCGGAACTCGCAGGTAGACAGGACGCGATGGAAATAATCATCCAAGATAGAAGTAAAGTGACGGATGGGCGCGACATTAAGCTTTTGTTAACCTTTAGATCGTGTTGCGGGCGTTCAAATGATTGGATTTGATCATTTGGTGAAGTTAGCAGTTCGAAATATTTTTGAGCCGTTTGAGGAGGTGAGGACCGGTTGATAGTGTGTGTTTAGTTGTTGAATGAAACGATTGAGTCGTTGTTTTGGTTCCCGTATCTAACGAATAGATTTGCTGTCCTAAAATGTCCTCCCGTTAACGGTAAGTGCTTATTGCCGCATTTTCGAAGAAGTTTCATGTGAAAAATCAGTAAGCTAAGGCTGAAACCTAATCTAAACACGATAAACCCCGCTATTTGCTGAAGAATCTGGCGCTCGTGAACATTTTGTAAGCATTGAATTTTAAGCCTGTAGAAGGACTAAAAATTGCGCAAAACGTATTTGTTAGGCGAATTGCTGCGTTTTTTATCATGTAAAGAAGGTGTTAGTGGCATAGAACACACACTCATTGGCTTCACAGAGTGTGGTTCGCGCGTTTAAATAGATATCTTCTTGTGATTTGCACGTGATTTCGCATAAGTGGACAATATATATGAATTTCAACCCTACGCTTTTTAAATGCAGGGATAGTTGGGGAAATCTTTTTGGCATCTGATCGGACACGCTCAAAATCAATAACATTGTCTGATGTTGCAAAAGACGCTGGTGTATCACCGATGACGGTGTCTCGCGTGATCAATGGTGAGATTAGTGTACGTGAGTCCACTCGCATATCTGTGCAAGAATCTATTCGAAAATTAAAATACCGTCCCAATATCGGTGCGAGACGGTTGGCAGGCGCGAAAGTTGCCCGCATTTGTCTGCTATACGGAAATCCATCCAGTTCGTATCTTGGTGAACTTTTGCTAGGCGCTGTCGAAAAGGCAGGGCGCTTGGGCCATCAATTGGTTGTTATTCGTGCGAGTGAAGATTTGACGGCGGAAATGCTGGCGCAACAATACCGCACTCAATGGGATGGGATTATTCTGCCGTCTCCAATGGGAGATGAAAAAGCAACGCGTGACATTATCGCAAAAGAAAAAATTCCAGCAGTCTTTACAACAGGTGGCGTTGGAGGCCGTAGAAAAAAACTGCCTCACTCTTTTGAGCTAGGGATAGATAACCGGGCGGCTGCACGTGCGATCACGCAAAAACTAATTGATCTGGGCCACACGCGGATTGGCTTTATTAAGGGGCGTCAGGATCAGGCTGGCAGTTTGCTTAGATATAAAGGCTTTTGTGATGCGATGGAGGCGGCCAATCTGGAAGTTAATCCTTTAATGGTCGAGCAGGGTGATTTTACCTATCTGTCCGGTATGGAAGCAGCCGAACGTATGTTGACTTTTGATCCACGTCCAACGGCTGTGTTTGCAGCAAATGATGATATGGCAGCTGGCGTTATTGGGGCGGGGTCGCGACAAGG
>JGI2924J29684_1076581_pt1 | contig 10116 bp, 7 predicted proteins | sample BenlonsequencITS_FD_29684 | JGI IMG/M metagenome (IMG submission 29684)
CCTTGAAGGCCAGGGCGCGGGCCGGCGCGTCGTCGGTGACTTCCTGCTCGCCGATCACGTTGCCGTCCATGTCCACGACGGAGATGCCGCCGTTTTCACCGGGGTAGGGCATGTAATCGAGGACGCCGTCCAGCAGCTGCTGCACGCCCTTGTTGCGGTAGGACGAGCCGCAGAAGATCGGCACGGCCTTGCCGGCCACGCAGCCGGTGCGGATGCACTTCTTCAGCACTTCGATGCTGGGAGCTTCGCCGGTCGACAGATAGGCTTCCATCGCGTCGTCGTCGAGTTCGACGGCGCTCTCGATGGTTTCCTCGCGCAGGCTGGCCAGGTTCTTCACCCAGTCCTGGTCGGCGGTGGAGGACAGGGCCTTGATCTTCGGATGGTCGGCGACCTGGTCCAGCGGAATGGTTTCCCACTGGCTGTCCTTGTCGTCGCCCAGCCAGATGTAGCCGACGCCGGCGATCAGATCGGCCATGCCGATGAATTCGTCATGGCTGCCCAGGGGAACCTGGCACAGGATGGCATTGGCGCCCAGGCGCTCGCGGATACCCTTCAGGCAGTGCGCGAAGTTGGCACCGATGCGATCCATCTTGTTGATGTAGCACATGCGCGGGACGTTGTACTGGTCAGCCAGACGCCAGTTGGTCTCGGTCTGCGGTTCCACGCCGGCCACGCCGTCGAACACCACCACGGCGCCGTCAAGCACGCGCAGCGAACGGTTCACTTCGATGGTGAAGTCCACGTGTCCGGGGGTGTCGATCACGTTGATCTGGTAACCCTTCCACTCGGTCGACACGGCGGCCGACTGAATGGTGATGCCACGCTTGCGCTCCTGCTCGAGGTAGTCGGTCGTGGTCGAACCCTTGCCGTCCTTCGTGTCATGCACGTCGACGATCTGGTGCTTGCGACCGGTGTAGTACAGCACACGCTCGGTCGTGGTGGTCTTGCCCGCATCGATATGGGCAATGATGCCGATATTGCGGTAGAGGCTGAGAGGCTTTTGTCTGGCCATGAAAGTGATTCCAGGAACGTAGTCGCGTCAGGGGAAACGCATTAGGATACGACAACTTGCGATTTCTCGCTCGTCATTTTTGGCAGTGCATTGATTTTTTTGAAGCCGAAGCCTCAATCCGCCGCCGCCGCGTGGTGGCTGACACTGCCGCGCACCTGCTCGGGAACACCGTCACGGGTCAGCAACAAGGCCACTTGATCCACATCGTGGCTGATCGAGGGTGCGCCAGCGGGAGCCACATAATTGTTCAGCATGATCGCGAAGGCAAGGTGTTCGCCCTGTGTCGAGGTGACATAGCCTGCCAGGCAGTGCACCAGACTCATGCTGCCGGTCTTGGCCTGCAGATTGTCGGCGGCCGGACTGTCATGGAAATGCGCGGTCAAGGTGCCGTCTTCGGCGGCGACCGGCAGGCCTTCGCGGAAGCTGGCAGCCCAGGGCCGGGTCGTCGCCCAGGCCAGCAGACCGACCAGCGCTCTCGGCGTGGCCAGGCTGCGTCGGGACATGCCCGTGCCATCGCTGAACTGGACCTCGTCGGTATCGAGGCCGGCCCGTCGCAGCAGGGCATGCACGGCGTGGGCGCCGGATTCGGCGCTGCTGGTGAAATCCTCGTCGTCCGCGGCCGGGTGAGCGGCCGCGTACTGGTTGCCGGCAATCTGCAGCAGATTCTGCAGATACAGATTCTGGGAGCGTTTCAGGCCTTGCTGCAGAATATCGGCCAGCGGCGGCGACATGACCTGGCCCAGCAAGGCGCCGGCCAAGGGCCTATCGGGCCAGTGCCGCACCTCGACGCGTCCATCCAGGCGGATGCCCTGGGCGCGCAGAGCGTCCGCCAGCAGCAGGCCGGCGGTACGGGCGGGGTCGGGCAGCGACAGCTTGTAGTGCTGGGCAGGCGAGCGCAGGCTGATTCGCCCGAAAGCTTCCAGCGTGGTGGAGCCCGGCGCGCGGAACAGATTGATGGCATTGCCCTCGCGGGGGCGCGAGGTGTCGAGGTGACTGTCGATGCGCGGAATGGCTTTTTCCGGCTTCAGGACCAGCCCGGCCGGGCGTCCGATGCGGTTGGCCGGTTCCACGGTCAGTTCGGCGACGTTCTCGTTGACGCTCAGTGCCGAAGGCGTGGCGCCGAACCAGGTCTGCAGGTCTTCAGCCTCCCAGCCGGCACCATAAGGCGGTCCGCTGAACCAGGTATCGTCGGCGATCAGATCGCCCTGGACCTGGCGCACGCCGTGCGCGGCCAGCTGGCCGGCCAGCTGCCGGGCCCAGTCGCGGGTTTCAGCCGCCACCCCCAGGGTCGGATCGCCCATGCCTTGCAGTACCAGAGGACCCTGCATCCGGCCCGAGGCATCGATGCGACCACCCAGCAGTCGTGTCGCGATACGAAAATCGGGGCCCGGCTGATCAAGCACGGTGGCCGCGGTGAACAGCTTGGCGGTGGAAGCCGTCTGCATCAGTCGGTCGGCATCGTGGACATAGAGCAGGCGGCCGGTGTCCAGCGACTGCACGGCCACGCCCCAGCGTGCATGCGCGAAGCGGGCCTGGCCCATAAAGGCTTCCAGCGCGGACGGATCGAAGCCGGCACGGGCCACCACGGTGGCCAGTCGGGTCGGCGGCGGGACGGCACTGTCCGCCTGGGCAGCTGCCGGCCGGGCTGTCAGATGACTGCAGAACAGTGCCGCCAGCAGGCAGGCTGTCGAGCGGAGAAGTGGGCGTGACATGTCCCGAGTATGGCCCAGCCCGGGTTCAAAGTCTTGTCGTCGATGTCGTGCCGAGCCAGGCCCTGCGCTGTTGCAGTCGCAGGGCGGCCAGCAGCAGGCCGCCGCCGCGCAGCAGCATGAAGCCGCTGAAGGCCAGCCACAGTCCCTGGTTGCCCAGCGGGCGGGTCAGCCAGACCAGTACGGCATAACCGGCGGCGGCGATCAGCATGGTGTTGCGCAGGGTCGCCGGACGGGTCGCCGCGATAAACAGGCCGTCCAGCAGATAGCTCACCCCGGCGATCGGCGGCAACAGCACCAGCCATGGCAGACTGGCGATGGCGATGTGCCGGATCGGCTCCAGGTCGGTCTGCATGTCGACAAACAACCGGCCACCCAGTGCGAAGGCGGTACTGAACAGCAGGGCGCCGATCAGGGTCCATCCGGCGCTGATGCTCATCACCCGGCGCAGACCGTCTGCGTCGCTGGCGCCGATGCGCTGCCCCGCCAAGGCTTCCACCGCGTTGGCCAGTCCGTCGAGCACGAAGGCGACCAGCTCCAGCCCGTTCAGCAGCAGGGTGTTGGCGGCTACCACCCGATCTCCGAGATGGGTGCCGATCCAGGCCAGACTGGAGAACACGGCCTGCAGGGCCAGCGAGCGGATGAAGATATCCCGGTTCAGCACCAGCGTCGGCAGCCATTCGGCCAATGACCATGACGGGGCAGGGCAGGGCTGTGGCCGCAATCGCCAGGCGATCAGCAGGCCGATGCCGGCGGCCGCGTATTCGCTGATTACGGCGGCGATGGCAATGCCGTCGACGCCCAGACCCAGGCCAAGGGCCAGTCCGAGACTGGCCAGGATATTGATGGCCTGTGCCGTCCACAGCAGGCCCAGAGTCAGGCCGCTGCGGCCCTGGCCGATCAGCCAGCCATTGACGGCCAGACTGCACAGTGCCGGCGGAATGCCCCACCAGCGCCAGCGCATAAATCCTCGGGCCAGCTCGGCCAGACCGGGCCCAGGGTGCATCCAGCCGATCAGTATCGGGGTGAGCCACAGACCGGCCAGCAGCAGCAGTCCGCCCAGCAGCGCCGCCAGCCGCAGTGCACGCTGCAGCACCTGGAACTGTCCGGCCGCGTCGCCGCGGCCGTGGGCCTGGGCGGTCAGCCCCGAGGTACTCATCCGCAGAAAGCCCAGGACCCAGACCGGCATCATGTACAAAGTGCTGCCGATCGCGACCGCGCCCAGGCTATGGGTCTGGGCCAGATGGCCGGCGATGATGCTGCCGGCGAAGGTGACCAGGGGCGTGCTGAGATTGCTCAGCGTCATCGGCACCGCGATGGCGGCCACCCGGCGCTGGGTGGGTCCATCGCGCCAGTCTTCAAGAAATCGCATGGTGCAGTCGGGTGTCCCGGGTTGGTTTTTCGTCACCGGCATCCATGTGGGGAAAGGGCCTGGTTGACGGCATCTGTTAGGCTAGGTCTTCGCGTCGGCGCTTCCGAGGGCCGACACACGAGTTCAATCACACAGCGAGTCAATAATTATGCAGATTGCGTCTCAGCGCGTCGCCAGCTTTCACTACACCCTGACCGATGGCGAGGGTGCCGTGATCGACAGCTCCCAGGGCCGCGAGCCGCTGGCTTACATTCACGGCAGCGGCCAGATCGTGCCCGGTCTGGAAAAGGCGATGGAAGGCAAGACCGTCGGCGACAAGTTCAAGGTCGAAGTGCCGGCTGCCGAAGGCTACGGCGAGCATCACGAAGAGCTGATCCAGAGCGTGCCGCGCGAAGCCTTCCAGGGCGTCGACAAGATCGAGCCGGGCATGCAGTTCCAGGGCAGCGGTCCGCAGGGTCCGATCAGCGTCACCGTGACCAAGGTCGATGACAGCACCGTGACTGTCGATGGCAATCATCCGCTGGCTGGCAAGCCGCTGAACTTCGATATCGAAGTGACCGAAGTCCGTGATGCCAGTCAGGAAGAGCTGCAGCACGGCCATGTGCACGGTGCCGGTGGTCATCAGCACTGAGGCTTGACGGAGGCGTTGCAGGCGTCGCCTTGAGCGTACGCCGACTTCGCCTCCACTCCGCCCTGTTCAGTCTGGACTTGACGATCAGACATGGGCGGGGCGGATGGCGAGCATGGAAACTGCAGGAGGCCGGCAAGGCTGCCGCGCAAAGCGCCTGGCCCTTGCTATGGCTCTGCTCGCATCGGCCGGATCATCTCCTGCTTCGGTCCTGTCTTTGCCGGAATGCTTTCCGGGAGGCGTCGCTTCAGGGTTGACGAATGTGCTCCGTTGCGGCTTGCAGGGCCTCGCGGCCCCGAGTCTTCCTGCGCCGGCCGCTGCCTCGGGATTTTCGCGAAACCTGGCCGGGATCTGTTCGGCATTCCATCAACTTTGCCTCCACCCACCGCCGGCAGCACTCGTAGCGGCCGCAGCCGGCATGCCCGGATATCGAACGCCCGCCTGTTGCTGGCCGGAACCTCGGGGCGCTCGGCACCTGACTCGGCAGCCCTGTTCAGCCCCTTCGGCAACGAAGGGGGACCAGATGAATGCGGATCTGGAACTCCAGGTGCTGCGCGCACGTGGCTGGCGGACGCTGCCGACCGGTTCGCCAACACGGCTGATTCGTATCGACTGGAGGGAGCCGGTGCTGCGGGCGGTGCTGCATCCGGTCTCCGGGCAGGCAGGCGAGCCCTTGTCCTGTCATATGCATCTGCAAGGCATGGATCGTGGCTGGGCCGATGTGGGGCACAGCGGCTGGCGCATTTATACCCATCTCCAGCATGGCAGGCATCTGCTGCAGATCCGGGCGGCGCCCGGACGACGGCGCCCGGTCTGCATGGCGGCGCAGTGGGAGGTATGGGTGATGCTGCCGCCCTGGCGGCGCTGGTGGGCCTGGCTCACCTATCTGGGCTTCGGGATGGGAGGGATCGGCGCCAGCTGGCGGGCGGGGCGCTGGTGTGCGGCCCGACCCGGCCTTGATCACGTCGGCCTGACTCAGGGAATGGCCGATCTGGGCCATGAGTTGCGGACGCCGCTGGCGGGTCTGCTGGGCATGCTGGAACTGCTGGCCGCGACGCCGGTGAACCGACGCCAGCAGCGCTTCCTGCTGGCCATGCGTCAGTCCGGCGAGCTGCTTTTGCGGTTGATTGACGACGCCCTGCGGCCGATGGGACGGGCCGCACTCAGGCCGGCCCCGTTTGCGCCGGAGGCCTTGTGTATGGGTGTGCTTGAGTTGATGAGCCCCTTGGCCGCGGACAAGGGACTGAGCTTGCAATACCGGTGGCTGGGTGCCTGCCCGGCCATGCTGAAGGGCGATGCCGCACGGATCGAGCAACTGCTGCTCAATCTGCTGGGCAATGCGATCAAATACACGTCGGCGGGCGAGGTGGGACTGGTCGCATGCTGGCGGGCCGGGCAGTGGTGGTTGTGGATCCATGATACCGGGCCGGGCATCCCGGAGACCGAGCGACGGCGGGTGTTCAGACGCTTTGTTCGCCTGCCTGCGACGGCAGGCAGCGTCGGCCAGGGGCTGGGACTGGCCATCTGCCGGAACTGGGTGCGGCGGATGGGTGGGCAGATCACCTTGCTTGCCGCCAGCCGATGTGGTGCCTTGCCTGACGGTCTTGGGCCAAGGTCGGGAGCCATGGGGGGGACGGTGGCCCGAATCCGTCTGCCGCTGCCAGTGGTGGAGGCGGCAGGTATGCCGGCTTCCCGGCGCCGGCCGTGATGCCATCCGCCGGCGCCTCGGGGCACGCCGGCGGTGGACCTACATGTCGTGCTTGGCCAGTTCCAGGCCGAGGGCCTGATACTGCCGCCAGCGCTGGCGGGAGCCATCGCGCTCGGCTGGATCGGCGGCGATGACTTCCAGCACCCGCTGGTAATCGCCGCCGGCGATCTCGTCACGCAGATTGATGATGAGCGGACGATCCGGAGTGGTGGTGCCGGGCAGCACGATCAGCACCGCGGTGCTGGCGTCATCGGCATCACCGGCGAGCTGGTGCGGGATGAAAGCATCCTCGTCGAAGGCCCACAGCAGCTCATCCAAGGCTTCGGCCTGGGCCTCGTCACGCACCAGGATCAGGGTCGGCTGCTGACTGGCGTAGGCTCGCCGGGCCAGTTCGCAGACCAGCAGCAAAGGCTGGTCGCGAAAGCGCGGCTTGTCGATCAGATAGAAATCGGCGCGTGCCATGGACTCAGTCCAGCCCGGTCATCGCGGCACCCGTGCTGCGCTTGGCCTCCAAGCTCAGGCCTCCTGTGCGCGGTCGATCAGCCACTGGGTCAGCAGACTGACCGGGCGGCCGGTGCTGCTGCCCTTGCGACCTTCATCCCAGGCGGTACCGGCGATGTCCAGATGGGCCCAGCGCTGGTTTTCGGTGAAGCGGGCCAGGAAGCAGGCGGCGGTGATGGTGCCGCCGGCCTTGCCGCCGATGTTGGCGACATCGGCAAAGCCCGACTCCAGCTGGTTCTGGTAATCGTCCCACAACGGCAGGCGCCAGGCGCGATCCAGCGAGTGCTGGCCGGCCTTCAGCAATTCATCGGCCAGATCGTCATGCTTGCTGAGCAGGCCACTGGCATGCTTGCCCAGGGCGACCACGCAGGCGCCGGTCAGGGTCGCGGCATCGACCATGGCCTTGGGCTGGTAAGTCTGGCCCGTCCAGGTCAGCGCATCGCACAGGATCAAACGGCCTTCGGCATCGGTGTTCAGCACTTCGATGGTGATGCCGGACAGGCTGGTCAGTACGTCGCCGGGGCGGTAGGCATCGCCGTCGGGCATGTTTTCCACGGCCGGGACCACGCAGACCAGGTTGATCGGCAGGCCCAGCTTGACGGTGGCCAGGAAGCTGCCCAGCACGCCGGCGGCACCGCCCATGTCGAACTTCATTTCATCCATGCCGGCACCGGGCTTGAGGCTGATGCCGCCGGTGTCGAAGGTGATGCCCTTGCCGACCAAGGCGTAGGGACGGCTGTCGTCCCCTGCGCCGCGATACTCCAGGGCGATCAGCTTGGGCTTGTTGACCGAGCCGCGGCCGACAGCCAGCAGCGAGCCGAAGCCCAGGCTTTCCATCTCGACATGGTCCAGGATGCGGCAGCTGACCGCATCGTGTTCATCGGCTACGGCCATGGCCTGGTCGGCCAGATATTGCGGATTGCAGATATTGGGCGGAAGGTTGGCTAGTTCGCGGGCGAAGCGGATGCCGGCGGCAATGGCGGAAGCCTGGGCCAGCGCATCGGCGGACGCATCGCCGCCGCTCAGCTGCAGGCTGGCCAGCTGCGGTTTGGTGCCCGGCTTCGCCTTGATCGTGGCGGTGTAACGATAGGCGGCATGATCGGCCGCCAGTGCGGCGGTGCGGACCTTCCAGTTGATGTCGTGGGCCGGCACATCGATCTCCGGCAGCAGGCTGGCGGCTTCGCTCACCGGCAGCTTGTCGATGGCGCGGGCCGCATCCAGGCTCACCTTCTGGAAGCGCTGGGCGTCAAAGGACTTCTGCGTGCCCAGACCAACCACCAGAATGCGCTCGGCGGCGACGCCCTGCGGCTTGAACAGCACCAGGGTCTGGCCGAGCTGGCCGGTCAGATCGCCGGCATCGACCAGCTGCTTGAGCGCGCCCTGGCTGGCGGTATCCAGGCGGGCGGCGCCGCTGGTGAATACGCCGCCTTCATAGACGCCGGCAACGATGCAGGCGGTGGCGATGCTCTCGGGAGCGGCGGAGGTCAGGCTGAACTGTAAAGTCATCGAAATTTCCTGCAGGCATCCGAGGGGCCCCGGACGCGTTAAACTCGCGGTTTGCCGGCGCATCATGCAGTCGGCGACTGGATCTATGTTATCGCATCATGCTGAGTATTCTCGACCGCTACTTTCTACGCGAGCTATCGTTGGCGATGGCGGCCACGGCCGTGGTCCTGCTGACGATCTTCGCCGGCACTTCGTTCGCCCATGTGCTGCAGCAGGTGGCCAATGGCAGCTTTCCCGCCAGTGTGATGTTCCAGGTGCTGGGGCTGAACATGGTCGAGGGGCTGTCCAATCTTCTGCCGCTGGCGGCGTTTCTGGGGTTGTTGCAGGGGCTGGGCCGGATGTATCGCGAAAGCGAGATGCATGTGCTGGCCTCTTCCGGCATGGGGTTGCGCGGCCTGTTGCGACCGGTCGCAATGCTGGGGCTGATCACGGCGCTGCTGGTGGCCGTGGTGTCGATGTGGCTGGGCCCCTGGGCGATGCGAACTTCCAACGATCTCATCGTGCAGGCCAATCGTTCGGTCATCGCCGCGGGTCTGAACGCGGGGCAGTTCACTGATCTGCCCGGGCGTACCGCGGGCATCATCTTCGTGGACGAGCTCAGCCGCAATGGCCGTCAGCTGGGGCGGACTTTTCTGGCGACCGAGCGTGTCGACAAGCAAGGGCGGCACGAGCTGAAGATCGTATCGGGTGCCCATGGTCGCCTGTACCAGGAGAGCAACGGCGGCGGTCGTTTTCTGGAATTGAGCGATGGCTGGCAATACGAGATCCCGCTGGACGACAATGCCTGGCGCGCGATGAAGTACCAGCTCAACGACGCTTCGCTGTCCAATCTGCAGTCCAGTGACGATGATGATGATCCGGTGCTGGCGATGCGGACCCTGGATCTGGCCCGCTCGTCGGACCCGCTGGCCCGTTCGGAGCTGGCCGAGCGCACCACCGTGCCGATGATGGTGCTGGTGCTGATGATGTTGGCGCTGCCGATGTCGCGACAGAGTCCGCGCGAACCCCGTTACGGGCGGTTGCTGCTGGCGGTGCTGGCCTTTTTCGTCTACCACGCCATGCTGGCGATCTGCCGGGCCCAGATATCCAAGGGCCATTGGCACAATGCCGCCTCGATGTGGCTGATCGATCTGCTGATCTTTGGCCTGGCCGGTTGGGCTTTTGCCCGTCAATACCGGCCGCGCCGCCGACGCGAGGTGGCGGCATGAAGCTCGATCTGTCCATCAAGCGGGTCGATCGGCTGATCGGCATCACCGTGCTCAGTTCGCTGCTGATGACCTGGCTGGTGCTGACCGGCTTCGACGCGGTGCTGCAGTTTCTGCGCCAGCTCGGCAATGTCGGCAAGAATGGCTATACGCTGAGCGGCGCGATGCTCTATGTACTGGTGACCCTGCCGCGCCGGCTCTATCAGATGTTCGGCAATGCCGCTCTGATCGGTGGTCTGATGGGGCTGGGCAGTCTGGCCTCGACCGGTGAGCTGACCGCTCTGCGGGCGGCAGGCATGTCCAAGCTGCGGATTGCCGCCTCGGCTGTAGGGGTGGTCACGGTGCTGATTGTCGGGGTGGTGATTCTTGGCGAGACTCTGGCGCCCTGGGGTGACCAGCAGGCCCAGCAGATGATGGCGCGCCTGAAGTCGCGCAGCCTGGGGGCCACCGAGAGCGGCTTGTGGGCGCGGGACGG
>JGI2924J29684_1076578_pt1 | contig 10103 bp, 11 predicted proteins | sample BenlonsequencITS_FD_29684 | JGI IMG/M metagenome (IMG submission 29684)
CCCTCCGTTTCCATTTTGGGTTTGAATGCGCCGGATTTTTCCCAGCTATCATAAATTTTCGGTTCGGAGACACTATGGTCGAAATGTGAGTCAAGCATGAGGTGTTGATACAATAATTATCACACGCCGCAACGAAAAAAGAGCACAGTTTAGCGCTGTACTCTTATGATCATTGATTTTTTTTGAATATCTTGGAGATACCCGCGTCTATCTCGCCATACGAGAAATACGTTGAAGCTCTTTTTGGACTTCCTGCTCAACAAGCTGCGGCAGATTCCCATCTAGCCATTCTTTAAGCATGGGTTTTAGCATTTCACGCACCAAGTCTTCAATCGTTGTGCCTTGGGATAGCATCATGGAGCCCATCAACTTGCCCAACTGACCTGCTGTCGCATCCGCTGTTGCGGCTGCAACCAAACCTTCGGATTCTGGTTCAGGAGCTGGTGCAGGCTTTGGCGCAGGTTCTGGTGCAGCCGCTACTGGTTCAGCAACTGGCTCAGGCTCTGGCTCTTCTTCAATTCCCCAATCCGCCATATCGACTTCGGGTTCATCTTCAGCCCATTCATCAGCATCAACAACCACAACATCACTTTGCGGTTCAACGTCTTCTGCCATTTCTTCCATGGCCGCTGCCATGTCGAATTCTTCTTCTGGTTCAGTTAAATCTAGATCAACTGGATCATCGTCAATCTGCTCAGCATCTGAGAGATCGAGCACATCAGCAGCACTCGCATCAGCTTCAGTTGGAGCTGGTTCGTCATCTTCAGAAATGATCTTGCGGATGGAAGCAAGAATTTCTTCCATGGTTGGTTCTGATGCGGCTTCTTCAGCTGACATGACGCGCCTCTAATACATAACTTTCGGCTTCATACATTCAGAAGCACTAGAATCACCTAAACATTAGGCAAAATGTAGTTAACAACGCCTTTCTAAGAAAGGACGTTGTTGGTTAGATATGCATTAAGTCTTAGACTTATAAGGAAAGATTAACACCAAGAGATTCAGGTGTCAGCGCTCCCATAGCCGCCAATAATTGGTGAACGGCAATGTAATGTGTGCGATTTGCTTGCACAAGTGCTAGCTGAGCATCCAGCAATTCTTGTTCTTGGTCCAACAAATCGAGTGTTGTTCTGAGCCCAACAGCCAATTCTTGTTCTGCCCCATCAAACGCTATCTGTGCAGCTTCCACTTGTTGTTGAGACGCTTCAATTGTGCGCTGAGATGCTAAAGCTGAATGCCAAGCCCGAGTAACCTGCACCAAAACAGATCTTTCAGCAGCACGATGCTGTAAACGCAATTGATCGCGCTCCAAAGCCGACGCCCGGATTTGTGATGAAATACGGCCACCTGTATATAAAGGCAGCGTCAACTGAGCCACAACAGACGCGTTCTCATTGTTAAACGTATCGTCTTGATAAGTCTGACTTAGGCCAGCCGCGCCCACAATAGAAATGTCAGGACGGTTTTGCCCTTTAGCTGAACGCAACCTTTGCTCGGAAGCCTTTACGCTTGCCTTTGAAGCCACTAAATCAGGATTATATTCCATCGCAGCATTTATTGCGTCATCTAGGCCCTCTGGATAATCAGGTGTGAAATTCACCGCTTCTAACTGAGTCGGCCACCGCCCAACCAATTCTTGGAACACTGCGCGATTAGCAACAAGATTAGCTTGCGCAGTAGAAAGTTGGGCTTTCGCACCAGAATAACGCGCCTGCGCTTGAGCCACATCAGTACGTGTCACTTCACCAACTTCAAATCTATCAGAAGCCGCTTCCACTTGGCGCACCAATACACTCACATTGTTTTTACGGATATCTACTTCAGCTTCACTAGCAAGGACATCCATATAGTTTGTAACGACGTTTAAGATCATATCTTGTTCAAACGCGAACAATTGACTTTCTGCCTGCGTGACGCCGGCCGCTGCCTCGCCTATTGCAGCATCATTACGGCCACCATTCCAAAGACTTTGACGAACCTCCAAACCAAAAGTGGTTTGAGGTGCCTCAAAATCAGCAAACGCAGTTCTACCATTGCGTGAAATTGCGTATCCAGCAGAAGAACTCACACTCACTTGAGGCCGTTTAAGTGCATGCGCCTGAGACAATCTCTCATCAGCAATCATACGAATTTTGCGCTGCGCAAGTATAGAAGGATTACGCTGGTAAGCAGCGCTAATTGAATCAGCAAGCGACTCAACTGTTAAATCAGGATCACTATCAGAAGAATTTAACTGCGCGTTGTCAGCATCAACTGACGAGACCACATCTTCTCCCTCTGCCCCTAACAAAATATCATCAGGAGAGGTCGCTGCATTGTCCTGAGCAAAAGAAATTCCACTGCTCAAGACAGCTGATGTAATTAAAACTGAAATCAATGTATTACGCACAACAATCCTCAACTATATAAATCCACAGCTGCTTTGAACAAACTCAAAACACAACCAAGAGTATATCGGGACAATATTAATCCACCCTGACGAAAATACATGAAGAGTGCGCCAATAAATTCATCCAAAGTAAATAGTACTAAAAAACGAAGGATTCAGCCTTCTCAAAGCCAGGTAATGCAGGTGGCGCAGCATCGAACACGCTCCGGCAAGCAAAAGAATCACCCGAACGAGTATATATTCTTGCTTGGCTTAATTTGCCTTCGCGTACGATCACAGCAAGACGACCATTTTGCTTGAGCTGATCTTTCCATTCTTGTGGAATGACTTCAACTGATCCATTCACAAAGATAACATCAAACGGGCCTTGAGATGCCAAACCTTTTGAAATGTCACCGGCAACAACGTCTGCATTGTCTATATCGAGGCTATCCAAACGTGCAGATGCAGCTTCAGCCAATGCTTCGTCTGTTTCAACACCCACAACAGCTGCTGCAAGTTTCGCAAGTATCGCTGCTGAATACCCACTACCAGAGGCAACATCCAAAACTTCATCATCTGCTTGAATTTTAGCGGCTTCAACTAATTTAGCAAAATCACGTGCGCGCCACATATAACGTCCCTGTGACGTTTCATGCTCAAATTCTGCATAGGCTAGAGAGTGGCGTGACTTTGGCAAGAAAACCTCGCGCGGCACATTTTGAAGTGCGGCGTGGATACGGCGGTCCGTAACATCGTTAGGGCGAACCTGAGTGTCGATCATGGTTTCGCGTGCGACAGCATCGTTCATTGCAGCTTCCCTGTATATCTGTTTGAGCTGGCTTAAATCTATTGCGCAACATGTTTAACAACATGTGGATAGTCGGCTATTAGCATAGGATGACAACTTGGCAATGCGACGAATAGTTTTATTCGCTTTTAGCCGCCCTTCCAAACGCAAATTAGAACAATAAACTATCTTTGTGCGTATGACATAAGCGATCAAATTCGAAAGAATTTCTGGAACAAGCGCGGCAACATGTTTTGAAACTTTAAAGGCGCATCTGTTACAGCCAGACACACACATGCACTATCCTGCATTGCGATAGGTTGGTGGGGCGCATCATGCCCAACAGTCTGCATATCCCCTAGATTAAACGCCTGATCACCGTCATAATATCCACCGGCAACAACTTGCGTAAGTTCTACGCCATTATGCCCATGTGATGCAGCAGCAACGCCAGCTGGTATATAAAGAAGGCGGGCTATCAAACCATCTTGTTCATGCAGAATTTTCTGTTTAACCCCGCCGCCCATAGTGGACCATTTAATATCCTTCAAATCACCCGCGAGCGAGCGCAAGGGTTCAGGAAAGACAGGAGTTTCATTTTCAAGCGTTGCGGAATGAGTCGGTTTAACGTCCGAATCCGAAATTTCAGCTTCATCCATATTATCCAAAAGATCCATCGCACTGAGAGACACGGTCTCAGTTGAATTTTCTTCCATGGATACGGCCAACACATCTTCAAACAACGCAACACGCTGACGGCAATGGCTACACATCGCTAAATGAGTCGCGACAGCAAGACTCCAGCTATAATCAAGATCTCCAGCAGCGTAGAGATACAAAAAATCGTCATTTACATGGTGAGAAATTTTCATATCGATCCCTCTCCTAAATCTTCATCTATCAAGGCGCGTAATTTGGATAGCGCTAACCTCATGCGTGATTTCACTGTTCCCAAAGGCGTCTTCAAACTTTCAGCAATTTCAATGTGAGTTTCGTCAGAAAAATAAGACCGTTGCAGCACTTCTTTTTGGCTTTGAGGTAATTTTTCCATTGCGCGCTGCACAGCCAAGGCGCGCTGCTTACCCGTAAGTACATCATCTCCAGTCAATATCGGATCGGGATGAAACGCCGGATCATTGACATCGGGTTCTGGTCGGTTCTGCCGCCGCAATAAATCTATACGCTTATTTCTCGCTATCGTAAAAATCCAAGTCGATACAGCAGCTTTATCCTCACTATATTGAGAGGCTTTGCGCCAAACGAGAACAAAAGTCTCCTGAACAATCTCTTCTGCCATCTCATTAGACGCGCCATATTTTAGCATTTGAGATTTCACACGCGGCGCAAAATGGTCAAATAATCTAGAAAAAGCGTCTCTATCTTTAGATTGTCCGACAAGCAGAAGGTCTGGAGACCAATTAACGGATAATTCGCGCTCTACCAAGATCTGCCTCTCTTGCTCCAAAACCAATTGGCTCTCACCTACTTCACGCACAACTTGCATTCGACCAGAGCGACGCGCAATGGCAGAATTGGCTGGTTTGCGTCGAATATGCAAGCGCCGGTGATCAGTCTTTTGGATTGGATTAAGAGTATTCATAATAGCTAATACGAGGGAGAGGCTGGGCCGGATCACTTCTTTTGTATTTGGATCACACAAAATTTCTCAGTGATCCAAACAACATTCCCTGCCGTATCAATTCTAGAAACAAACTTTAAAACCAGATTTTGGATGCGACATGGCTTACGACACAACAAAACCCCAAAAGCCGACAAGCTCAAAGAATATCGCTATTATTGGCGGCGGTATTTCTGGTTTGGGCGCTGCATGGAAACTTTCCCAAAATCACAATGTTACCCTGTTTGAAAGTGAAGCTGAATTGGGTGGCCACGCCCGCACCCGCATGGCCGGTCCAAATAGAGATATCCCGGTTGATACCGGATTTATGGTCTTTAATGACGCCACTTACCCAAATCTCATAGACCTATTTAAAACCCTCAACATTGCCAGCACGCAAACAAGCATGTCCTTTGCTGTTTCCTTGGATGATGGCGCTTTTGAATATGGTTTATCCAATCTTGGCCGTGTTTTTGCTGATCCTAAAAATGCAATAAGCCCTAAATTTATAGGTATGTTACGCGACATTCTAAAGTTCAACAAACAGGCGACAACCCAAACTTTAGATCCCAATCTGACACTGAAAGAATTGCTTGATAATGTTGGTGTAGGTGAATATTTCCGCCAGCGTTATCTTTATCCTCTGGCCGGTGCCATATGGAGCACTGCCCGTCAGGACATGGAATCCTTTCCGGCCCAGAGTTTTGTACGTTTCTTTGAAAACCATGGTTTATTATCGGCCCATAACGGACCCAAATGGCGCACAGTCATCGGCGGCAGCAAAACCTATGTTGATAAACTTCATGCCGCCTTAGAAGCTAATCAAGTTATTATAAAAACGCACACGCCTATCGCTGCGACAGGCCGTTCCCCTCAACCTTGGATCAAAACAGAATCTGGTGAAACCGAACGCTTTGATGAAATCGTGTTCGCTTGCCATTCCGATCAAGCTCTCAAAATAGCCTCAGATTCCACACAGCAAGAAAACAACATCCTATCTGCTCTGAGATACCGCCCCAACAAAGTCTATCTCCACGGCGACACATCCCAAATGCCACTTCGCAAATCTGCGTGGTCATGTTGGGTCTATCGCGGCGACACAAATGCAAACGAAACAAATGGATCTTTCACCTATTGGATGAACCAATTGCAGCACATTTCCGGCGAAACACCCGTATTTGTGACACTCAACCCCAAACAACCTATAAACGAAGACCTTATCTATGATGAAACAGAGCTGTGGCACCCGCAATTTGATGTGAAAGCTCTCAATGCTCAAAACCAGTTAGCCTCAATTCAAGGCACAAATAATTATTGGTTTTGCGGAGCCTATACGCGCTATGGTTTCCATGAGGATGGATTGATCAGCGGTTTGAATGTCGCTCAATCAATTCAGGCAGCTAGCGCCATTGAGGTGACATAGCTGTGCAAGTAGCCCCCAACATATCAGAAAGATCAGCAAAGCTTTTAAAGGCCAATGTTTTCCATAGTCGAAATGGAAAAGTCAAAAACGCTTTTAATTATAAAGCTGATTATGTCTTGTTTCCCATTTCAAAAGCAGAACCCAAACTCCCCTATGGACTGACACGCAACAAATTTGGGATATGGGCCATTAATGATGTGGATGTCGCAAATGCAAAATCCACACTTTATGATTATTCCCAATCACTCATCAAAACATGTTCCATTCCAGTAAAAGCTGCTGCAATCGTTGAACTTTTAACAATGCCCGCTTTTCTAGGGTATAGCTTTAATCCAATCAGTTTTTGGTTGTTTAAAGATAGCGAGAAAAACCTTCGCGCAATTGTTGTCGAAGTGACAAATGTCGGCCGCGACCGCCACTCCTATCTTTGCAAAATGCCGGATTTTGCACCCATAAAGTCCACCGATAAAATCACAACTGACAAACGCCTTCATGTCTCTCCCTTCCAGACTTTAGACGGCAATTATCGTTTTCATTTTGATGTCACATCGGATTATTTCAGTGTTCGAATTCAGTATGAAACACCCAATGAAGATGGTCTCACCGCCACACTCCAGGGTGAGTTTCTTGCGTTGAAAACCCGCACAATTTTATCTTCCTGCCTCCGCCTACCTTTAGGCGCTTTGCGAGTCATGAGTCTGATCCTTTGGCAGGCAATCAAACTAAAAATCAAAGGTGCGAAATTTCGCCGCCGCCCGTCTCCTCCAACACAGGAATTGTCTCAATGATTTTTTCTAAATCGAGTTCAGAGAAAAAGTTTTTCCAATTATTGGAGAACATCCATACCGGAACGCTAACAGTCGAAATGCCTGATGGCAAAACGCATATTTTCGGGCAAGGTCTTCCTGCCGTATATTGGCAGATAAAACATTGGGATGTGCTGCCTGCTTTAGCTCTACGCGGTGATGTTGGCCTTGGTGAAACATATGCGCAAGGTATGTGGGACACACCAGATCTTGAAGCGCTATCCACTTTGGCATTGCTCAATCATGATGTAATCAAAACACCTTTTGGCGGAGCCACATTCCAACGCCTTTTATTTATTGCAACTGACAGATTTGCACGCGCAAACTCCAAAGCTGGCTCTCGGCGCAATATTTCCGCGCATTATGACATATCAAACGATTTTTACAGCCGTTGGCTCGATCCCAGCATGACCTATTCTGCCGCGCTTTATACTGACGAAAACCAATCGCTTGAATCAGCTCAAAATGCCAAATACGACCGCCTCATAAACGCGGTCGCAAATTCGGGTGAAAATACATTGGAAATTGGCTGTGGTTGGGGCGGCTTTGCACAGCGATCACTTGAGACCAGTGATAATAAGCTAACCGCTGTTACCATTTCAAAAGAACAACATCGCTTTGCAAACGACCGCATAGCCAAGCATGGGCTGGAAAAACGCGCCAATATCCGCTTAGAAGACTATCGCGACATTAAAGGCAAATTTGATTCAATCGTGTCTATCGAAATGGTAGAAGCTGTTGGGCAACGCTATTGGCCCACCTATTTTAAAACCATAAAAGATAAACTCGCTGACAATGGTCGCGCTGCCTTGCAAGCGATAATTGTTGAAGACGACACATTCGATATTTACCGCACCCGCACCGATTTTATTCGCCAATACACATTCCCAGGCGGCATGCTGATTTCACCCGGTGAGATTAATCGTCAGGCAGAGCGCGTTGGCCTAAAAACAGAAAATCTCTTCCGTTTTGGAAAAGATTATGCACGCACGCTCAGAGAATGGCGTTCAAAATTTGAAGATTGCATTCCTGAACTTCAGTCAGAAGGCTACAAGCCTGAATTCCTCAGAGGATGGAAATATTATCTCGACACATGTGCAGCTGCTTTTGAGCAAGGAAACCGGACAAATGTTGTTCATGTGGAGCTGACACATGCTTAGTCTTTTTCCAATTATTCTAGCTTTGCTCATATCTGATCCAGCAATATCAAAACCAACAACTTCAGACATGAAACTTGTCGGCACGGCCAAATATTATTTTGGGCCTTTCAAACTCTATGACGCCGCTCTGTTGTCTGAAGATGGTCGCTATTCCAAAGAAAACCGTTTTGATCTGACTTTGACATATGCACGTGACATCTCAGCGACCAAACTTGCCAATGCATCCATTATCGAAATGGCCCGCCTGACCGGAAAAACAGAAGAAGAGCTGGAACACTTACGTTCTCCGCTAGAATCTTGTTTTGGCGACGTTGAAAAAGGCGTCGTCATAACGGGTCAAAAACTCTCGGCAGATAAAACCAATTTTTTCAAAAATGGCGAACTGACCTGCCAAATGCAGGAGTCAGATTTTAGCGATGCCTTCTTTGCTATCTGGCTCGATCCCAATGGCCGTTACCCATCTAAAACTTCAAGCCTAATCGGCAAATAGTTTTCAATAATTCAAAGGCTGCCCCATGACCTATTTTTCGACAATTGTTTTCATTATTGTATCCTTGTTTCTACTCTCTGGCTGTGTCTGGGGGTTTTCTCACCAAAAGCCCGCTGATTACGCAGAAGCAACACCTCTCTTTGATCCCAAGACAACACTCAAAGGAGACTATCTCTCCGAAGGTTTGATCTATGATTACACAGGAAAAGTCGTCTCTCGTTTCAAAGCACGCATGTCAGGTAATTTTGACGAAAATGGCGGCACATTAGCTGAGCACTTCATTTATGCATCTGGCAGAGAAGACAGACGCGAATGGACACTAAAATTTAAAGAAGACGGCGGCTTTACCGCAACAGCTCCAGATTTGGTTGGCGAAGGCGTTGGCATTGCTTCAGGCAATAGTTTGCAAATGAAGTATAAGCTGAAACTAGCAGAAGATGCTGGTGGACATGTCCTCAGCGTCACAGATTGGATGTATCTCACAGATGAAGGCACTATCATCAACCGATCTCAAATGCGAAAATTTGGTATCAAAGTGGCTGAACTTGTCGCTGTTTTTAAACACAGAGACATCGCCGAAGATTCGGTTTTCTACAATAAAGGGGATAATAATCTGGAGGCTGCTGAATGACACAATCAACCTCTTGGGAAGGCACACACTATTGGATAATTGGCGCAAGCGCAGGCCTTGGTGAAGCATTGGCAAAACTCTTATCAGCTGATGGCGCAATTCTCACCCTTTCCGCTCGCAATGAAGACGCCTTAGAAAAACTGGCGAATGAACTACCTTCACCTGCGAAAGCCGCGCCATGTGATGTCACTGATAGTAAAAGCATTGCATCGGCGTTTGAAACGGTGATCCAAAATGGAGACCTTGATGGCATTGTGTTTTGCGCAGGACAATATGCACCCATGACGGCGCAAACTTGGGATGTTGAAAATGCAGCATCAATCTGCGACGTCAATTTCACGGGTGCCATTCGCGTTCTCAGCCAATATCTGCCCTACATGAACAAACAAAACTCTGGTCACATTGTGATGATCGGTTCGCTTTCTGGCTTTAAGGGTATTCCAGCTAGCTCAGCCTATGGTGCCAGCAAAGCGGGTGTAATGCATTTAGCCCAAGGTTTAAGAGCTGACTTAGACCCAGATAAATTCAAAATACAGCTCATCAATCCTGGATTCATAAAAACCCGACTGACTGACAAAAACGAATTTAAAATGCCTTTTATAATGTCACCAGACGAAGCCGCCCAACGCACAAAATCTGCTATGGAATCGAATCGGTTCCAAACAAATTATCCCAAACGTTTTGCACTCATATTTCGTTTGCTAGGTCTGCTACCTAATTCATTGTATTTTCCGATTGTTCAGAAATTTTTTAAAACCAAATAGAGATTGTGATTACTCACACCCTTATCTGAAATACATCTGAACCAATTTTCGTC
>JGI2924J29684_1076579_pt1 | contig 10103 bp, 5 predicted proteins | sample BenlonsequencITS_FD_29684 | JGI IMG/M metagenome (IMG submission 29684)
TTCTCTTCAACGGTTACATGATGTTCAAGCTGGGACCTGCCAACTGGATCCGCTTGATCGTGTGGCTGGTGATCGGCCTGGTGGTTTACTTCACCTACAGCCGGAAGCACAGCCGGGTGCAGCGTGGTTTGCTGCCGGCTGAGCCTGTGGATCACCTGTAACTGGAATCGCATACTGCAAGAGAGAGGCCGCCATCACTGGCGGCCTCTCCTCTTTGCTCTTAGGGGGGACCCCACCCCTTGAATCGCTAAAAATTAGATTCTAAAGGAGTTGAGTATTCCCATTCTGGCAAAAATCAGATTCGAAAGGGCTTAAGGGTAAAAATTAGATAACAAAGGACTTAGCCGATTGCGGCATCGCGCGCTGACTGGACCTCTTTCAAGGATAGCAACTCTGCGGAAATAACCCGCCAAGTTTATTTCCTTTGGAATGAATGGTTTAAGTCCTTAAGGGGCTTGACAGCGATTACGGATTACTCGGATGCCTAGTGTGTCGCTTCGCCTGCCGGACTGTCTTGCGAGGTGGCCGGCGCCGCGGGTTGAGCGGGTGTCGCGGGACTGTGGTGTGCCGGAACGACGGCAGCAGGTGCCACGGCGGTGGTGACGACGGATGGATCATCGCGCAGTTTGAGATAGAGCGTGCGATTGTCTGCGGGGCGTGGCACAGGTAGCGCCTCGCCGGCAAAGCCCATCGGAACTGCGATGGGTTGCGTGAAGTCGCTGTCTGCGGCGATCGAGTCGACCAGGAAGAGGTTGGCACCAGTCATCTGGCATCCAGTCTCCGGCAATGTGGCATCCTCCGCGAGGGGCTGCACCGTCCGTGTCGAGGCTTTGGTGCAGGTGATCGCCGTGATGGTTGGCGTACGGACGAGCGTTCCCAACGAGATCCAGTCTCCGACTGTGCCATCCTCCGAGAGCGCACGAAGTTGCAGCGGGCCGAAGGCGGACGGGCCGAAGGATTTTGCAGGGGAGAGGAAGGCGATTGCCGTGCGGTTGTCCTGGAGGACGAGCGAGCCCTCGCCAAGTGAGAGCGTGGTTTTGAGCGAGCCATCCGCGAGAGCGATCTCGACCTTTTGCGACCGCTGGAAGCGTGCAGGGAACTCCGATCGCAGGGCGATGGTGACCTTCGCGTTGAGCGGTACGTCGTCCTTGCTGCCCAAAGTCAGTGGAAGTCCGGGCTGACCGTCCGGCTTGACCGAGGTGCTGAGCAGCCGGAGAGAGGGGCGTGCTGCGTCGACCGTGTAGGGAACGGTAAGGGTGCGGCCATCCGCGAGGAAAGCTTCCGCGATACCGGTTTCGCCGGCTGTCGTCAGGGGAAGCTTTGCCTTTGCGTCCTTACCGGGAGTCGGCGTTCCTGCGAGGCGAAGATCCTTGCCGTTCGCGGGCTGCTCCTCCGTGGGTTTGTAGTCAGCGCCAGCGAGGCGGACGGACTTAACGTTGTTGAGGCCGCTGCCGGAGAGCATGGCGAAGTGATCGCCGGAGTGGATGTGCAGCGTTGCGAGGCGTGTGGCGTCCGAGTAGGACGTTGCAGCGACTTTCTCGACGTTGGGCGTACCGTACTGATGGACAAGCAGGTGCATGCTGCCCGGTGCCGCCTTTTCGAGTGGGACCTGAACCTCAACAGCCTGCGGCGCTTTGATGTCGGGACCGCTGACCTGCTTCCACTGGAGTGGAAGGCCGTGGCCGCCCTGATCGAGGTCAACCTCTGAGGTGCATGCGGTTCCGTCGGCGTGGAGCATCAACTGATTCATGCGGCCGGCGATGAGGTCAGAGTGGCTTGCAGCATTCCAGCCGCCGCCTATCCGCCGCTGCAGCGGCACAGTGACGCCGGAGAAGTTATCAAAGCCCCACGAGCCCCGCAGCGTACCGGTAACGATGAGATCGCCCGTAGAATCTACGGCGCCGCCCTGCAGGGTCGCGGTGGACTTTGCGGAGTTCGGTGCCTGAGCAGTGGTCTTGTTGGCAGCGGAGGCACGCATGCCCGTGGGGTTCTCGACGGAATCGCGTGCTTCCGGAGCGGCCACTGCCAGCGGTTTGCGTTCGGGCGCATTCGTCAGAACCAGACCGCCTTCGAAGGCGTCCGGAGCCAGCGGCAGATCGGTTTTGCCACCGAAGGTCGCGCCATTGTTCAGGTGCAGGACCAGATCGTGCGCGAAGCCAGTTGCGAAGACGAGTGGCGCGCCTTCCAGCGGCAGGACCATGGAGGGCTGCAGGAGGCAGGAGACGTGCGCCGCATCCTGCAGACGGAGCGGGGGCGCTACCGATGACTGAATGGCCGGTAGAGCGACGACGATGACCGACTTGGGGTTGTGGAAGGAGGGTGGAGTGTTGAGACGCAGATTGAGCGTTTCGTCGTCCGGGAAGGCGATGGCGGGGATGTACTGAAACTGGGCCGTGTGGATGCCGTTCATCAGACGAACGAGGTCGATGACGGTTCCAACGTAGGCGGAGTAGACGCCTGAGCCGCTGGCCATGGGCGTTCCGGCGACGGCGCCGATGAGGTTTGCCGAATCGCCGGAGGTCAGCATGGACGCGAGGGTCTGTCCGTGACCGTCATCCAGGAGGAGCTGTGTGCCCGTCTGGCGAAGGCAGCTCATCTGCTGATCGGCGGGCTTCTTAAAGCAGTCATCGTTTGGTTTGAGGTTGAGCGTCGCGGCGAGCTTGTGCGAGTGGTCCAGCAGGTCTGCCTGCGAACCGGCGGGCACGCGGCGAATGGCCTGGAGATAGCGCTCGATGCGCGCCTGTTCGAAGGAGGCCTCAATCAGATCCTGTGCTGCTCGTACGAATAGACCGGGACGGCCAGTCACGGCGGACTTCAAGGTCGAGTAGTCACCGCCGGTCTCTGGCGCAAGAAAGATGAGAGCCTGCTGTGCCTCTGCCGGGACGGTGACAACCACTCCCTCAGAGCTGACCTTCTTGTCCCAGGTGTTGACGCGGGTGAACCACTTCTCTGGCGGGGGATTGGTGCTGCCGCGGAGGAAGGCGACGACCATGATGAGCTTGACCGACTGGGTCGCCGGCAGGTCGGCATGAATGGTGAGCTTGTCGCCCGCTTGCAGGTTGGGCACCATGGCGATGGGGAGCGACTGATCACCACGCTGGACGTGTACATCGATCTTTGGGCCGGTAAGGTCGAAGCGGCCGCCTGTGGCGCCTTGTGCGTGTGCAGAGAAGCAGCAGGACGCAGATGCTGCGAGCAGCACCGCGGATCGTAGGACAGTTCGAAACGTATTTTTCTGTGCTGCAGCCATCGTTCCCAGTTTAGACGCTGGGATGCCTTCGTCGGTGCTTGTCGTGCTGTGGCGGGAAAGTGAGACGACAACTAGACGGCAGCGGCTGCCTTGCGCGGCGAGGGATGGTCGCTGGCAATGACGCCGTCGCGAATGGTGACCACGCGGTTGGCGTGTTCTGCAATATCCGGCTCGTGTGTGACGAGGACGATGGTGTTGCCCTGGCGGTGCAGGTCTTCGAAGAGCGCCATGATTTCGACACCGGTTTTTGAGTCGAGGTTTCCCGTTGGCTCGTCGGCCAGGATGATGGACGGGGAATTGACGAGGGCGCGCGCGATGGCGACACGCTGGCGCTGACCGCCGGACATCTCATTCGGCTTGTGATCCATGCGGGTGCCGAGGCCTACTGATTCAAGCACAGCCTTGGCGCGAATGATGCGGTCAGTGGCGTTGGTGCCGTTGTAGATGAGTGGCAGTTCCACATTGTGCAGGGCAGTGGCGCGCGCGAGGAGGTTGAACGTCTGGAAGACGAAACCGATCTCCTTGTTACGGATGCGTGCGAGTTCGTCGTCGGAGAGGCGCGAGACGTCATGACCGTTGAGGCAGTAGCTGCCCTGCGAGGGCGAGTCGAGACAGCCGATGAGGTTCATCAGTGTGCTCTTACCGCTACCGGACGGTCCCATGATGGCGACGTACTCGTTGCGGCGGATGCGGAGATTGACGCCGCGGAGAGCGTGCACCTCCTGCTCGCCCATGACGTAGGTCTTCCACAGATTCTCTGTGACGATCACTTCGCCGGGGTCGCACGCCACGACATGGTTGGTCACGGTGCTGGTTGCTGTCGCCATACTCACCTTTGCAGTCTACTGCGCCGCGGTCACGCGACCGCAGGGTTGCCTTTGTTACGACGAGGTTTCTGCCGTTTCGGGCGTGGTGTCGCGTTTGATGGAGCTTCCACTGGCGAGTGAGCGAAGAATCTTATAGCGGCCGGTGACGACCTCATCGCCAGCCTGCAGACCATCCGTTACCTGGATGTCGGTGGAACCGGTAATGCCGGTCTTTACCGGCCGGAAGTAGGCGCGCAGCTTGCCGTTCTCGTTCTTGACGACGTAGACGCCCTGTTCCTTCTTCGCGTTCTTCGTGTTGCTTGCCGCGGATGCCGTGTCGCCTTCCGGCGCCTTGCCGTGGTTCTTCGCGAGGACGGCTTCGGCGGCGGGATCGCGCGAGACAAGCGCTTGTAGTGGAAGGATGACGGCGTTCGAGACGGAGGCGGTGCGGACCTTTGCGGTGGCGGAGAGGCCTGGGCGAAGCTCGTCGTTGTTCTGACCGCTGACGTTGTCGAGTGTGACAACGACCTTGAAGTCCTTGGCCTCTTCCGTGCCGGTGGTGGACTGCGAGGTCGCGATGCCGGTGGTGCGGAGGAGAGCCTGGTCGCCTACTTCTGTGACGTGGCCGTGGAAGATGCGGCCGGGCAGGGCATCGACGGTGACGTCAACGGCCTGGTCCATCTTGACGTTGATGACGTCGGTTTCGTCGACCTTGACCTCTGCGGTGATGACGGACATGTCTGCGATGGTCATCAGGGTCGATCCCTGCGCGTTCTGAATGCCGGTGACCATCGTCTCGCCCTCGCGGACGGGGACGTTGGTGACCAGGCCATCATAGGGTGCGCGGGAGATGGTCTTGTCGAGTGCGTCGAAGTTGGCTCGCTGTGATGCGACCTGCTGGTTGACGTGAGCGCGCGAGGAGTCCGTCTGCGCCTTTGACTGGGCGAGTGCGGCCTCGCGCTGCTGAACAGTGGCAGCGCTGACGTCGTAAGCAGCCTTCTTGGAGTCGTAGTCCTGCTTTGCGACGAGCTTCTCTTTGTAGAGGGACTCATAGCGATCGATGTCGAACTTTTTCTGCTGGAGATCGGCGCGGGACTGGGCGAGGTTTGCCTCGGCAGTCTTCTCTGCGGCGACGTAGCTGTTGACGTCTGTCTTTACCGAGGCGATGTTTGCGGCCTGGGAGGCGACGGTAGCTGTGGGCTGAACGCTTTCCAGCGTTGCGAGCACCTGGCCCCGCTTCACATGATCGCCCTCTTTGGCGTAGAGGTGCGTGATGCGGCCAAAGGCCGTTGCGCCGATGTTGACGTATGTCTTGGGCTTGATCTGGCCGGTCCCGGTGACGATGGAGGTGAGATCCTCGCGCTGGATCTTCGCCGTGGTGACGGCGATGACGCCGGCGCGGCTTTTATAGATACTTCCACCCACAATGGCGGCCAGGACAAGGACCCCAGCCACGATCAGCAACACTTTCTTCATAAGTCGCTTTACCTGTATGCCGCGGTCGGCCGTTCGTCGAATGAGCCAAGCGGTTCAACATCTAATACGCGGCATGGCTGGAAAATGTTCCGCCCTAGCAATTGCTTAGTTGCTGCGCGATGTGTGCACGCCATTTCGACTGCACTTCGTCCAAGATGATAGCAGCGCAATTTGGCGCGGCGGTAAGCTTTTGTGTTGTGGGGGTGGCGAATCTCCTGCGATGCTTGCCCACCCGTTTATCGGACTTTACAATACATTGACCCGGGCTTCGGCCCGCGTGGAGTTGCAGGGCGATGAGCAGAGCAGTTTGGCAGGGTTGGATCGGTGCTGCGGCACTGATGTTGGGTGGACTATCCGCGGTGAGCCACGCCCGCGCACAGGCGTCAAACGTGACGCCGACGCCCACGGGGGAGACCACGCCGACTGTGAACAAGTCTGCACCGCCGGAAGAGCGCCCCGACCCGATGAAGCGTCGGTTGAGCGATCGTGAGCGTATTCAGCAGCAGAAATACCTGAAGAACGAATTGAAGCCGGACGGCACCTTCAAGAAGTGGTTGGAGCAAGACGTCGTCTGGATCATCTCGGACCAGGAGATTTCCGCGTTCAAATCGCTGAAGAACGATGAAGAGCGCGAGAACTTCATTGAGAACTTCTGGCTGCGTCGCAATCCGAATCCGGATTCGCCGGACAACGAGTTCCGCGAGCAGCACTATGCGCGTATTGCGTATGCGAATGAGCATTTTGCGGCGGGCAAGCCGGGATGGAAGACCGATCGCGGTCACATCTACATTGCCTGGGGCAAGCCGGATTCGATCGACTCGCACCCGAGCGGCGGATCGTATGACCGCCCGATGGAAGAGGGCGGCGGTACAACGTCCACCTTCCCGTTTGAAGTGTGGCACTACCGTTACGCCGAGGGCCTGGGCGACAACGTTGATCTGGAGTTCGTCGATACCTGCCAGTGCAACGACTATCACATGACTATCGATCGTTCAGAGAAGGACGCGCTGAAGTATGTTGCTGGCGCGGGCGCGACTCTGTACGAGCAGACTGGTCAGGCTACGCGTGCCGATCGTATGAACGGCGGCCTGGAGCAGTTGGGCAAGGGCCCGATGTCGACCTCGCAGCAGTCGAAGCAGTTCGATCGCATCTCGCTGTTTGCGAAGGCGCTTGCAGCTCCGCCGATCAAGTTCAAGGACATGGAGCAGTACATCACGTCGGCGCAGATCCTGAAGGGACCGCCGTTCCTGTTCGATGTGCGCACCGACTATGTCAAGGTGACGAACGATACCGTCCTGGTGCCGGTGACACTGCAGATCCAGAATAAGGACATCACCTTCCAGACGAAGGACAACGTTTCTACGGGAACGGTCAATATTCTGGGGCAGGTGTCGAACATCAACCACCGGATTGTTCAGACGTTTGAGGACACCGTGAACGTCCAGGTGCCTTCGGAGTTCCTGGCGAAGACGCAAGCGAACAAGAATATGTACTGGAAGGCGCTGCCTCTGCGCCCGGGTATGTACAAGGTCGACATCGTCATCAAGGACGTCAACAATCCGGAGCACATTGGAACGTGGCGCCGTTCGGTGAACGTGCCGAAGTATGACGATGACCGTCTGTCCGCATCTTCGTTGATTCTGGCGTCGAGCATGGCGCGCGTGCCGTCGAAGGAGATCGGCGCTGGTTCGTTCGTGATCGGCAACACGAAGGTGATTCCGAGCGTTTCGGCTAACCCATCGCTGCCGGTGATCTTTAAGAAGAGCGGCAATCTGAACTTCTGGATGCAGGTTTATAACCTGGGCATCGATGAAAAGAGCAAGCAGAACAACGCCGAGATCCAGTACCAGGTGACCGACCTGGCGACGAATAAGTTCGTTCTGGATACGACGGAATCGACAGCGAAGACGAACCCGAATGCAGACCAGGTGACGCTGGAAAAGAGCCTGCCGCTTGGCAGCCTGCAGCCGGGTAAGTATTCGCTGGCCATCAAGATCAATGATGGAGTTTCAAAGCAGCAAATTTCGCAGACTGCTCCCTTCGTTATTGAGTAGTTTGTGGAGTAGACTGCAGGGGCAAGGCGGTACGGTACGTTTCGAGAAGAGAGCTGGCGCAAGACACGACAGCCCTGCTCCTTCTGGTTTGGTTTTCCCGGGTTCGGATGCTGGAACCCTTTGGGAGAGGCTGAGACGCGAAGAAGGTACATCCAGGCAGTGAAGCAGTTGACCTTGCAACACGGTGTGGTTCTGACGCTCGCAGCGCTAGCTGCCTCGGCATGCACGGGTTCGTGCGCAGAGGCACAGCTAACCCAGCGCAGTGCGGACGTGTTTGGCGCCAGCACGGTGAGTGGCATCATCCGCGATGCGGAGGGTGTGCCGCAGATGGGTGCCCTGGTCGAGGCACTGCTCCCGGATACGTCCGTGACGGCGTCTGCCATCACCGATGCGCGTGGCCGCTACCACCTGAATCTGAGACCAGGTCGCTATCGCATTCAGGCTACGGCAGCCTTATTTCTGCCGTCTGTGCGGGATCGGCTGCAGGTGTTGCGCGGCGGTCGAACCATTGTGAATCTGACGATGGCTACGTTGCTGGCACCCAGTGGATGGCTGCCGGCGTCGCGCCGTACGACCAGCGAGCCGAGTGACGACTGGATGTGGACGCTGCGCTCATCGGCCGGCAGGCCGATTCTGCGTTTCGACAGCTCGGGTGGTTTGAGTTCATCTCAGCCGGACGATGAGGAGAGCAGCGGACCACTTGCGGTGTCTTCAAGCCGTCAGGAGTCGAGACGCGGTGCGTCTGGTGGCAGTGTGACGGTGAAGAGCAGCCAAGGTGGGTTTGCTCGCGGTGGCAGTCACAACGTCCTGGTGCTTACCCGTGTGAATGAGGACGGCAGTGGTGCGGTCCTTCGAACAGATCTGTCTGGCCCTCGTTCGCCTTATCCTGTAGCGCCATCGACGGAATTGAGTGTCGGCATGCAGCGCCGTATGCCCCTGAATGGCTTCACGCGGGCTGTCCTCACGTATTCCAATCATCCCGAACTCACCTCCGGCCGCGGTATGACCGGCATGCAGGGCGCGACTTTGCGGTCCGGGGAACGAATCGAGGTGGGCGACCTCCTCCGAATCGATGCCGGAAGCGTTATGCGCGAGAGCAATCTAGGAGGCAATGCGCTCATTGTGGAGCCATTCCTCCGGGTGTCGGCGCACGGTCCCGCGAGCATGGTGCTGGCTTACAGCATGACGCGTTCGCGCGGAACGGGAAGCCTTGATGATCTTGACCGGGTAGGTGCGCCCACTCCGATTGCCGTCATGCGGAATGGACATATGCGCCTGGAAACAGGCAGCCACCACGCGTTGTCGGCCTCTGGCGAGATTCCCGGCGGGGGCGTCATTGAAGTTGAGCTATTCCGCGATGCTTTCAGCAATCCGCTGATTGGTGGAGTTGGCTCGCTGGCGGCTGCGGACATTCCCGCGGAGGGCCTGGTTGTCGATCCTACGACGACTACCTACCGTGTCGCAGGTCGTGATTACGACAGCGTCGGGGTGCGCGCTTCCATTCGGCAGCCTGTGACGAAGTCCATGCATGTTGGAGCTGAGTTTGCGACGGGGCAGAGTCTTCGCGTTTCGCACCTGCAGAGTGCATCGATGACGGACGTGCTGAATACTCTTGCTCCTGCACAGTCGTATGCGGCGACGGCGTATGCCGATGGCAAGGTCTTGCACACGGGAACTTCCATTCGAGCCAGCTATCGCTTCCAGCCGTTGCGGACGCTGACCGCCGTAGACGGCTACCGTGTCGGGGATGAGGGAGCTTATCTCTCTTGTTCCATTCGTCAGTCTTTAGGGCATACACGCTTGCTGCCGCAGGGACTGGAGGCGGTTGTGGACGTACAGAATCTTCTCGCGCAGGGATATCAGCCGTTCTTTTCGAGTGATGGCACGACGATGTATCTTGCGCAGACACCGCGTAGCCTCCAGGCTGGACTCTCCTTTACTTTCTAAGTGCGCCTTGATTTTGCGACACGCTATAACCTGTGTTACATTCATCTAGTCGCGCAACTGCGCGGCAAGCTGTGAACGGGGCATAACCTGCCCATCGAAGGCGCCCGCCTTCGTGCCGTATCGGCCCATTCGGGTCTTCTGCCGGCTCACACCAAAACCTGGACGCGTAGCTCAACTGGCAGAGCATTCGACTCTTAATCGACAGGTTGTAGGTTCGATTCCTACCGCGTCCACCAATAACTTCTCCCACAATCAAAACGGATAAATCGTCCTCCGTGCGATCTCCGAGAAGCTCGCTCGATCTGCTTTTCTTGATGGGGATAGCAGCAGCTAGGAGCAGTCGTTGTGCTCGCGAGTAGCTGCGTGGAGCAGTCCTCTGATCGGGCCCCTCTGCCGCATCTCGCCGTAAGGTAAGTGACAGGCAGGGAAGTCCTCGATCACTTGGAATTCGCTTAAAGATAGTTTCCTTGTTGACACGGGTGAGTCAGACTTGTATAAAAGAAAAGTCGATCAGGCGGGCGGTATGTCGCGGATCGAGTGGGTAGCCGGAAGGCAGCCTGCGGCGTAAGA
>JGI2924J29684_1076577_pt1 | contig 10100 bp, 8 predicted proteins | sample BenlonsequencITS_FD_29684 | JGI IMG/M metagenome (IMG submission 29684)
GGATTCCTTCTCGTACCGTTCCTGAGCAGTGCCCTTGGTTTCCCTATGTTCATCGTTGCAGGTACTTCGACTATGTCCATCGTAATTTCCTCTCTGACTAGTATCAGTAACTACCTGCGCATGGGAAGCAAACTGGATTTGCCAATGGTTGGCTTTGAATTAATTGGTATCCTGATTGGATCTTACCTCGGCCCTATCCTTTCTAAGTATATCAAAGGCATATATCTTAAAGGCTTTTTGGCTGTAGTACTCACATATATCGGTATTGGCTATGTATTTGGACCAATGATTCAACACGCTTTTGGATTCAGAATTATCTAATCATAACCCAGGTGAACACCAAGAATATACGTGAGAGAAGTTTTCGCTTCCAGTTTGAAAGGAGAAGGTTAAATTGTCCAATACAGAAATGACTTATGCAGAAGCACAGGAACTGTTTGAACGTTTGTTGAAACTTGATTATCATCCGGTTGCCATTAAATTTTTCAAATCCGAAGAAGAAGCTGCGAAATATCCCGCCGAGAAAAAGGCAGCAGCAAAAATGACTTTCTGTCAGTTTACTGCAGCTTCTCGCATGGCTAATTATGTTCTAAAAGGCAATAACAATAATATCCTGTGTGAAAACTGTCTGACCAGTTTTGGCTATACTGCCCCTTCGGATGAAGAAGCGAAAGGTCATTTCAAATATGTTGTTGACGATGAGTATGCTAAAGAAGTAATGGCTGGTAAGCCGCGCATGCCGTTAGGAGAAGTCAAAGAATTTATGACCGCTCCGTTGGCAAAGACTCCGGTTGAACCTGATGTTGTTATGTTTGTCTGCAATCCGCTGCAAGCCTATCATATTTTGAATGATTACGTTGGCGCTTTCCATGTACATCCGCTCCAATTCAATCATACCGTTAATTCCGCTGTCTGCGGAGGTGCTGTATGGTCCTTTATTAATCATAAACCCAATATGAACACGATGTGTTCAGGAAGTTATACTTCTGGTAAAACCGAAAAAGGTGAAGTCAACGTCTTCATCCCAGGCGACCAAATACTTGATGTGGCACGTCAACTGGCTCATCGCACCGAAGTAATGGGCGGTGCCTCCTTCCCGTATAACGGCAACGAATGGCCTGGTCTGGATGCTTGCAAAAAATGTCCGATGATACGCTTCAAAGATGTTGAATAGTGTCAAACTAGAAGATAACGAGATAAATAATTTGTAATACGTCAGAAAGCTGTTTAAAAACTTTTTGTTATCTTAGGGGCCGTGTAGAAAAATAATTTTCTCACGGTCCTATTAAATTGGTCAATAATCGTTAGAATCAACGGTCAGAGGCCTTCCAAGCTTTCAACGGCCGGTTGATAATAATTGAGTTGATGCTTCCCGGGAATAAGAACCATTGCTGCTCGGCGGTGAAAGTGAAGTAGTAATTTCGTTTTTACCATTAAAGGAGTGAACGAATAACAAAGGTCAAGATTTTAATGGGATTAGGCAGTTTAATACCGATAATCAGTAAAAAGTTCAAGACAAAGCCAATACATAAGAGAATGATTACAAAGGTAAGCTCCTTTCGTTGTTTATTTTTCAGAAGCGAAGGAATTTGTGAAAGCGATATGAGCGTAAAGACAAAAATCAAAACTATGATATAAAGGAAAACGTTCATCTAGCCACTTCCTTCACTGGTATTCGGCAGGATCGGTTTATTTAGATAGCCCGACCAATGGAGCTTGGCGTCGACTAATATAGTTACTTGTATTTCTTTAAATTCCTCCCGCCAGTTTTTTTCTAATTCGGGCCATTCTTTAGGATATTTGCGATGCACCTCTGTGCCAAATTTAAAGATGTCTACGTCCCAGTTCTGGGCCTTGTCGACAGCTCGTTCGATTTCCTCTTTTATTGCCGAACCCATTCTGTTTTCGAGCTCATTGAAACGTTCGGGTTTGACTATGTCTGTATTCCCCATTTCTTCCCCAAGATTGGCGTCTACATGAACGTTAATTGTCATGAAAAGATTGCCGGCTGATATCTCCGGTACAACACGGCTATTAGCTTTGATAATCTCAATTCCAGATTTCTTGTTTTCATTTCCGGGAGTTGGAATATCAATAATCCCGCTCTTTACTTTGCCAAGAACCCACAAGACACCTCTGGTTTCCTTAGCATCAAACCAACCGATCATTCTATCGCGCTTTAAAATCGCCGTCCCTTCTAGTTTTAGACTTTCTTCGCTGGGTTCTTTATTATCCTCCTGCACTAACTCAATCCCAGGAATAATTGAATCATTGGTTTTGCTGGCGAAGTTTTTGAGGAGATCAATTAGTTGGATTTTAGGGACTTTAGAAGCTGCAAAGGATACTTTTGCGAGTTTCTCAATTGCTTGGCCCGGTATTTTTTCTTGCTCGTAGTCACTTCTTATGATATCTTCTGCTTTCCCTCTCGTTATAAAAACATAAGGTAATTGACGAAGTTCGGAATCACGGCTAAATAGGTCAAGTTCATCGCTAATCCCACTCCTGGCGAGTGCTTCGGAAAAGACATAAACAGTATTGTGAGAAAAATATGCCTTGCGGTCCGTTTGTAAAGAAGCATTTCGTATGGCATCAAAAACTGTTTCACCTTTGCTTGTAACGACCCAAACACTTTTCGAACCGCTGGCTTTATCTGAAGTTGAGGATTGAATTGCGCTTGGTTTTAAAATCTGAAGTGAGACACTGATTTCACCGTCTTCAGTCCGGTCAACGCCTAGAGCTTGAACAATTGCCAGAGTATTAAGCTCTCTCCGATTCCAACAACCGGGTAGAAAAAGCAATATAAGAATAGTTGGGATTATTATAAAAATCCTTCGTTTCATGCGTTTGTTTCACCTAGCTTTCTGAAGAAGGCCACAGCAAGAAGTATCGAAGGGATAACGACAATAAAAATAAGGTTAACCCAGGATACTATTGTATAAGACAAAAATTCATTGAGGTCTGAGATGTTGCTCTGATAAGAGAGGGATACGGGAAGAAGTATCGTAAGAGTTGCTAGGACAAGAGGTTTATAATCTTTAATCCCAACAATTTGACTCAGTCCGATTAGAATACAATAGAAATATAAGATAATTCTCAGGTAACCACTGAGAATCCATATTGAGAGATGAATAGATTCAATTCGTTCAATGAAATCACCGATATTCACTAAACGAACGGCTGAAAAGTAGGCAAACTGAAGCGTTTTAGAAAATTCAATCCCTAACGTTGCTAAAACAGAGATTGTCGTGATAAGCCAAAATAGAGCAATCAGAGAATAACCGGATAGCAAAACAAGTTTTGTTTTTTTACTGTTTAGTTGTAAATGAGGTAATAAAATTGCAAGTACTACTATTTCAGATGTTCTTAATCCCATGACAAAGGCCCCTGCTAATATGGATATCATGCTTTTTTCCATGACCGGCGTAAAAATCTTAAAATCCATGTCTTTTGCCAACAGCAGAAATATAACCAGAATTCCCCCAAAGACTAAAGGTGCTATGAATTCGGCAAACCGTGAAATTACTTCGATGCCCTTTAGAACAGCATAAGCGCAAAACGGGAAAAGAAAGAGGAGAATGAAAAGGACTGGAGTTTCAGGCATAATGGCGGTTGTTAAGAAGGCACACCATTCGTATAAAAATATTGACAACTCATGAATAAAATATAAGACGTAAAGAAGGGTAACTGCTTTACCGGTTCTGCCTAAGATTGTCTGAGTATATTCAAAGAGTGACTGTTTCGGAAAGCGCTTCCATAATAGATAAAAGGGAACGGTTAAAAGTAGATGAACAGGCAGACTTAAAACTTCCGATATCCATACATCCTGATTCCCCGGAGGCCCGGCAAAAACAGGGAAAAAAGTGATCGCAATGACGATTCTGCTAATTACTAAAACAAAGATAAATTGTCTTGGAGTGATTTTTGCATTTTCTAACATAGACTCTCCTTCGAAGAAGGGATATTTATTTGGCTAATTCGTGCGAAGATACTGTCTTAGTGAGCGTCAGCTAAGTTTTGTTTAAAGTGCCGGGATCTTCAGGAGGCCGGGGAGTTAATGAATTAGCCTGTCTCGTTGTATTTCTGCTTAAAACAGGGGGTCTGGAAGTCATAGCCCACCAGGGTTTCCGAATAATAACATCCGTTAAGCCGGCACCGCTAAGAGGGACTAAAGGAGACATATAAGGTACTCCAAAAGAACGAAGGGAGAGCTGATGAATAACAAATCCTGCGAAGCCGAGCATGACTCCGTAAAGACCTGCGAAGCTTGATAAGATGAGAAGGGCAAAGCGGGCTATCGTGGTGACATCTGTTAAGGCTGGGACGACAAAGGAGGAAATCCCTGTAAGTGCCACTACGACAACCATTGGAGCTCCAACTAATCCGGCGGAAACCGCTGCTTCACCAATGACCAGGGCCCCGACAATACTAACGGCCTGTCCTACTGCCTTTGGCAGGCGAAGGCCGGCTTCTCTTAAAATTTCGTAAGCAATTTGCATCAGAAGTGCTTCGACAATCGTAGGGAAAGGGGAGCCTTCATTCGCGCTGGCAATACTGATTAAGAGGGACGTTGGCAATAGCTCTTGATGATATGTCGTTATGGCAACATATAAAGCGGGTACAAAGGTAGAAATAAAGAAAGACAGCCAACGCAGCCAACGGATAAACGTTGCGAGATAAGGCCGTGAATAATAGTCCTCACTATTTTGAAAGGCCTCAACGAATAAATAAGGTACTGTTAAGACAAAGGGAGTTCCGTCAGTCAGTATTGCAATCCTCCCCTCCAGCAATTTTGCACAAACAATATCTGGTTTCTCGCTGTTTCCTATGGTTGGGAACAAAGAATAGGGTGCATCCTCAATGAAGGATTCAATATAACCGGATTCGAGAACGGAATCTGTCTCGATTCGGCCTATTCTATCCTTAACTTCTTGAACGATCTCGTCATTGGCGATTCCATGAATATGTAAGATGCATAATGATGTTTTGGTTTGTTTCCCCACGGTCACTTTCTCAACCATTAAATTTGGGTTTTTAATTTTCCTGCGTATGAGGGAAATGTTGGTACCCAGAGATTCCACAAACCCTTCTCTGGGACCACGAACGACAGATTCAGTCTCCGGTTCTTCCACCCCGCGAGCTTCCCAGCCTCGAATTGAAGCAATAAGAATGCTATCGGCTCCATCAATGAATAAGGCAGTATCACCCGATAAAATTCCAGTCACGGCATCGTCGATGGTTTGCACTTCTTGAACACTGGAAACGGTTAAAATGCTATCCTTTATAATTTTTAGAGGAGAGCCTGAACGTTGATTATCGTATAACGATAGTAACGGTTTAATGAGATTTTCATTAACGGAATCTTCATTAAATAAGCCGAAAATCATAACCGCGAAAGCCTGAACGGGATCTTGGGTTCCAATTGTGAGCTCTCGAATGACGAGGTCGTCGGCTTTGGGAAAGATTGTTAGAATCGCCTGGCGGTTGTCTTCAAGTTTTTTGGACAAGGACATGGGGATTCCTGATGGACCTTGTGAGAGAATCTCAGTTGATTGGCAGCGTTTTTTTCGAGTAGACTTTCTTATGATTTTTGTTAGCATAATTGACCTCTGCGCCTCCTCTGTTAGAATAGTTTTTACGCAAAGGGATGGATTTATTACAGACAGTCGGGGATATACCCCTTAGTCAACATAGGGCGTGAACCTTCAGCATAAGTTTATAATCTGCTATCAGCCCCTATGCCTGAGCGGTACCACGAGTAAATAGTAATCATTGAAATATTACGTCTTGAGAGGATACCCATAAAGGAAGGGGACTGCATTGCTGCAGCCCCTCTTATTAGCCCTAATACATTAAAAAATCAAATAAGTAATTGTCTGAATTTCTTCAACCTCTTACTTTTTAGCTCGTAAAGCTTCCTCCTGGGAAAGCCCATGATTATCTCGTGAATCCATGCTTGGTTGGTGATTAGGTGGAGCGGGTTTTGTATCCGGATTAGGATTTTTTTCAGAAGGCATCTTTTTTTTCAAGGTTGTATCACTTCCTTCCTAAAATCATGATCATGCTTCCAAGTTATTTTGTCCTTTTTGCGCTGAGGAATACTATTTTTAAAAAAGCAAGAAAGAAGGAGATAGTAAGAAGAAACGAACGATGAACTGAAAGTCGGACTAAAAATATGACTAATGGCCCGTTGACACACTATATATAGTGTGGTTATATTTATAACATACTATATATAGGGGGGTGAAGAAGTGCGTTGTCCATTTTGCGGAAACGAGGACACGAAAGTGCTTGATTCTCGGCAGGTCGAAGAGGGAACTACAGTACGAAGACGGCGAGAATGTGATCGATGTATGCGTCGGTTTACAACCTTTGAAACGTTTGAGGATTCGCCCCTTGTCGTTGTGAAAAAAGATGGGAGACGTGATGTATTCTCTCGTTCGAAAATGATGGCCGGAATGCTTAGGGCATGTGAAAAAAGGCCTATCTCTATGGAACAGATTGAAGAAACAGCCTATAGCATTGAAAAGACATTGCGTAATAAGCATGAACGGGAAGTGACGAGTGCTGAAGTTGGAGAAGCAGTTTTAGAGCAATTATTCGGATTAGATGAAGTTGCCTACATACGTTTTGCTTCTGTTTATCGCCAGTTTGGGGATATACAACGTTTCCTGGAGGAGTTACATGAACTCATTGAAAAGAGGGAAACGATAACATACAAGGATAAATAAGAGATAATAGGAAAGTTGGGGATTCTAATTGAGTTTCGAAGGACAAGCACCAAAAAACTGGCAGAAAGCAAATTTAACTCCTAATGCACGAGTTGTTTTGGAAAAAAGATATTTAAAACAAAAAGATGGACAAGCTACTGAAACACCGGAAGATATGATGTATCGGGTTGCCAATGTGATTGCTTCTATTGAAGAAGAGATGTATGGCAAGGGTAAAGCAGAAACGAAAGCCCTGGCTAAGGAATTTTATACAATGATGGCTAACCTTGAGTTTATGCCTAACTCACCGACCTTAATGAATGCCGGGCGGGATCTCGGGCAACTGAGTGCCTGCTTTGTATTACCGGTCGATGACAGTATGGAAGAGATTTTTGACGCTATTAAAAATGCGGCAATTATTCATAAATCCGGAGGAGGAACAGGTTTTAGTTTTTCTCGTCTGCGTCCTAAGAATAGTACGGTTCGTTCAACAGGTGGTGTGGCCTCGGGACCGGTTTCGTTTATGAAGGTCTTTAATTCCGCTACGGAGGCGGTTAAGCAGGGTGGAACCCGGCGTGGAGCTAATATGGGAATATTACGAGTCGACCACCCGGATATTTTAGATTTTATTCGCTGCAAAGAAGATAATAAGGAAATCACAAATTTTAATATATCCGTTGGAATAACGGAAGTGTTTATGAAAGCAGTTCGCGAGGGACGTGACTATGATCTCATTGATCCCCATTCCGGCGCTTCAGTAGGTCAATTGTCCGCTCTCGAGGTTTTTGATAAAATCGTTGATCACGCTTGGAAAAATGGAGAGCCGGGAATCGTCTTCCTCGATCGTTTAAATGAAGGCAATCCCACACCTCAGCTTGGTGAAATTGAAGCGACAAATCCTTGCGGAGAACAACCCTTGCTTCCCAATGAAGCGTGTAACTTAGGCTCCATTAATCTCAAACTCATGGTGACTGAGAAAAACGGTAAAATGGTTATCAATTGGGAGCGCCTAAGTTATGTTACCCGTTTGTCCGTGCGTTTTCTTGACAACGTCATTGATGCTAACCAGTATCCACTGGAGATCATTGACGAAGTTGTGAAAGGAAATCGTAAAATCGGACTTGGAGTCATGGGCTTTGCAGATATGCTCATTTTACTGCAAACTTCTTATGCGACGGAAGAAGCCGTGGAGTATGCGGAAAAGGTCATGAAATTTATTCAGACTGAAGCTCGTATTGAATCCCAGCGTTTGGCAGAAGAAAGAGGAACCTTCCCCAATTACGCGGGCTCTGTTTATGATGGTGTTATGAAACTGCGCAATGCGACTCTAACGACCATTGCTCCCACCGGGACGATCTCAATGATCTGCGCGGCCTCAAGCGGGGTTGAACCTCTCTTTGCGGTAGCTTATACAAAAACTGTCATGGATGGGACATCGTTGGTGGAAGTGAACCCCCTCTTTGAAGCCTTTGCGAAGGACTATAACTTTTATTCTCCTGAACTAATGCGTAAGATTGCCGAAAAGGGAACCGTTCTGGGGTTGCCTGAAGTTCCTAACTGGGTGCAGGAAGTCTTCACCACAGCGCAGGAGATTACTCCGGAATGGCATATTCGCATTCAGGCAGCTTTTCAAAAATATACAGATAACGCTGTTTCCAAGACGATTAACTTTGCCAATTCCGCCACGAAAGAAGACATTGCCGAGGCTTATCGCTTAGCTGATGAGCTGAATTGTAAAGGATTAACGGTTTATCGCGACGGAAGCAGGGAGGAACAAGTGCTTTCCGCAGGGGCTTCGGTTCCGTCAGGTGTTGCCTCTGGAGAATCTGGAAAAAATGATATAGCAAAAGCTCAAACAGCTCCGGCACAGATCATCGCTCCCAGTACTCCGTTTGTTCCTGAAGTGAACACCGTGATGCCTCGTCCGAGACCAACGACCACCATAGGCGTTACTGAAAAGATCAAGATCGGCTGCGGCAATCTCTACGTTAGTGTCAATGCTGATGAAAAAGGCATCTGTGAAGTATTCACGAATACCGGGAGGGCTGGAGGATGCTCCTCCCAATCAGAGGCTACGGCACGACTGATTTCAATCGCCCTGCGTTCCGGTTTGTCTGTTGATGCTATTATCGAACAAGTAAAAGGAATTCGCTGCCCGGCATGTATGCGGCGTGAAGGAGTCAGTGTAACGTCCTGTCCGGACGCAATTGCCCGGGTCATTAAGAAATACAACGAAGTTGGAATTAATGTTACTCAAGTTGCGGCCAGTGATATGGGAACTGTTTCAGCAAAGGAACTTTCAAGTGCCAAGGGTCGTCAGGGAAAGACTTCAGAAAAGAAAGCCCTTTCGGGTGTTGCCCCTGAGAATGCTTGCCCAGAGTGCGGCATGCCCATTAATCACGAGAGCGGTTGCGTCGTCTGCACCCATTGCGGTTATTCGAAGTGTGGGTAAGAAGATTGTTCAATGATAATAAAGTCTGCCACTTAATAATAAAGTTGGGCACTATAGGACAACCGATGTTGACTTTGAAAGATTAATAACTATCAGGACTAACCAAAATGCATCTTAGCCAATAACTGAAATATTACGGTTATTGGCTTTTGCTTTTACTATTATGCATTTAAAACCGTTTTGTCTAATAGTGAAGTTTAAAACTTGAAACTTAGAATTAAATGGAGGAATGAAAATTTCATGAAATATTTGATGACTGATAATCCAAAAGGCCAAGATATAAGTGTAATTCTAGACAATTTGAGAAAATACAATCTTTCTCGTATTGAGTTAAATGTGGTTAAACCCCTAGCAATTTTCGTTAATGATGAAAATGACAATATAATGGGGGGGATTTCAGCAGAAACTCATGGCAATTGGTTAAAAATATTATTTTTATGGATTGATGAAAAAATAAGAGCTCAGAAAATTGGTTCAAAGCTGTTGAAAGATGCTGAAGCAGAAGCAATAAAAAGAGGCTGTAAATATTCATTTGTTGATACTTTTAGTTTTCAAGCCAAGAATTTTTATATAATGTCAGGATATAAGGAAGTTTTTACATTAGAAGAATATCCACTGACCAGTAAACGGCATTATTTTGTAAAACAATTGACGGGAGATAAAGTTACTCCCTAGAGAACTAAAAAGTTTAGAAGTTAAAATCATTTTTATAGATGCAATGATATCGAGAACATAAGATACATATTTCAATTCTAGACTTCCCGTAATCGATGATATACCGATTAGGCTAAAAATGATAAGTTCCGATAAACCAGGTTAAGGAACAAAAAGTAGGAAACTGTGACGCATTCGAGGATATTGCGAAGCATGGAAAAGAAGGTATATAAACAGGAATTTATCAATGTTCATAATTCGTGCAAAAGGCAGATCAAATATATTTG
>JGI2924J29684_1076575_pt1 | contig 10099 bp, 9 predicted proteins | sample BenlonsequencITS_FD_29684 | JGI IMG/M metagenome (IMG submission 29684)
CCTCTGGGTCATCTCTTGCTTTTTCATGGAGTTCGTCTGCTGTTATTCGAGCCATTGTTGCACCTCCGGGGCGGTCAATGCCATAAGCTGTAAGTCGGGATCCTTACTCAACAAGCATTCGGTCAAATACTCTTGGTAGTCGGTTTTATGTAACAATTCAGCTAAATCATAATGCGCTTGATAACCCCCAGCAGCTAAAACATGGTTGGTAGTTCTCACGAACAAAGAAAGTATTTCTAACGCCCGATCCCGTTTTTGTTTAAAGATTTTCTCAATCTCACGCTTTTGGGCTGCCTCAATGGCCAACTGCTTGGCCTTACGCCTGGCCTCCAATGATACCGGCCTATTGTCCACCTCAATACCAAAGTCCCGCGCTATCATCCGGGCCGCCTCAATGGGTCTGAGTCCATACACCTTTGCCACTAGGTCAATAGCGTCACCGTAGAATCCACATCCCCAGCATTTGCATTTATTATCCTGAAAAGTATAGAAACTGGGTTTTTTATCTTGGTGAACTGGACATAAACCCACCCAATAGCGACCATGCCGGTGCATATTAGCAATGTTGTATTTATGAATAATGTCCACTGTATTAATTTGCTTAACCAATTGAAAGATATTACTTTTTCGTGATAAACTATTTGGAGCATGCAACTGTATCACACCTACCTTACCGCCTGCCCGTGCCGCCCCGCGCGGGCTTTTGCTTTTATGTCGATTATTTCAGCCGCCGTATTTTTCCTGCAGTTTCCGGCTCTACCGTAACGCTAGCCTGCTCCTGTGCCTCCAGCCACTGGAGAATGCTACTCCGCCTAAACAGCACGCGTTTACCTGCCCTGATGTGCGGTATTATTTTTCTCCGTGCCCAGTCATATGCTGCCCACTCACTAATACCCAGCATTTCCGCTACTTCTCTAGCAGTTATTGTTTCACGTAATACATGTTGGGCATCGTCTTTAAGCTGATCTAGTGTTTTATGCATTATTTAAACCCCCTTAACGAATTTTAAATTCGTACTAATTATATAATAGCGTATTTATAGTTCGTTGTAAATAGTTTTTATTTGATTATCTGTACTTTTAATTCGTGTTATGGTAGTATATTGGTATGGAGGTGAATACATTGGATATTGGCACCAAGATAAGAGAATTGAGAAAAAGTAAAAAACTAACCCAAAAGGAATTAGCTAAAAAAATAAACAAGTCTGAACGCGTGATACAAAAATATGAAAGCGGTGAAATTGTACCGCCTATTTCTGTAATAGAAGAAATTGCAAAAATACTTGACGTAGATATTTACGATATTATTCTTACCAACAGGATGTACATTGACCAGATTCCTAGCGGTTCTATTTTCCCAAAAGTGAATTTTGTTGTGCCTGGTGAGATAGCAACAAAGGGAGTTGATAGCGTAACAACAGTTAAGTTAATGTCTGGACAAGATTTATATGACATAGCTTTTCTTCTTAAACATCAAAAGGAAGCATATTATAATGGCAGACTTCTTACTGAGTATGAACGGAAACGCGTACTCGCTATGCTAAAAATAATGTTCTCAGAAGAAGGAGAATCAGAATAATGGCTGGCTGGGTAGAAAACAGGGGGACCAACAAATGGCGGCTTAACGTACCAGGTGGGACGGGCCCGGGCGGTAATCGCAAAGTTTACCGCCGGACGATTGAAGCCACCAGCGAGCGTGAAGCCAAAAAACAGCTAGACATTTTTTCTGCTGAGGTGCAAAAGGGCCAGTATATTGAACCCTCCGGGCTCACCTTCACGGAATTTAGCCAACAGTGGCTTAAATCCAAAATAGACTTGGCACCCAAAACCAAGCACCGGTATAAAAAAATGCTTGACTCCCGCATTTTACCGGCTATGGGCCACATGAAATTAGAGGACATAAAGCCTTTTCACATAATGCAGTTCTATGACAACTTGCGGGAATACGGCATCCGTGAGGACGGCAGGGAAGGTACACTGTCGCCCGCAACCATACTTCACCATCACAGGTTATTAGTCACTATATTTAACGCTGCCGTCAAATGGCAAATAATTTTAACCAACCCGGCCGCCCGGGTGGAAGCTCCCAAGGTCCCCAGGAAGCCGGCCGCCTGTTATGATGAAAACGACATTGCCACCCTACTGCAAGCCCTGGAAGCAGAAGAATTAAAGCACCAGGTGCTTGTTTACATAGCACTATTCACCGGGTTACGCCGTGGTGAAATCATGGGCATTGAATGGCAGGATGTGGACTTTGATAACTCCTTACTTAACGTAAGGCGGTCCAGTCAGTACCTACCCGGTATAGGCACCATCACGAAAGAACCAAAGAACGAAACGTCAAAGCGGGTTATATCTATTCCCGGTTTCGTTATGACGCTGATTAAACAGTATAAAACAGAATGGACTAAGGACCGCCTAAAGGTCGCTGACTTATGGCAGGGGTCAGACAGATTATTTACCACATGGGACGGCAGGCCCGGGCACCCGGAATGGCCATCGCAATGGTTCTCCAAGTTTATTAAAAAACACAAATTGCCGCACCTACCCTTTCATGGCCTCCGGCATACCGCGGCCACAATGTTGATTAATCAGAACGTGCCACTTAAAAATATATCCGGTCGGCTTGGACATGCTAACCCGGCCACCACTGGGGCTATTTATAGTCACTACTTACAGAGTGCCGATAAGGCAATATCGGACAAGCTAGAAAATGTGTACCAGAATATTATTCATAATGACACAAAAAAAAGACAGGCGTAAAACCTGTCTTTTCCTGTCTCGTTTGCTCCCGGTTTGTTATCTTTGCTCCCAAAATGCTCCCAAAATAGCCTTTCAGCGAATTTCGCTAGAAAAGCGAAAACCCGCAAATCCTTGCGGGCCTTGATTTTCAGTGGTGCGCCTGGAGGGACTCGAACCCCCGGCACGCGGTTTAGGAAACCGCTGCTCTATCCTCTGAGCTACAGGCGCCTAATGTATTTCCAATGGTGGTATATTAATAATAAAATGCAGCGACACAATTAGTATATATACTTTTGTGTCGCCGTAAAATTGTGGCGTGCCTGGAGGGACTCGAACCCCCAACCTTCTGATCCGTAGTCAGATGCTCTATCCAATTGAGCCACAGGCACATATTGTTTTTTCTTTGCGTTGCTTCACCAGCACCGCAAATATAATTGTAACAAAAGCACTCGTAAAAGTCAACTGGTAAAAATGAGTGATAACCATGATATGGTGAGAGTAAACCCATCAGAAAACCACGGATCTTTAATCCGTGGTTTTCTTTACTGGCGGAGAGAGAGGGATTCGAACCCTCGATACGAGTTTTAGCCCGTATAATCGCTTAGCAGGCGACCGCCTTCGACCTACTCGGCCATCTCTCCGTGCTGTCAGGTAATTAAAATGGCGGAGGAGGTGGGATTCGAACCCACGGAACCCGTGAAGGTTCAACGGTTTTCAAGACCGCCTCCTTAAACCGCTCGGACACCCCTCCAGTCAATTTCAATCAACCAGAGACAATAAGAAGTATAACACAGTATAGGTTAGGTGTCAATAACACCGTTCCCCTTCAGTAGTGTCAATTTATCTCTTTAATGCCACCCATATACGGCTGTAACACCGCCGGTATTTTCACCGCACCGGTATCAGTCTGACAATTTTCCAATATAGCGGCTACCGTCCGGCCCACGGCCAAACCTGAACCGTTTAAAGTGTGTACAAAACGAGGTTTTGCTTTACCCTCCCGGTACCTGATATTGGCCCGCCGGGCCTGGAAATCCACAAAATTACTGCAAGAAGAAATCTCTTTATAACTGTTATAACTGGGTAGCCACACCTCTAAATCATAGGTTTTGGCAGAGCTAAAACCCAGGTCACCGGTACTTAAAACAACCACCCGGTAAGGCAGCTCCAACAATTGCAGTATTTTCTCGGCATTTTGAGTCAATTTCTCCAGTTCAGTAAAGGACTCCTCCGGACGAACGAACTTTACCAGTTCTACCTTGTTAAACTGGTGCAGCCTAATAAGGCCCCGTGTATCACGTCCCGCCGCTCCTGCCTCGGCTCTAAAGCAAGCGCTGTAGGCACAATGGTAAATGGGCAATCTATCGCCATCCAATATTTCATTATTATAAAGATTGGTTACCGGCACTTCGGCAGTGGGTATTAGATAGTAATCAGTATTTTCAACTTTAAACATATCCTCGGCAAACTTGGGCAGTTGGCCTGTGCCGATCATACTGTTGCTGTTAACCATAAATGGTGGCATTACCTCTACATAGCCGTGCTCCCTCGTATGCACATCCAGCATAAAATTAAATACAGCACGCTCCAGAGCCGCACCGGCTCCTTTGTAAAAAAGAAACCTGGCACCTGTAACCTTGCCGCCCCGTTCAAAATCCAATATATCCAGCGCCTCACCGATATCCCAGTGGGGTTTGGGCTCAAAACCAAACTGTCTGGGCTCACCCCAGCGCCGCAATTCAACATTGTCATTTTCATCCAACCCCACGGGTACACTCTCTTCAGGAATATTGGGGATATTTAGCAATGTTTGTTGCAGCTGCTGATCCAAAATACGAATTTCTTCATCTAAATCCTTGATAGCATTGGAAACCTGCCGCATTTCCAGTACCATATCCTCAGCCAACTGTCCGGCCTTTTTCAACCGGCCAATCTCCTCGGATACCACATTACGTTTATTTTTAAGCTTCTCCACCTCAACCAGCTTTTCCCTGCGGCGCTCATCGAGTTCCAAAAACGGGTCGAGTGAAATGCTAGCTCCTCTTTTCTGTAGTGCCTCTTTAACAATTTCCGGGTTATTCCGCACAAATTTCAAATCCAGCATATCAGAAAACCTCCAAAAGCAGTAGAAGTGGGCATATCGTTTACTCCGCCAGCATTTGCTTGCATTATAAAATAGAGCTTAAATATACCACTTCACAATAAAAATGCTTTTTTAACTATTATTTACATTAAAGATTTGTATAAAACAAAAATGCCGGCTTACGCCGACATAATTGTACCATATTTATGCAAACAAGTAAAACTAGAGACTAACAAACTTTACATCCAACACTCCATCTATCTCAGCAATGGCTTTCAATGTTTCTTCAGGTACCGGCGCATCCACCGAAAGCATCATCACGGCTTTACCGCCAATTTCCTTGCGTCCCACTTGCATACCGGCAATATTTATTTGATGTTCGCCAATTAACATACCCACGGGGCCAATAATCCTGGGTTTGTCCATATGTGGTACATAAAGCATATTTCCTTCGGGAACAGCGTCCACCCGGTAACCGTCCACCATCACTATGCGGGGCTCATTTTCTTGGAACAGTGTACCTGATAATGACTTTTCACCCTTGTCAGATATCACTTTCAAGGTTATCAAGCTGGCATAGCCATCAGCCCGGCCATTAACAGTTTGCACAACGCTGATACCGCGATTTTTAGCCAGCAGCGGTGCATTAATAAAGTTAACTGACTCTTGTAATATGGGATCCAAAAAACCCTTCACCAGTGCTGTGGTAATAGGCTTGACATCTTCCCCGGCCAAATCACCGTTATAAACAACTTCCATTTTATTAACCCGGCCCTCCACCAGCTGGGCTTGGAATTTACCTAGTTTTTCAGCCAACTTCAAATAGGGCTTAATTTTGGACATTACTTCGGGCTTAACTGATGGAATATTTACAGTATTACGCACTACCTTACCTTGTAGGGCTTCCACTATTTCCTCTGCCACATCCACAGCTACGTTAATCTGTGCTTCAGCGGTGGAGGCTCCCAGGTGGGGGGTGGCAATAAAGCTATTCATTTCTAATAGAGGGCTATCGGTGTTTGGTTCTTTTTCAAAAACATCCAGCGCCGCACCGGCCACTTTCCCATACTGCATATACTTGTATAGAGCTTCCTCATCAACAATGCCGCCACGGGCACAATTGATAACCCGCACTCCGTCCTTCATTGCCGCAAAGGCTTTATCATCCAGCATATGGTAGGTCTCTTTAGTTTTAGGCATGTGTACAGTAATAAAGTCCGCCACCGGTAATAATTCTTCCAAGGTAGCCAGCTTTATACCCATAGATTCTGCCTTTTCCTCAGAAATATAAGGGTCATAGGCCACTATATCCATTTCCATAGCCTGGGCACGCCGGGCAACTGCTGAGCCAATTCTACCCAAACCAATAACCCCCAGCGTTTTACCCCGTAGCTCCACACCCAGGAAAGCCTTTTTATCCCACACACCGTTTTTCATTTTAGCCACTGCCTGGGGAATATTCCTGGCCAGGGCCAGCATCATAGCCATGGTATGTTCAGCAGCGGCAATAGTATTGCCATCAGGAGCGTTGACCACCAGCACACCGTGCTGGGTAGAGGCTTCGAGATCAATATTATCCACACCGACGCCGGCCCGACCCACTACTTTTAACTTAGGGGCATTTTCCAGTACCCGGGGGGTTACTTTGGTAGCGCTGCGTACAATCATAGCGTCATATTCGCCAATTACAGCTATCAGTTCATCTTCAGTCATTTTACTGCCAATAACTACTTCGATATCCGGTTTATTGTATAGTGGCTCTAAACCTTTTTGCGAAACATTGTCCATTGCTAAAACTTTAAATTGTGCCATTTAATTACACCCCCAAAAAAACTTGCTGAGCAGCCCTGACACCAGCACCTAATTCAACAGGGTAACCAACTTTTTGCAAAGCCATTTCCAAACCACTGATAGCAATTAATACATTCATTTGATCAGCAAATCCCATATGGGCAATACGGAAAATTTTATTTTTCAATTTCGCTTGCCCACCGGCAAAGGTTATATTGTATTCATTATTAAGCACTTTACGAATATCGTCCGCACCAATACCTTCCGGAGCATAAACTGAGGTAATAACAGGTGAAGCATAACTTTCATCAGCCATTAGCTTTAGTCCCAACGCTCTGATAGCAGCCCGGGTAGCTTCACGTAGTAGCTTGTGACGAGCATAAACATTATCCAGTCCTTCTGCCAGCATCATATCCAAAGAAGCGTTAAGTCCTACAAACAATGATACCGCCGGTGTATAAGCAGTGTTCCATTTAGGATATTGTTTTCTGGCTTTTAATAAATTAAAGTAATAACGCGGCGATTTGTTAGCTTCGATTACTTTCCAGGCTTTATCACTAATACTTTGAATAGCTAATCCAGGAGGCAGCATTAATGATTTTTGGGACCCGGTGGTTAATATATCCACATGCCACTCATCTACTTTAATTTCAATGCCACCCACACCACTAACACCGTCTACCACGAACAGTGCGGAGGTTTGGGCCACAATCTTACCAATGCTCTCAATATCGTTGGTAACACCTGTAGAAGTTTCATTTTGGGTGGCAAAAACAACTTTGATGTCAGGATTGGCCGCTAGCTTTTCTTGTACCACTTGTGGGTCAACACAGGTACCCCACTCAAAGTTTACTTCAATAACTTCGGCTCCATATTGCTTGGTCAATTCAGACCAGCGCTCTCCAAACTTACCACCCACCAAAGTGAGCACCTTATCCCCGGGGCTTACCGTGTTAGCCACCGCTGATTCCATGCCACCGGTGCCCGAGCTGGTTAAAATATATATTTCATTTTGGGTTTGAAATATTTTTTGCAGTTTGGTAATTATATCCTTGTGTAACACCTGAAAATCTTCGCTACGGTGTCCAATCATGGGGGCTGTCATAGCAGCCACCACTGTCGGCGGTACGGGTGTCGGCCCCGGAATCATTAAATAACTTTTATCCTGCATATGTAATCCTCCTCTAATAAAGTAATTATAATATCAAGTTACATTAAGTTATTTTTTAACTAAGCTTTAAATTAAAAAATATTTCCAAACTATTACATAAAAAATAAAACCTCCCATCCCTATAAATATTAAATCACAGGGACGAGAGGTGTTTCTCCCGCGGTGCCACCCATATTGATTCGTTTAAGTATGTAAAACATGCTATAAACAAATCCTCTTCGTTTAAATAACGGAACTATCCGTGCCCGCCTACTGCTTCTTTCAGCGGGCCCCCTACGGGGAGCCTTTTCACCAAATACAACCACCGGTTCGCACCTAACACCGGCTCTCTGTTGGCTGCATGTAGTTACTTTACCCCAGCATCGGGTTTAAGTAATATTTAAATTTACAAGGTTCTAATAAATATTACTACAGTCATCTTTTTTTTGCAATAGTTTTATACCATTGTTCATTTAACAACATTTTCAATAAAATAACGATGCATACGCAGGTCATCAGTCAATTCTGGATGAAAAGCAGCTACAAGAAAGCGTCCTTGCCGGGCACATACAATTTTATCATCACAGCGAGCCAGTATATCTACACCTTCAGAAACTTCGGCTATATAAGGGGCTCTGATAAATACCGCCCGAAACGGCTCAGCACCTAAAACAGGTATATCCAAATCAGTTTCAAAACTGTCTACCTGGCGACCAAAGGCATTGCGTTCCACCTTTATATCCATCAAGGCAAGTGTTTCTTGCCTTGAATTTCTTATACATTTCGCCAGCATAATTAAACCAGCACAGGTACCCAAAATAGGCATACCCTGTTTTGCCAAATTTATTATAGGTTCCATTAAACTAAAACTATTCAACAGTTTGCCCATGGTAGTGCTTTCACCACCGGGAATAACCAAAGCCTCTATACCTTCAAGTTCAGGTGGTTTTCTTACCTGGCGAATGGAAACCCCGCATTTCTCCAGTGAATACTGGTGCTCCCTAAAGGCACCTTGTAAGGCAAGTACCCCAATTAACATGATTTATCTCCCATTACCAACCTCTGTCTTGCATACGCTGTTCCGGTGCAATAGTGGATATTTCGAGACCGGGCATAGCTTCTCCAAGATCACGTGAAATTTCGGCCAGTATTTTCGGGTCATTATAATGCGTGGTAGCGGCAACAATGGCCTTGGCCCTGGACTGCGGGTCATTGGATTTAAATATCCCTGAGCCAACAAAAATACCGTCACAACCCAACTGCATCATTAAAGCCGCATCCGCAGGAGTCGCAATACCACCGGCGGCAAAGTTAACCACCGGTAATCTACCATTGTTGGCTACATCTAAAAGTAAATCGTAAGGTGCACCCATATCCTTGGCTACACTCATTAATTCTTCTTTGGGTAAATTTTGTACCCTGCGTATTTCACCCATCACCATACGCATATGGCGGACAGCTTCCACCACATTGCCCGTGCCGGGTTCGCCCTTGGTACGAATCATGGCTGCACCTTCGGCAATACGCCTGAGCGCTTCGCCTAGATTACGGGCACCACATACGAAAGGTACTTTAAAAGCGTGTTTTTCTATGTGATACTGTTCATCCGCCGGTGTAAGCACTTCACTTTCGTCTATATAATCAGCACCCAAAGCTTCTAGTATTTGTGCTTCTACAAAATGACCGATTCTAGCTTTGGCCATTACAGGAATGGTTACCGCATCCATAATACGTATAATAACAGTGGGATCGGCCATTCTAGCTACTCCACCAGCGGCACGTATATCAGCAGGCACCCTTTCCAGTGCCATAACCGCACAGGCACCCGCTTCTTCAGCTATTTTGGCTTGCTCCGGTGTAGTAACATCCATGATTACACCGCCCTTAAGCATTTCCGCCAAACCTTTCTTTACTGTCCATGTCCCCTTTTCTGCCATGGTTTCAGCCATATAATTCTCCTCCATTCAACTACAATCACTAAAATATTTTACAGTATTCCCAATGCAATGACAAGCAAGATTTAATTATTTACATATGATCATAATAAATCATTATACTTTAGCTTGCCAATCTAACATGTATGGTATCCTAAAATATATTTTTAAACAACGACCCCCCGGCACATAACCAGGGGGTCGTTTAAAATTAATTCCGGCAACGACCTACTCTCCCAGGGCAAAAGCCCAAGTACCATCGGCCTCGAAGAGCTTAACTTCCGTGTTCGGGATGGGAACGGGTGTATCCTCTCCAGTATGGTCACCGGAAAACTTTATATAAAATTGTTAGGAAGCTAAAGCTAATTTTCAGATGCTTGGGACCTTCTGATAGCTTAGT
>JGI2924J29684_1076574_pt1 | contig 10092 bp, 8 predicted proteins | sample BenlonsequencITS_FD_29684 | JGI IMG/M metagenome (IMG submission 29684)
CCGCCGCTTCGGCAACAGCTTCTTCATCCCCGCCACTGATCACATCAGCACCGACAATAGAGCCTATACCACCTGATATGCCAAGGACTCCATCTTTCAAGGCAACAAAAGAATCTTTAATACCAGCACCAAGGCTAAAGGCTTCTTCCTCCCCACCTTCATCACCAGCGACATTGTTTTCGGCCGCTGCTATCTGACCGTAAAGACCATTGAGGGTTCCAACAACCGCTTCCTTTGCAAAGAGACCGGTAAAAAGTCCGACGGTTGCAGGCCAGCTTTCTTCTTTGATACCCATCGGCGAGAATATAGGCGTAATAGCCTTGCCGGTAACGGCAAGAACCGAATTCTCGGTATCCTCGTTTCCAAAACTACCATCGGTACCAAGACTATTGAGAACACCCAGGAGGAATACGGCAATGACAATCACTTTTCCAGCTCTCGCAAGAAAAACCTTCAAGCGTGTCCATGTATGAATCATAACATGCTTAAAACGGGGAGCATGATAAGGAGGAAGTTCCATGATAAAGTAGCCAGGTTCGCCCCTGAAAAGCGAATGCTTTAAAAAGAGGCCCGTAAGAACGGCCAAAAGAACACCGATAATATAAATCGAAAACACAATGGCTCCCGCATGAGCACCAAAAAGAGCTGCACCAAAGAGAGCATACACGGGCAGACGCGCCCCACAACTCATAAAAGGCGCCATAAAGATCGTCATAAAGCGGTCCCGCTTGTTTTCGAGGGTCCTGGTTGCCAGGATTGCAGGCACCGTACATCCGAAACCGACGATCATCGGGACAAAGGCCTTACCGGGAAGTCCGAGAGCCCGCATCAGGCGGTCCATAACAAAGGCGGCCCTGGCCATATAACCTGAATCTTCAAGAAGGCTTAGAGCAAGGAACATAAAGAAAACCACGGGAACAAAGGTTGCCACCGTTTGAATACCGGCTCCAACTCCTCCGGCCAGAAAACTAACGACCCAATCCGGAGAGCCGATACTACCTAATAACACTCCAAATCCGTCAACAAAAATGGTTCCAAATAAGACATCGAAGAAATCGATAAACGATGAGCCCACGGAAATGGCAAGCCAAAACATCAGGTACATTACAACAAGGAAAATCGGAATACCAAGAAATCGATTCAAAACGACTTTATCAATTTGCTCGGAGACACTCCTTCGACGTTCCTGTGCATGAAATACATCATGAATGACTCCACGAATAAAACCATACCTGCTGTCGGCTAAGATTACTTCCGATTCTTCCTTCAGAAGCGATGAAATCTTTTCACGCTCAGCAGCGATTTTTTCTGTAGGAATCCGTCCGTGCAGCTCAGAAGGCGCAGTTCCCTCATAAAGGGCCAACGCATTCCAGCGGCCACCGGCTTGCTTCTCCCACTTCGAAATAAGCTCTTCTATCTCATTGGGATAGACAGGTTTATGATCCGAAGGGCGAACGTTCCCAACGAGCTCGGTAATCCGTGCAACCGCTTCGGCAACACTTTTCTTATCTGTAGCGGTACCAGCAACAACAGGAACTCCTAAAGCGGATTCCAGTTCCTTAATATTGATGGTACTCCCTTCTTTCTCGAGAAGGTCCATCATGTTGAGGAACAGAACCACAGGAACACCCATTTCCATGATGGTCGTGGTTAAGTAAAGATTTCGCTCAAGGTGGGAGGCATCGACTATGTTGACAACAAGATCAGCTTCCCCCGAAAGTAGATAGTCGCGTGCAACCCTCTCATCTTCACTACCGGCATTCAGGCTGTAAATACCGGGAAGGTCTACCACCTTTCGCTGTTTACTTCCGGAAAGCCAGCCCTCTTTTTTTTCAACCGTAACGCCCGGCCAGTTTCCTATCCGTTGATTTCCACCGGTTAGAGCATTAAAAAGCGTTGTCTTTCCGCAATTCGGGTTTCCGGCAAGAGCTATGGTGAAATTGCTCACCGAGGCACCACCTTCTACTCGTTTCATGATACTCTCCTTTCAACAAGAAGCGCTTCTGCTTCGCCCTTCCTAAGTGTGATCCGGCTGCCCCGAACCATTATTTCCACGGGATCCCCCAGTGGTGCTACACGCTCCACCTGAAACGCCGTTCCTACGGTCATTCCCATCGCAAGAAGCCGACTCTTCCATTGTGCAGAACCTGGAGCGAATCCAATAACGGTTCCGTTATCACCGGCTCGAAATTCCTTGAGCTGCCCCATACTTCCCCCTATTTTCATTTGATATAGTTAGGCAATGTTCTTTATATTAGGATTGCCTAATATTTGCCACAAAAAAACCTTCTCAAAAAAATGCAACCTATGCTGCAGCGACACGAATCTTATCAGCAAGACCTCTCCCTATCATGAGTCGACTCCCTTGTACCTGCAGTAAAAGCGGCCCGTCGCTATCATTTTGAACAACCTTGAGGAGTTCACCGGGCACAAGACCCATATCGAGGAGTTTGCGCTTGGCATCCTGGCCTCCGAAAAGACATACCACGCGCACAGAGCTTCCGGCATCCACACCACTTAATACCACAGAGCCCATCTCCTGACAGTGGTGATTTCTGTGACCATGTCCGTGAAACATATGCCGCCGGCCTCTATCAAGCCCAAATTTCATTGCAAAGGTATTGTGCATCAGTCCTTCCTTAATTAGGCATTCCTAACATTTGCATAGTACCGTCCCTTGCTATTTCTGTCAAGCAAGGGACGATGAAGAATCTATATTATTATGTTAGAGAAGTCTCGTTTCTCTCCAGAGTGAGCCTGACGTTTCGGGTAGCGGATACCATGTGCTGCAAAGCAGGGCGAACCTCTTCCCATCTTCGTGTTTTCAGGCCACAGTCGGGATTAATCCACATGCGTTTTCCATCAAGAACCTCGAGACGAGAAAAAATCTGCTTCTCAAATTCATCTTCCGAAGGGATGCGGGGGGAGTGGATATCGTACACGCCTGGACCGATTTCATTGTGGTAGCCTTCCCGTTCAAACACATCCAGGAGCCGATTGCCGCCCCTGGCCGTTTCAATCGTTATGACATCGGCATCCATGGCCTCAATCGTTTTTATAATGTCGGTAAAATCGCTATAGCACATATGTGTGTGGATTTGGGTCTCTTTAGCCGCAGAAGAAACAGCCAAACGGAAACTATCGACCGCCCACCGCTCATATGCGGAAACATTCTCCTTGCGCAAGGGGTAGCCTTCGCGAAAAGCAGCCTCGTCGACCTGGATGATCGAGATCCCGGCAGCCTGGAGATCCGCCACTTCCTCACATAAGGCAGCAGCAATCTGCCGCGCCACAAGAGGGCGGGGGATATCTTCCCGGACAAAAGACCAGTTGAGGATTGTCACAGGCCCGGTCAGCATCCCCTTGACCGGCTTTTTACTTCGCCTCTGGGCATAACTGATCCAGCGTACGGTCATGGGTTTCGTCCGGCTGATATCGCCATATATGATAGGAGGTTTTACACAGCGGCTCCCATAGCTTTGCACCCATCCGTTGTCGGTAAAATGGAAACCCTTAAGCATTTCGCCGAAATACTCAACCATATCGTTTCGCTCGGGCTCCCCATGAACCAGAACATCAAGGCCAATTTCCTCTTGAAATGCAATACAGTCATCAATATAGGTCTTTATACCCTGTTCATACGCCTCTTCCGATATAGCACGTTTTTTGAAATCCCGTCTCAACCTTCTTAATTCCTGAGTCTGAGGAAAGCTGCCGATTGTCGTCGTCGGAAGTTTCGGCAAATGGAATTTCCTTCGCTGAAGGGCGTTTCTCTCGGCAAAATCACCGGCACGCACCTTTCGCTCTCCGAACGCGATATCGGCCGGACCATCGTGTTGTGTGCTGGGGGTTCGGCTCCTGGCCGTTTTCATACCTATGTTATCCGAATCCAATACTACCTCACCCCGAAAGACTCTACCGAGCAAAGCCAACTCTTCGACCTTCTCACAGCAGAAAGCAAGATGCTGCTTAATATCACTTTCAGGCTCATTCTGAAGCGAATAAGGAACATGGAGAAGAGAACAACTCGTGGAAACAACGACCTGTTCCCTACCGACCATATCTGAGATTTTCTCAAGGAGAAAAAGAGAGGCACCAAGATCATTCCTCCAAATATTGCGTCCGTCGACAACACCGGCAAAAATTTTTTTACCCTTTGCGTATTTCAATCCCTGAATATTTTGAGGGCCGTGGACGAAATCAAGGCCCAGCCCCCAGATAGGAGTTTCTGCAAGAATTTTCGTTGTCTCGTTCGAGTGCTCAAAGTAGCTTGTCACGATAATCCGAATATTGGAGCTGACGGAAGCCAGGTCCTGATATGCCGCTTTAAGCAGAGCAAGAACCTCCGCAGTCGGATTCTTCACAAGATAAGGCTCTTCCATCTGAATATAAAGGGTATCATCCAGCTCCGCACACCTTGCCAAAAGTTCTTTGTAGAGCGGTATGATGCGACTCGCATAGCCGAAAGGGTTTTCACCTTTGGAAGCCCGTGATAGGCCCATAAAGGTAATGGGGCCTATCACATTTATTTTTGTTTTTACCCCGAGTTTCTTAGCTTCGGCATACTCAGTCAAGATTTTTCCGGGACAAAGGCGAAAATCAAGCGTCCCGGAAAGCTCAGGAACGATATAGTGATAGTTCGTATCAAACCATTTGGACATGGTCATGGCTGAAGCTCCAGCCGTCCCTCTTGCCATGGCAAAATAACGCTCGGTCTCATCCTCGATACCGGAAAAGCGGTCGGGAACGGCATTCAGCATCACAATGGTGTCAAGCATATTGTCGTAATAGCTGAAATCATTTGAGCTGATAAAGTCGATGTTTTGTCTTTTTTGGAACAGCCAATGCCGTTTTCGTAACTCGGCAGCCGTTGCGCGGAGCTCCTGAAGCGAAGCAGTTTTCGACCAATAGTGTTCGAGGGCCCTTTTCAGCTCTCTGTTTTCCCCAATCCGAGGAAAACCGGTAACCAGAGTTTTGCAAATCATTCATATCTCCCTTTGCTGACGCGACAAAATCGGATTATTTCCCATCATGGCATTCGGACTAAGAGCATGCACTTTACGAGCTTCTCAACACCGCAGCGCGACTGTGCCTGATTCTCACAGGACTTCCCCATATATGACGGAAACGTTTTTGTATCGTGCATAAAACAATTCGGCATGTCAATCACCGGAGAGGGACACAGGATTGACATAGATAGCAGCACCTCTTTATCTTACTAGTACCTATGAAGAAAACGCTCAGTCAATATCGCCAGGGAGATATCGTCACCATAACAAGATTAAACGGAAGCGGAAGGCTCAAAAATAGACTCATGGAATTGGGTTTTCGCCGAGGTGAAACGATATCAATTATCAGATACGCCCCCCTAAAAGATCCGGTTGAAATTTTGGTTGCAGGGTGCAATGTTTCGCTGCGAGTCGAAGAAGCAGATATGATAGAAGTTGAGCCGGCGAAGGATCAGTACATACATGCAGCCGAAGGCGAATGTGCGGGGAGCCTTTGATGGGCTCATTCCGTTTTGCTCTGACCGGAAATCCCAACTCGGGAAAAACCTCAATCTTTAATGCCGCAACAGGCGCTAATCAAAAGGTTGGGAACTGGGGAGGGGTCACCGTCGACGTCAAAGAGGGGAATATACGACGGGGAAACGATCGCGTTACCTTGATCGATATCCCGGGGACCTACAGCCTATCTGCCTACACCATGGAGGAACTGGTCGCCAGAGAAGTCATTATCAAGGGCGATGCAGATGTCATCATCAACGTTCTCGATTCAACCAACCTGGAACGAAACCTCTACCTCGGAGTTCAGGTTATGGAAATGGGTCGTCCCATGGTGTTGGCCTTTAACATGAGTGATGAGTTAAAGCGATCGGGAACGGTTATCGATACCGAAGCCCTCAGCAGGCTCTTCGGAATTCCCATTCGCTTTACCGTAGGCCGCAATGGAGAAGGGGTCCGTGAGCTCCTTGACGAAGCAATCCGGGTCGCAAAGGGAGAACACCCGGCGACTCGCCAGGTTTCCGTTAACTACGGCAAGGAGATCGAGGCGGCTATCGAAAGCCTTGCCGAACTTGTGGAAAAAAGTTCCTTTAATCTTCGGGGAATAAGCCCGCGTTGGTATGCATTGAAACTACTGGAACGGGACGATGAAATTCTCCGCAAGGTGCGGGAACGTGTTCCCGCAGATTCTCCCGATGATAATGTGATCTTCAAAGAGCTGGAAAGTCGGAGCAAGGAAATCGAACAGCTCTACGGAGAAGATGCGGCAACGATCATTAGTGAACGACGTTACGGCTTCATCATCGGAGCACTGAACGAAACCGTCAACAAGCCGAAAGCAAATAGGATTAATATCAGTGAAAAGATCGATGATGTTCTCACAAACCGCTTTCTGGCATATCCTATCTTCGCCTTTTTTATGTGGATACTGTTCCAGACGACCTTCGGGCTGGGAGCCTATCCCATGGCCTGGATCGAATCGGGGATAACCGCACTAGGCAACTGGATCGGTACGACCATGCCACCGGGAGCGATTCGCGATCTGCTGACCGACGGAGTTATTGCAGGGGTCGGCGGCGTTCTTGTGTTTCTTCCGAATATTCTCATCCTCTTTCTTGGAATCTCCATCCTTGAAGACACCGGATACATGGCCAGAATCGCCTTTATCATGGACAAGGTCATGCACAGGATCGGACTTCATGGGAAAAGCTTCATTCCTCTGGTCATGGGAGTGGGCTGTAGTGTACCGGCCATCATGGCAGCTAGAACTCTGGAGTCCAAGAAAGACCGTATCCTAACCATTTTAATTGCCCCCCTGATTACCTGCAGCGCCCGACTTCCGGTTTACATCCTGTTTACCGGCGCCTTTTTTCCCAATATCGCCGGCAATGTGATTTTTATACTCTACTTTTTGAGTTTCCTTTTTGCCTTTGGTATGGGATGGCTTTTTCGAAAGACACTCTTCCGTGGCGAAGAGTATCCCTTTGTGATGGAACTCCCCCCTTATCGAATTCCAACCTTTCGCAGTGCATTGATCCATATGTGGGAAAAGGCAAAGCACTATCTCCAGAAAATGGGAGGCGTTGTGCTGATCTTCTCCATCATCATTTGGTTCCTCGGAAATTACCCGAAACAGCCCGAAATGGAAAAGCAGTACGATACGATGATCGCCGAGCAACGGGAACAGGGGCATCAGGAGGAGGTCCAGGCTCTACAGCGAGAGCTTAAGCGTAAGCAGGTGATGCAGAGTTACATAGGAAAGGCAGGGACCTTTATCGAGCCGGTGCTTGCGCCCCTTGGCTTTGATTGGCGCATGGATGTCAGTCTCATGACTGGTTTTGTAGCAAAAGAGGTCGTCGTTTCAACCCTCGGCGTCCTTTTTACCGCTGGAAACGAAGAGGGAAAAGAGGAGTCGGGAACCGAGCTCAGGGATGCACTCAGAGACGCTTATTCACCGTTGGTCGGCTTCGCCTTTTTGATTTTCGTCATGCTTTATACGCCCTGTATCGTAGCTTTCGTCACCCTTGTGAAAGAGGTCGGCTCGTGGAAATGGTCGATCTTTTCTCTTGGATATCAGCTTACCCTCGCCTGGATTGCCGCTTTTATTGTGTATCGGGGCGGTATCATCCTTGGCCTGGGATAAGGAGCAGGATAGAATAGCCTTCATGAAATTAGAAAAGCGGCATCTTCCCTTGTTCCTCTTTGTGTTCACACTTTTCATACCCTGTACCCTATTTGCCCATCCGCATATGTTCATCGATAGTAAAACCACCCTTGAATTCGACGAGGCAGGTATGAAGGGATTCTGGGTCGAATGGCTTTTTGATCAATTTTTTACGGCTCAAATTCTTCTCGATTACGATCGTAATATGGATAAGAATTTTTCCGCAGATGAAATTTCAGCCATTGAGGCCGGAGCCTTCAGCAATCTGGCCAACTACCATTACTTTATCAGCGTCACTACCGGAGAAGCCCAAGTCGATATTAAAAAGGTTTCCGATTTCCGCGCCTTTATGAAGGATGATCGCCTTGGCTATACCTTTTTTGTCCCTATGGCTATTCCCATAAACAATGAAAAGAAGCCTGTACAGTTTCGTATTTCCATCTTCGACGATACCTTTTTTTGTGATATTGCATGGATGGAAAAGGACTCTGTTATCGTCCGTGCTCCCGGTGTTTTTTCCGTTGATTGGAAAATTCTGCGGAACAAAAACGCACCAATCATCTACGACCCGACCGGGGGTACGGCAAGAAGAAACGGGGTCGATTATTCAGGAACCGTTTATCCCGAAGAGCTATATATTGAGGTATCGAAATAGGACCCAAAACCATGAATACCCGACATCGGTATGTTCTATTCCCTTTTATTTTTATTATTATTTTCGTCACAAATAGCTGGGGACAACAAGTAAACCCCTTTACTGCGACGCAAAAGGCTCCTACAGAATCGAAGCAAAGCTCGCAACCACAAAAGGCGGTGGAGAGCGGAACACTGCAAACCCTGTCGTCGATGCAGAAACAGTTAAATGCCGCATTGTCCGATACCATGAAGCAGCTGAAAGATCACCCATCGGCCCCTGTTATGGCCCTTACCATGCTTATAGCCTTCGGCTATGGCTTTATTCACGCCTTGGGTCCAGGGCACAGAAAGACCATTCTGGCGGCTCTTTTTGCTTCGGGACGCTATAGAAAACGAGATGCCCTGGGGGCGGGAATGGGCTTTGCCTTTCTTCACGCAAGCAGCGCCGTCGCCATCGTCGGATTTCTTTATTTCCTTTCCTCCGGGCCAATTTCGGCGGGAATGGACAAGATAGGACTTGCCCTTGAAAAAGGAAGTTTTTTGTTGCTGGTTGGTATCGGTCTCTGGATAATGATATCGGCAATAAGAGCATTAATGGCAAAAGAGGACAAACCAGCAAAAAAGGGTGTGACGGTAATTACCATCATAGGCTCGGGCCTCATTCCCTGTCCCGGAGCGGCATTAATTCTTTCTTTCGCCCTTGTATATGACATCGTTCCCTACGGTATTGTTGCGGTATTTTGTATGTCGGTCGGCATGGGAACGGCATTAAGTATCATTGCAGTTGCAGCAAAGAGCATAGGGGCATCTTTGATCAAACTAGGTGAAAGGTCAAAGAGGACCGATCGAATTCACTCGGCCCTCGAGTTCGCAGGAGGAGTGGTAATAACAACCTTTGCACTGTTCATGCTGACATGATACCGTAGATCAGCCAGCAACCCTCCGAACGGCAGCCATCAGTTTATCGGTTGAAAAGGGCTTAACAATCCAACCGGTGGCCCCCGCAGCTTTGCCGTCTTCCATAACGGATTTCTGAGATTCCGTAGTCAGCACCAGGATGGGTACGAATCGAAAAGCATCTAACTCCCGAACCTTTTTAATAAAGGTGATACCATCCATGTTCGGCATATTCACATCGGTAATGATAAGCTCAACCGTACCTTCTTCAAGCTTCGCAAGTCCCACCACTCCATCACTCGCCTCAAGCACCTCATACCCGTTCTGCTCAAGCACGAAGCTTATACTTCGGCGGATGGCCCGAGAGTCGTCAACAACTAGTACCTTCTTCGTCATTAGATCTTTTCCATCCTCCTTCAGACTTTATCCGTAAGTATAATGCCATGCTGTTAGGATTGCCAGAGTATAAAGTAAAAAAGAGGCTTTCTATACGATCTCTTCAAGCTCCTGTATAGCAGCGATACTGCGCAATTTCTCGATCGCCTTATTTTGGATTTGTCGAACCCTTTCCCGGGTAATACCGAGAATAGAGCCAATTTCCTCAAGTGTAAGAGGAGTCCGATCGGCAAGTCCGAAACGCAGTTTAATGATGGTCTGCTCACGCTCGGAGAGCTGGCCCAGGATAGTATCAAGCAAATCCTTCAGGGTCACATGAAAAACGGACTCGAAAGGTTCGATGTAATCATCACTGAAAACAAGATCGGAAAGGCTTGTAATATTCTCATCATCGACGGTTACATCAAGACTCGCCGTCTCTCCGGAATACTGAAGGATACTTTCGACCCTTTCCACAGGAAGGTCCATATAGGCGGCAATCTCTGCAGAGGAGGG
>JGI2924J29684_1076573_pt1 | contig 10088 bp, 10 predicted proteins | sample BenlonsequencITS_FD_29684 | JGI IMG/M metagenome (IMG submission 29684)
CATTAATTCGCTAAAGTATGCCCTTATCACCTCTTCATAAAAATTATGTTTAAATTATGTTCCTGGTTTATTCTTAAGAATTTAACCTTTTGGGATTCGTGTTGTCAATTTTTTAATTGGTTAGCAGTACTAGCCCCTCTCTACAGTTCCTTGAAGCGAAACCGAAAGTTTGAAACAACTTCTTCGAACTCGGGAAATCCCTCATTCTGTAGTAAACGTCCGTAATTAGCATGCTTTGTATTAGTATCCACCACTGTGGTCCAAAAGTATTGAATCATCCCTTGGGCATCTCTTTGTTTCATCCGCAAACGCAACCCGCGAGTTGCTTTCTTAAAGCGATCTGATGCGGATGTCGATTGTAAAATGGGGTTAAATAAATTAATTTCCAGAAAATCGAGAATCTCTTGCTCTTTAGTCATAACTCCCCTCCTACTCTCTGATCGTTTATAAGTGAAGAAAGGTATTTTACTAAAGACTATGAGACAAGTTGCCATCCTATGATAAATTCCTTGAGTTCAGATTACATTCGCTTTCCATAATAATTGAAAAGAATAATAGATAAACCTAACTGGATGAACATAATTGCAGCAACCATTAAGATAAAGACACTTTTGGCTCCCATAAAACTCATAGTCATTACCAAGAGACTTAGAAGATAAATTAATATTTGATTAATTTTTGCTCCAACCTTTTCTTTTAAACGAATATTCCTTTCATCATTAAGCTCAATGGCAATTCTGCGTTTCATTTTTTCACTCTCCGTATGGGATACTAAAAGAACATCAAAGAACTTTCCTATTCCAAGACAAAATAAAGCAGCCCCTAAACCTATGCCAAGGCCTGAAATTTGCTTTACATCACGGCTTACAAGTACAAATCCCCCAAGGTAGAACAACACAGCTCCTGCAATCGTTAGAAGAATGTATAACCATAGTTTATTTCTTTTCATGACCTACTCCTCCTCATAAATAAATATCTCTTCAATACTCAAATTAAATAAATGTGCAATTTTAAATGCCAGAATAATTGATGGATTATAACGCCCGTTTTCCAAAGAACTAATAGTTTGTCTTGATACTTCTAGCCTATCGGCCAGTTCCTCTTGGGTTATTCCCCGCTGCTTCCTAATTTCTTCGAGCCTATTTTTCAAATTCATTCCTCCATGCGGTATTGTAAAGTTTACTTTCCATTAATATTAACATCATTCCTTCATAATGTAAAACTAGCTTTACAACCTTCCTACAATCTCCAGTGTAGAGTATCACACTTGTTTAAGGAGACTCTTGGACAATCCAGCTGCATGCGTATGCTTAACGAGTTGCATTGTGGCGATAAGCTCGTCCACTTATCGTCGCAGCCAGCGACTACCTGGCTGCAATTATGCCAGAAGACGAAGACACAATCTTCGAACATACTAATTCTTCTTGCAGTATACCAACGGAAGCCTATACTTTCCTCTAGCAATAAAAAAAGCTGCTCAAAAGCAGCCCAATATGAATAACGAGAATAATTTGAAGCGTTTTATCACAATTGCTTATAACCTTTTAAATCGGGTCTTAAATAAATATCTACTGCATGCCCTGTATCCCTATGGCAATCCAAACAGTTTACATTTTTATGGGCCGCAGTCTGCCAGGATGTAACATATTTATTGACTTCATGACATGACCCACAAAAGTTGGGGCCGGAAGTGGCATAATAACCGACCTGAAATAAGACATATAATCCAACAACAGTAATCCCACTTCCCAAAAGAATCTTCTTCCACATATTGATCCGTCTCCAATATTTCTTTAATGAATACTGTAGTATGGAGTGGGATAGTTTTCCCAATAACCACATTTTCGGCATAGCACGATTTCACGATGATTTATAAAGGTGTAATAAAACGTCTCACTTTTACATTTCGGACACAATAATGCCATGGAAAGGCCCCTTTTCAAATTTCTGCATACACATAACATTTGAGAAAACGAAAGAGTTTATACTGGTAATTTTCTTTATATATCATGACCCAGTCTATAATAAAGACTCAAATCCTTAAAATAACTCTATACTCTAAGGAAAAACCCGTTGTAATTTAAGTCAATTTAAATCACAACGGGTTAAATGATTAGTTAATCTATTCTCTGATAGTTACTTAACAACGATTAAGAGTTCTCCGGCCTTAACCTGTTGTCCTTCCTTGATATTTACTGAGCTGACAATACCAGAAACGGTACTTGTTATCCTAGTTTCCATTTTCATTGCTTCGATAACAGCAAGCGTCTTGTTTTCCGTGACCTTGTCACCCTCTTTAACCATTAAGGTCACAACCGTTCCTGGGATAGGAGATCCAATTTCATTCTTATTGTCTGGGTCCGCCATTTCCGTTAGGTTATAGTCCCCTGACTGGCTAAGAAGGTTGATGTTGCTCCAGTTTTTGTCTTTGATTTTGATCTCTCTTCTGTTCCTATTGACTTCGAATATCAGCGTTCTGTATCCTTCCAAATCCGGCTTTTCAATGGAGCTGAGCTTAATCATCAGGCTCCTTCCTTCCGCCACCTCAGCCTCAATAATTTCTCCTTCACTCAGACCATGAAAGAACACATCGCTTCCCAGGCGGCTTAGGTCCCCGTATTCGCCCACAATTTTCATAAATCCTTCAAATACTTCCGGATACAAGGCATAACTAAGAACCTCTTTCCTTGATGGTGTCACTTCAAATTTATCCTTAAGGTGCTTGGAGATTCTGTCAAAATCCTCATCTGGAAGCAGTTCGCCTGGACGTTCGGTGATCGGCTTTTCTCCCTTCAACACAAGCTTCTGAAGTTTCTCCGGGAATCCCCCCATCGGCTGACCGATCATACCCATGAAAAATGCCACCACCGAATCAGGGAATGTCATATTTTTTGCTTTTTCATAAATATTCTCGGGGGTGAGGTGATTCTGAACCATAAATATGGCGAAATCCCCTACAACTTTTGACGAAGGTGTGACTTTTACAATATCCCCCAACATCACATTAACTTGCTTATACATTTCTTTAATTTCGTCAAACTTATGACCAAGGCCAAAACTTTCCACTTGAGGCTTTAGGTTTGAATACTGTCCTCCTGGAATCTCATATTTGTATATTTCGGCAGATCCCGATTTTAATCCCGACTCGAATTTACCGTATACCGGCCTGACTGCCTCCCAGTAGTCAGAAACCTTTTGAATTCCTTTAAGATCAACGCCAGGATCCCTTTCCGTATTTCTCAGGGCTGCCGCAATAGAATTCATGGCAGGTTGACTTGTCAAACCCGACATACTGTTAAAGGCAGTATCCACAATATCTACCCCAGCTTCCACCGCCATAAGGACCGTTGCCACTCCATTGCCTGTAGTATCGTGTGTATGAAGATGAATGGGGATTCCAATCTCGTTCTTCAAGGCACCGACAAGTTTAAAAGCTGCGTGGGGCTTCAGGAGAGCCGACATATCTTTAATACACAGGATATGGGCCCCGGTTTTTTCTATCTCTTTAGCAAGCTTTATATAGTAATCCAGGTTATATTTTTCCCTCCTGCTGTCGAGGATATCTCCCGTATAGCAGATACAGGCTTCGGCGACCTTCCCGTTCTTTAATACTTCGTCAATAGATATTTCCATCCCCCTGAGTTCGTTAAGGGAATCAAAGATTCTAAAAACATCAATACCCGAAACTGCCGACTCTTTAATAAATTCTCTGATGACATTGTCGGGATAGTTTTTATAACCTACGCCATTGGCTCCCCTGATGAGCATTTGAAATAGAATGTTGGGAACTCTTTTACGCAGCTGCTCCAACCGCTCCCAGGGAGATTCCTTCAGAAATCTGTAAGCTACATCAAAAGTTGCGCCGCCCCACATTTCAAGAGAAAAAAGATCTTTGCCAAAGACCGATGTCGCCTTGGCTATTTTAATCATATCCTTGCTCCTGATCCTGGTGGCCATCAGCGATTGATGAGCATCCCGCATGGTGGTGTCTGTGAGCAGCACCTTCTTCTGGGCTTTTACCCAGCTAACCAGTCCCTCTGGCCCTTGAGCATCGAGGATCTGCCTTGTTCCGCTCAGATCGTTGGGATTAACCCCGTCGATCTGAGGCACCTTTGGAACATCATATTGCAATTTTATACCCATTGTCTCGTTAACTACGATATTGCCAAGGAATTTAAGCAGCCTGCTTTCATCATCCGTCTTATGTGTAAGAGAGATTAGATCAGGATTTTCTTCGATGAAACCGGTATGACATTCTCCTTTTAAAAACTGCGGGTGATTGAGAACATTAATTAAAAATCCGATATTCGTTTTAACCCCTGTAATCTGGGTCTCAGTTATAGAGCGAATTGACTTTTTAATAGCATCCTGGAAACTTCTGGACCAAGAAATGTTTTTGACGAGAAGACTGTCATAATAAGGGCTAATCTCAGCGCCGGTGAATCCATTGCCGCCATCCAGCCTGATCCCAAATCCCGAACCGGTCCTGTAGGACTCAATCTTCCCAGTGTCCGGCGCGAAATTATTGGTGGGATCTTCCGTTGTGATTCTACACTGAATGGAGTACCCGTTAAGCATGATATCCTCCTGCGAGTTTATCCCGATCTCAGGAGAATTTAAGGCGTAGCCTTGGGCAATCTTGATCTGGGCCTGTACAATATCTATCCCGGTAACCATTTCCGTAACCGTATGCTCAACCTGAATCCGTGGATTCATTTCAATAAAATAATAATTTCCCTGGTTATCAACCAAAAATTCGAGGGTTCCGGCACTTCGATAGTTAACAGCCTTGGCAATCTTCAAGGCATCCTGATAAATGTTGTTTCGTATTTCCTGAGGGATGGAAAAGGCGGGCGTGAATTCCACAACTTTCTGGTGCCTTCTTTGGATAGAACAATCCCGTTCAAACATATGAACAATATTTCCGTACTTATCACCGAGAACCTGCACTTCGATATGTTTGGGTTTTTCGATAAATTTCTCCATAAAAATATGATCAATGCCGAAGGCTTTTTTAGCCTCGTTTTTAGCACTTAAGAAAGCAGATTCCAGCTCGCTCTCGTCCCTGACGACCCTCATGCCCCTTCCGCCGCCACCGGCAGCTGCCTTAAGCATCAATGGGTAACCGCATTCTGTCATATGCCTTCTTGCGTCAGCCACCGTTTTGACATCCCTCTCATACCCGGGGATGATCGGGACTCCCACTTCTTTGGCGACGATCTTAGACTTGATCTTGTCCCCTAACCGTTCCATCATCTCCGCCGTCGGTCCGATGAATTCGATGCCTTCCTGCTCGCAACGCCTGGCGAATTCTGGGTTTTCCGATAAAAAGCCGTAGCCTGGATGAATAGCATCTACACCCTTCTTAATGGCCAAGCTGATGATCTCCTCAATATTAAGATAAGCGTCAACTGGACTTTTACCTTCACCAATGAGATAAGCTTCATCGGCTTTGCTTCTAAAAAGAGAATATTTATCTTCGTTGGAATAAATGGCTACCGTCCTTATTCCCAACTCATTGCAAGCTCTGAATACCCTAATGGCGATTTCACCTCTGTTGGCGACCATCACCCTTTTAAAATTTCCCATGAATGTCTTCCCCCATCATTTAGTTGATCTAAATCAATCTTTGCTGATATAGTTTAGTACCTTCATATCATTTACCCCAGCACTAAAACTTATAGTAAATACTCTAATTATACTTTATAATCAGCCTTAAAACATTTTTTTCTGTTGTTATACAGTATACAAGCTTTTTTTTAAGAAATTCTCAAAACCGTATACTTAATATCAGATGCCATATTTGATAATTACGTGGCCATACTACTTTAATTTAAAAAGGATTTAGTAATAGTCAAGACACAAGTAACCTGATATACTCATTTTGGGCAGTATCATTTGAACTGCACCTAAATGGTATCCAAAAAATTTAAGTGATTCTGCCTAGACCTGTTACAGGCAAGGACAGAGGGATGAAACTGTTATATTTAAAAGTTCCTTCTGTTAAAGGAACTTTTTTTGTTAACTTGTTTCTCGCCTCTCCTGAAAAAAGGAGGAGAAATGATGAAATCCACAAAAGACTTCTTGGAAATGAAAAACCAACGAAAAAAGATTGTTATGGTAACCGCCTACGATTATCCCTCAGCCAAGCTGGCCGAACAAGCAGATGTTGATATGATTCTTGTAGGTGATTCTTTGGGCAATGTTGTACTAGGATATGATTCCACCGTCTATGTGGCGATGGAGGACATGATTCATCATGCTAAGGCTGTAAAACGTGGGGCTTGTGATACTTTCATTGTAGTGGATATGCCCTTTATGAGTTATCATCTCTCAATTAGGGATACACTTATAAATGGAGCCAGACTTATTCAAGAAACCGGTGCTCATGCTGTTAAAGTTGAAGGAGCTGACAAAGTGCTTGAACATATTGAAGCACTTGTAAAAGCCGGTATACCTGTTATATCTCATCTGGGACTTACTCCCCAATCAGTGGGAGTCCTTGGCGGATTTAAAGTTCAGGGTAAAGACGCCGAAAGTGCCCGGCAAATCGTCGAAGATGCCAAGCGCTGCCAAGACGCAGGGGCATTTGCGGTTTTGCTCGAATGTGTTCCCAAACAACTCGCTGAGGAAATATCTTCATTATTGACAGTCCCTACAATAGGGATCGGGGCAGGGGTTCATACTGATGGCCAAGTGCTTGTTTACCATGATATTCTCACTTATGGTATAGAACGTGTTTCGAAGTTTGTTAAACCCTATGCTGATATTAATAAGCAAATTACCAACGGTTTAAGAACATATGTACATGAAATACGTAGTGAGCTTTTCCCAGATGACCAGCACAGCTTTACGATGAAAGAGGAAGAATTAAAGTTCCTTTATGGAGGCAAGTAGTGATAGTAAGGAGTGTGGCAACTTTTTTAAAGTTTTGCCACACTCCCATTTTTATTCTTCAACGAACACTCTTTTCTATATCGCTAATTTTTCATGGATAAATGGAGTATGTCTTTTGGTAATTGGACGTGGAATTTTTCTCTCTCAAATCCTTCCGGATCAGTTGATGGCAGAAACTTCGGATTTCTCATGGATTGAGGAAAAGGACTAACTAAAATTTTCGAGCAAGAAAGTTCGTTACAGTTTGTATATCTTTGTTGCTACCTGATTCGTTAATTTCTTGATCTAATTTTAGATTATTATTGAAAGACCCATCTGTATTTTGAATATAGACTGTAGCTAAACAATTGCTATGATCATCTTCATCAGCGACGATAATGATTATATCTTTTAATCCGTCTTTATTTACATCATTAAAGGAAACCGCTTTAACGTCAACTCTATAGGGTAGTGTTGCGGCAAAATCATAGAGGATATCCCCATCTTTGTTCGTTAAATAGAACTCAACGGGTACATGATTACCACCCGTAAGTTTACCCGCAACGAATTTAACGTTGCCCCAGGAATTTAAATTGACCATAAACGATTGACTTTCAATTGGACTAAAGCCCTTTATGTCCTTAATATTCTCTGGCGCAAATTCAAAGGTTCCTTCTGGTGGTTGTACCGTCTTTTTTGATTTATCTATTATTTTAATAGTTGCGTCTATTTTATTTTTTGATTTTAAGATAAATTCGAGTGTTCCCTTATTTCCTTGTGAATCAAAATACTGACATTCAGCAGTATCCTTGTCAATTGTTCCTTCAAAATCAACCTCAATACTGGGCAGCTTACTATCGGTTTGAAGATTGTTAAGTAAGTTTAATTTCCCGGTTACTTTACCATTTTCGATTTTTGAGAACGCAAATGAAACTTCACTTGTTGCATTTCTATTCTGCCATATCTTCTTAACATACTGACTATAATCCAATGAATCACTGGTCGTAAGTTTATCACTTGACCCCATTGTCCCTGTGGAGGCTTTTTCATTAGAATGTTGAGTAGTATCTGTCAAGTTGTTGTTATTTCCACATCCTGTCAAGAGAAGAGACACTGCAATTATTGCCAATAATATTTTTTTAGTCATTGTTACCCTCACTATTAATATTTTTATCTTATTTCTAGACCATCGACGATTACCGATGGTCTCCCCCGCTAAGTTAATTACCACATCAATGTCCAACAGTTCGCAATTAGTCCATTCTATGGCCTTAACCCTATTATCTAAGCTATTTTTGACTCTGTTGGGATTCCTTATTGCAACTTATCCGTTAGCAAGCAATTCCTCTTTCAAGTTTCTTCCTACAAAACCCGAACCGTCAAAAATCAAAACATTCATAGTTCACCTCAATACCCAGGCAAATTAGTCATTCTTTTGATTATTTCGGAATTTATTGATACATTGGTTCATTCATCCTCAACAAGCCTTGCCACATCAAAGCCACACTTTTTGCACTTACCTTTCAGTAAAATGCCAAACTTGTCATTAAGCAAAGTGTACTCAACTATCGTTGTTACCCCACATTTGGAACAAAATACGTTATTTAAGAGACGCTGCTGAATATTTGGTGGGATTTTTGACCACTTTTTTACTGCTTCAAAATCTGCAACCGACATACACTAATCACCTTTTCCTCATCTCAAATTAAGACTAAACTGCTTTAAGCGTAAAGTGCAAAATAATAATCTCATTTCCGATAAACTATATTTATACTTACTATTATATATTTCCTTCAATATAAGATAAATTTCCTTTCTAAAAGTAGTAAAGAAATGGCCGAATATATAATATTCTAATTTCTTTCCTATCCACTTTTTCTAAGTCTCCGGCGGCTTATCATCGTTAAAGGGCGAAAGAGAAATGAGTTTTTCTGTTATTTTTTTAATTGAAAGATTCACTCTGTAGTTACCGAATTCCAATATCTCATCCAAGAAATTTGTCAACTCGGCATGATCATTAGCTTGAACTTTGAGTAAATAACATCCCTCACCACTTACACGATGGGCTTCTTCAATCAGCGAATGCTTCCCAATAAATTTTTGAAACCTTGAGTGATCTGTTGTCTTCATAAAAACTGTAACAAAGGCTTCTAAATGTTTACCGTGTATTGACTCATCTACAGAAACCGTAAATCCTTTAATAACTCCTATTTGTTCTAATCTTCGCACTCTATTGGCAACCGCTTGGCCGGTTAAATGGACACGCTCACCAATCTCTTGCCACTGTAGCCTGGAATTCTGTTTCAGTAGGTTGATAATCTCACGATCCGTTTGGTCAATTAATTTGCTCCAATTATTTTGATTGTGAAAGTTATCTGCTTTATATTGATTCACCAATCAATCAGATCCTTTCTTATAATTAATACAAGAAAACCAAGGAGGATGATCCAATGGAAATTCAGTTAATCCGTCACGCTACAATGTTACTTAAAATTAATCAGAAGAGGTTTTTAGTAGACCCAATGTTCAGCCCCAAAAATACACTCGAAGCTATTCCAGGAGTAGCAAATTCCAATAGAAACCCTTTAACAGATCTGCCAAAAGACGCAGCTGCTCTAATCAATGTAGATGCCGTATTGGTAACTCACACCCATCGAGACCACTTTGATCATACGGCCATCGAAATGCTGCCTAAAGATATTTTGATGTTTGGTCAGCCCTCTGACGCTGAAAAACTTGCTGAACACGGATTTACCAATACAAAACTGCCGCTGGAATCATGCGCTTGGAACGAAATATTGATATTTCGAACTAATGGAAAACACGGCACAGGTGATATTGGAGAAAAGATGGGACCTGTCTCTGGCTTTGTTCTCCGCTCTCCTCAAGAACCATCCCTTTATATTGCTGGAGATTCCATTTTTTGCGACGATGTTGAGCAGGCTTTAGAGAAATACCATCCTGACATAACCGTTGTTTTTGCCGGAGCAGCGCAATTTAGTTCCGGAGACCCCATCACTATGACGAAACAAGATATTTGCCTCCTGGCAAGAAAAGCGCCCTATACAAAAATTATCGTTGTTCACATGGAGTCCTGGAATCATTGTGCCCTTTCTCGTTCGGAACTGAAACAATATATTGATGAAGAAAAACTATCAAATCAAATCTATGTACCCAATGATGGAGAAATAATGATTTTCTAAAATATAAAT
>JGI2924J29684_1076571_pt1 | contig 10084 bp, 7 predicted proteins | sample BenlonsequencITS_FD_29684 | JGI IMG/M metagenome (IMG submission 29684)
CCCAGCCACTTTTCCAAGTTTGGAAATGTTGAAGACTTGAAGCACTTTTGCGTAACCGATGAATGTTTCGCGGCGCTCTGGAGCCAACATACCGGAAAGTGTCGCTTTCACATCATCCAGCAATTGATAGATCACTGAGTAATAGCGAATTTCAACGCCTTCTTTTTCTGCCAATGCAAGCGCTTGCTTATTCGCACGCACATTAAAGGCAATGATTGGCGCTTCGGATGCTTTTGCAAGTAGAATATCACTTTCAGAGATACCACCCACAGCACCATAAACGACGCGTGCTTTCACTTCATCCGTTGAAAGCGTGTCTAGGGAATGCGTAATCGCTTCGATAGAACCTTGAACATCACCTTTAACAACCAACTGAGCTTCTTTAGCTTGTTCTGTTGTTACACCATCTTTTAGGCGGGCAAGCATGTGCTCAAGTGATGCACGTGCACCCGGAGCAGAAGCTGCTTTGTCTTTCAGCATGCGTTGGCGATATTCAGTAATTTCACGCGCACGGGCTTCATTGTCGACCACAACGAATGGGTCTCCAGGGGAAGGGGCACCATCAAGACCTAACACTTCGGCAGGAACTGTCGGGCCAGCTTCTTTCATTTGTTGACCGCGTTCGTTGACGAGTGCGCGAACTTTACCCCATTGACCGCCAGCGACCAGAATGTCTCCGCGTTTCAATGTACCACGTTGCACAATAACAGTTGCAACAGGACCACGACCTTTATCCAGTTTGGATTCAATCACGATACCATCGGCTTCACGGTCTGGGTTGGCTTTCAACTCAAGCAGTTCAGCCTGCATAGAGATCGCTTCAGTAAGCTCATCCAAACCTGTTTTCTTGAGTGCAGACACGTTGATTGCCTGAACATCACCGCCCATGGCTTCAACTTGAATGTCATGTTGAAGAAGTTCGGTCAGAACTTTTGTTGGATCCGCGTCGACTTTATCACATTTGTTCACAGCAATAATGATCGGAGCATCGGCCGCTTTAGCGTGTTTAATCGCCTCGATAGTTTGAGGCATGACCCCATCATCAACAGCCACAACTACAATCACAATATCGGTGACATTGGCACCACGGGCACGCATCGCAGAGAATGCCGCGTGACCAGGTGTGTCAAGGAATGTGATCTTGTCACCAGATTTCAATTTAACCTGATAAGCACCAATGTGTTGGGTAATTCCACCCGCTTCGCCGCCAACAACGTCTGTTTGACGAAGAGCATCGAGGAGGGAGGTTTTACCATGGTCGACGTGACCCATGATTGTTACAACGGGTGGACGGTCTTTTAGGTCGCCATCATCATCTGTTGGGCCGTCTAGTCCGATCTCAACATCAGCTTCAGATACACGTTTGATGGTGTGTCCAAATTCCTCGACGATAAGCTCGGCTGTATCAACATCAAGTGTGTCTATCCCGCGGATCATTTCGCCTTGCTGCATCATGAATTTCACAACGTCGGCGACGCGTTCTTTCATACGGTTAGCAAGTTCTTGAACCGTGATTGTTTCAGGTACGACAACTTCACGAGACTGTTTTTCAGCCTCTTGTTTGCCCATTTTCAAGCGGCGTTCGCGTTCTTTTTGCTTCGCACGATTGTATGAAGCAAGTGAACGTTGACGATCCTCATCGGCACCAAGTGCCGCTGTGATGGTTAGCTTACCTTGACGGCGTTTTGGTTGTGAACGACGTGATGGAGCAGGTTTATTACCGCGATTTTCAGCAGGTTCTTCACCAACTGGACGGGCCTTTTTGATACGTCCGCCAAGTTCAGAAAGTGCATCTGGATCAGGTGGTGGACCTTCAGCTTGTATCTCAACCGGTTTTGAACTTGGTTTGTCCGGTTTCGTGATACGTTTTTCACGTTTTGGGTTAGGCGCAGCTGTACGCTTTGCCATGGATTCTTCTTCGGCAGCAGCTTTTTTCTCTTCGGCGGCTTGCTTGCTTGCTTCAGCTGCTGCTTTCTTAGCATCAATTTCAGCTTGCTTGCGCTCTTCTTCTTCAGCCTTACGGCGCACATCTGCGTCGACGCGCTCTTGTGCTTCGGCTTCAAGGGATTTGGCTTTCTCAACGCGTTGACGTTGAGCATTTTCCAATAGCTCGCGTTCAGCTTTGCGCTTTTCTTCGGCAGCTTTTCTGTGTGCCAGAGCCACTTGACGTGCACGCAACTCCTCTTCGGAAAGACCGAGTTTGCGGGCTGCGGCTGCAGCAGCTGACATCGGCTTTCCGCCTTTGGCATTGGGTTGCCCGCCAGGCCGACCGTTTTTATTGGGTACAACTACACGCTTTTTCTTTTTAGTCTCAACAACGACTTGTTTTGACCGTCCGTGAGAAAAGCTTTGCTTCACAGTCCCGCCGCCTGCGCCGCCAGACACAGATAGGGGTTTGCGACCGGCTGGTGTGCCGTTAGCATTGGAGTTGTTATTGTTCTGCGCGTCTTTAGTGTCGCTCATGCAAATTCTTCATGTTGTGGCCGGTTCGATTATCGAGACGACCTAAAAATCAATTAAACCGCCAAAGACATCCAGTCTGACGGACGCAATGGACGAAAACCGCCCAATCGCTCTACCTCAATGATCCAATTACGGGCGGATCGACCCTCTTTGACGATAGCATGTATCACACGCTCACGCCCTAAGGCCATGCCCAATTCTTCAGAAGTGAAACATCCGACAATAATCGGTTGCTCTGAAGGCTCGTCATCGCCGAAAATGGCTTTGGCAAGAGACAAAATCTTCTTGCGCCCATCGCTAGCGCCATCTAGCGCTTCAATCAAGCAAGAAGGTTCGTCCATGCGAATTTCTTCTCTGACTTGATCAAACCCTAAGATAAGGTCTCCAGCCCGTTTTGCGAACCCCAAAAGATCAAGACAGCGTCGAAACAACAATTGGTGTGTCTGTTGTGTCAATGTTGGATCTGTCTGAACAGATTTTTTAAAGGCTCTAGAAAAGGCTTTCTTGGAAACAGCCAAGTCTAATGCTTCTGATGTCGCAGTTACCCATGCGCCGCGTCCCGGAAGGGTGGCGGCGACATCGGGTATGACCATTCCATCAGGAGACACCACAAATCTGATCATAGCAGATTGTGGTTGGTTTGTCGCCGTTGCAATACAACGACGCATAGGATCACTTGGTCCACCGCTTTTTTTCTTTGGCGGACCAGTGTCTGTTTCTATCTCAATGTCTGCGCCAGACTTCCCGTCTGGATCTACATCATTCGTCTGTTTCCGGGGCAGGTTCTGAGTCATCAGATGTGCCCTCCAGGTCAACGAATGCAGCTTCCGCTGCTTCTAGGTTTCCGAGTTCACCTTCGAACTCGGCTTCGGCAGCTTCTAATTCAGCTGCGCGTTTTTCTAATTCTGCTTCTAGAACTTCAGCTTCTACCCAGCCCGCTAGAACACGCGCACGTAGAATGAATAATTCAGCAGCATCGCGTGTCATTTCCCCTTTGGCCAATAGGCCGGGTTGCCAGCGTGATTTGCCTTTTGCATCTGGTTCTTTCCAACCGATAAGATCGTCAGGTACGAGGCCTGCTAGATCATCAATTGTCTTGATACCATCATCACCAAAGCGAACTGCCATGACAGGTGTTACACCGTCCATAAAGGCAACTTCATCTGTGACGCCAAGATCTTTGCGCTTCTTGTCCATCGCTGCGGCAAGAAGTTCAAGATATTCGCGTGCACGTGTTTGAAGCTCAGAAGCAACGGCTTCATCAAAGCCATCAATAGATGCGAAGTCTTCAAGATCGACATACGCGATCTCTTCAATGTTTTCAAAACCTTCAGAAGCCAGCAATTGCGCCAGCATTTCATCAGCATCAAGCGCGCGCATAAAGAGTCCAGAGCGTTCTTGGAATTCTTTCTGACGGCGTTCAGAATCTTGAGCCTCAGTTGTTAGGTCAATCTGCCAGCCTGTGAGTTGTGATGCTAGTCTTACGTTTTGACCGCGACGACCAATTGCAAGTGGGAATTGGCTTTCTTCGACCACCACTTCAACACGTTCTTCGTCTTCATCAACAACAACTTTAGAGACCTCAGCAGGCTGAAGCGCGTTCACAATGAATGTGGCTTCATCTTCTGACCAAGGGATAATGTCGATTTTTTCGCCTTGAAGTTCTGACACAACAGCCTGAACACGCGCACCGCGCATACCCACACAAGCACCAACTGGATCAACAGACGCATCGTGTGACAACACACCGATTTTTGCACGAGATCCTGGGTCACGCGAACATGCTTTAATCTCGATAACGCCTTCATAAACTTCAGGCACTTCTTGTGAGAAGAGGGCAACCATGAAGGTTGGGTGTGCACGAGAAAGGAAAAGTTGTGGACCTTTAGGCTCACGGGAAACTTTATAAAGAATGGCGCGAACACGATCACCCGGATTGAGGTTTTCACGTGGAAGACCATCATTGCGGCGGATAATACCTTCCCCGCGACCAAGGTCGACTATGATATTGCCGTGCTCAACACGTTTGACAATACCATTGATGATCTGACCTTCTTTGTCTTTGAATTCTTCGTATTGGCGATCACGTTCAGCGTCTCTAACCTTACCAGTGATAACCTGTTTTGCTGTTTGAGCAGCCACACGACCAAATTCGAAAGGCGGAAGAATTTCTTTGAACTCGGTGCCGATTTCAGCATTTGGGTCAATTTCTCTGGCTTCTTCCAAAGACAAATGGTGAGCAGGGTCTTCAACTTCTTCAACAACAGTTTGCACACGTGTTATCGTCGTCTCGCCAGATTTTGGGTCGATGTGAACGTGAATATCGTGCTCTTGGCCGTAACGCGAACGGGCTGCTTTTTGAATAGCCTCGGCCATTGCTTCCAGCACGATCATTTTGTCGATCTGCTTTTCAGCTGCCAATATGTTTGCGATTGCTAGGATTTCCAGCTTGTTTGCTGAAACGCCGATGGTGCTCATCAGTCATCCTCTCTTTGTGCCGCGTTGTCGACATTATTGTCGGGGTTCGCATTATTGTTGTCGTCTATTTCGTCTTCAAATTCGTCGAATTGGTCTTCATCCAGTTCGGGTGCTTGTCCGCGAGATTGGGCTTCTTCAATCAGGCGATCATTCATCACCAAGGAGGCTTTCACCATATCGACGATAGAAATTTCAGCTTTTGAACCATCTTTAAGGTCCAAGGAAACAATGCCATTCACTTCATCGGTGATCGTGCCGTGGAAGCGACGGCGACCGTCAATAGGGATACCTAATTCAATACGAACTTCGTATGTTTTCCAATTTGCAAAGTCACCTTCTCTTGTCAAAGGGCGATCAATCCCAGGAGAAGAAACTTCTAAATTGTATTCTGAATGAATAGGGTCTTCCACGTCAAGTACGGGACCAATAGCGCGAGAAAGTTTGGCACAATCTTCGACATCCATTGTACCGTCGGGCTTTTCAGCCATGATCTGAAGAATGGGCGTATTGGCACCCATCATGCGTACACGTACGATTTCCAAACCGATGCTTGTCGCTTCAGGTTCGATAATATCGAGAATACGTTTTTCTATTTCAGATAATGCGCGCAATTTAAGTCCGTTTAGATGGTAATAACAGGGTTCTGGAACGAAAAGCGGCGGCCTAGTTACCAGGGCCGCCGCTGTTTAATTTCAGCTTTGCATACCCTATACGCCATGTTTTAAAGAATGTCGAGTGATGGATTTAAACTGTCATGACAAACAATATATTGAATATTTCATGCCGCCAATTTCCTCAACACCGTATACGCAATTGGGCCAACTGGTTTTGATATATGGAATATATTTCAAGTAATCATGAGTTTTCGACTGAAATTCGAAGTGTAATTTCAATATAAGTGGCCTTATTTTGTAGTTACAGGAATTTGGTAAACAAATACACACCTTATGTTAATCAAAATTAGGGATAGTTCATTCTCGATACAAGCATATACAATAATGTAGGTTTTTTATGATTGAGAAATTTGAAGCCCCTAAAAGGGACCCTAAAAATCAGCAATTATTGATATATAGCGAAAACATTGAATTGGTTCGCATGCAGCGTGACATGCTTAAACCATATGGCGTTCGCAATATTGTTAGCGCAACAAGCCCTGATGAAATGATGGAGCAATCTGCTGTTCACAGCATGGGTACGATACTCGTCAATGGTAGTAGCCGTGTTGATCCTAGAAAGATTATTTCTGCCCTTCGCAATGAAGAAAAAGTGCGGGATCCGTTTGCTCAGGTGTTTTTTGTAACAGGAAGTAGCTCTGCGCAATTGATCAATATGATTGTTCGTTCGGGTTATGATGGCATTTTGTGTCTACCTTTCTCACGTGCGCGTTTGTGGAAAACCATAGAGCGTATGAGTGAAACACAGCGCCAATTTGTGCGTGTCGGTGACTATTTTGGGCCAGACCGCCGCACAGCTCCCGCAGCTACGCCTCCTAAAACGGAAGAGCGCAGAAAAGAAGAATTACTCAAGAAAATGGGTCAGCAAAGTCAAAAGGCTGGTTAGATTTTTGCAAAGTCCAAGAAGACGGGTTTGCAATCTCCTAGACCTTTGGTTTGATAACGTGTCGTGACATGGTCAGCAGGGGGGATGCGCCAATCGTCCGCCTTGGTTGCTGTCCATTCAAAATGTGGTGATTGTTCAAAACGTTCCAAAGCCCAATCTGCATAATTTGCCCAATCTGTTGCAAATCTTACTTTGCCGCCGGGCTTTAAAACGCGAGATAAAGTTTCCAGAAATTCGGGTTGGATGAGGCGGCGCTTATGGTGTTTTGTTTTATGCCATGGGTCGGGAAACATGATAAAAACGCGATCGAGGCTTTGATCTGCCAGACCATTTAGAATATCCCGCGCATCATAGGCATGAAGCCGAATATTTGGAATCTCATTTTCCCAAATGAGTGTCACAGCTTTGGCGACACCTTCTAGAAAAGGTTCGCAGCCAATAAATCCGATATCGGGATTGTTTTGCGCCTGCCCAATTAGATGTTCGGCACCGCCAAATCCAATTTCAAACCAGATTTCTTTGGGTTTTCCTTCAAACAATTCGTTTGGATCAAAACTGGCAATATGATCATTTATATTGACCGAGAGTTTAGGAAGTAGCTCATCCATCAATTTTTGTTGACGTGTCGATAAAGGACGTCCGCCCGTTCTACCGAAAGTACGCAATGGACCAAATTCTGATCCATTGCTTTTCTTTTCATCTTCGGGCGTCGTCATGAGCTATTTTTATCCGTCTTCCAGTAAAATTAGAAGAGCGTTCTATGCCAGACTTTTAAGAGAGTCGACTAGGTCTGTCTTTTCCCATGAGAAACCACCATCAGCTTCTGGGTCACGGCCGAAATGTCCGTAGGCAGCTGTGCGTGCATAGATTGGCTTGTTTAAACCAAGATGTGTACGAATGCCGCGTGGAGACAGGTCCATAAGTTTTGGAATTGCAGCTTCAATTACCGCTTCATCAATTTTGGCTGTGCCATCAGTATTGATGAAGATGGAAAGTGGTTTAGCAACACCAATCGCGTAAGAAAGTTGAATTGTACAGCGGTCAGCTAGGCCAGCCGCAACAATGTTTTTAGCCAAGTAACGGCTTGCATAAGCAGCTGAACGGTCAACTTTTGTTGGGTCTTTACCGGAGAAAGCACCACCACCGTGAGGTGCAGCTCCACCATAAGTATCAACGATGATTTTACGGCCTGTTAGACCTGCATCACCATCTGGACCACCGATAACAAAGTTACCCGTTGGGTTTACATAGAATTCTTCTTCAGGTGGAAACCAACCCTCAGGCAAAACACTTTGAACAACAGGGCGTACCATTTCACGAATATCGGATGGTGTGAAACCGAATTTGTGTTGTGTGGATACAACCACAGAAGAGACACCAACAGGACGTCCATCTTCATAGCGAAGGCTAACTTGTGATTTTGCGTCTGGTTCAAATTCTGGTTGAGATCCAGATTTGCGAAGCTCTGCCATTTTTTTCAAAATTTGGTGGGAATAAATGATTGGGGCAGGCATTAATTCAGGTGTTTCGTTTGTTGCATAACCAAACATAATACCTTGGTCGCCAGCACCTTCTTCTTTAAAATCACCAGTACCCTCATCAACACCCATGGCGATATCAGTTGATTGACCATGTAGTCGGTTGATCAATTCAGCTGTTTTCCAGTGGAAGCCTTTTTGGTGATATCCAATGTCACGCACAGCTTCGCGTGCTGTTGTTTCGATCTCTTCCATAGATGGCATGAGGTCATCTGCAATACGCATCTCACCGGCAAGCACGATCAGGTTGGTTGTCGTTAGTGTTTCACAAGCCACACGCGCTTCTGGGTCGCGCGAAAGGAATAGATCAACGATAGAATCTGATATTCTATCGGATACTTTGTCAGGATGTCCCTCGGACACACTTTCACTCGTAAAGTAGTAATTCTTTTTCACTGACAACATCCCTATACTGAATTGCACATATAAAGATACCTTTATATGATCATAATAACTGTTTGGGAAGGGGAGAATTGAATCAGTTTGGTGAATTTCCAAAAGAAAGCCCTCAATCCATAGGATTAAGGGCTATTGCGTTTTTAAATATATGAGGAAATTCTAGATCTTTGAGAAGATCACAGACCCATTTGTTCCACCAAAACCAAATGAGTTCGACATTACCATTTTAAGGGCAGCATCTCGCGCTTCCCGAATAATATTCATGCCAATGGCAGCAGGGTCTAAATTTTCGATGTTGATTGAAGGTGCAACGAAATTCTCTTTCATCATAATCAGAGAATAAATGGCCTCATTCACCCCCGCTGCTCCCATTGCATGTCCGGTCATTGACTTGGTGCCGGATATCATGGGTTGGTCTTCTGCATTATTCCCAAATAACTTGCGAACGCTTTCCAGCTCGACCATGTCACCAACTGGTGTCGCAGTGGCGTGAGGGTTTAGATAGTCTGGTTTCGCATTCACTGTGGCAAGCGCTTGTTGCATGGCACGTAAACCACCTTCACCAGAGGGGGCAACCATGTCATGGCCATCAGATGTTGCGCCATAGCCTGTGATTTCACCATAAATAGTGGCGCCGCGCTTTTTGGCATGTTCATATTCTTCCAATACAAGAATACCGGCTCCACCTGAAATGACGAAACCATCGCGACTTTCATCAAATGCGCGAGAGGCTTTTGTTGGTGTGTCATTGTATTTGGAAGACATCGCACCCATAGCATCGAAGAGGGCAGAGAAGCTCCACTCGACTTCGTCGCCGCCGCCGGCAAACATAATATCTTGCTTACCCCATTGGATTTGCTCAGCAGCAGCACCAATACAGTGAAGGGATGTCGTGCAAGCAGAGGAGATTGAGTAGTTTACACCCAAAATCTTAAACATGGTCGATAACGCAGCAGATGCAGTCGAACACATGGCTTTAGGTACGGCAAAAGGTCCGATGCGTTTAATGCCTTTTTCGCGTGCAATATCGGCTGCTTCTACAATCGCGCGCGTTGAAGGGCCGCCTGTGCCAACAATAAGGCCTGTGCGGGGATTGGAGACCAATTCTTCTGGAAGGCCGCAATCTTCAAGCGCTTGTTCCATTGCCATATAGCAATAGCCAGACCCATCGCCCATAAAACGCATTGCGCGCTTTTCGATGTGTTCTTTAGGGATTGCTTTGGGTTTTCCAACAAGATGACACCGGAAACCACGATCTGCATAATCTTGGCTGAACGTAATTCCAGACTTGCCGTTTTTTAGACTCTCGGTGACTTCTTTGATGTTATCACCAATAGAAGAAACAATTCCCATTCCTGTAACAACGACGCGACGAAGACCAGTTGCACTCATGTGCGCTTACCTTTTTGACTCGGGCGCGCCGCTTGTGGGGCGCAGCCATATTGAAACTATAGAGCTTAGGCTTCGGGTTTAAATAGCCCTACCTTTAGGTCCTTAGCTTGATATATCTTCTGATCATCAGCAAAGACTTGACCATCAGCGATCCCCATAACCAAACGACCGCGAATTGCACGCTTGATGCTAATCTCATATCGTACTTTTTTGATGTCATTTGTCACCTGTCCAGTGAATTTAACATCACCAAC
>JGI2924J29684_1076570_pt1 | contig 10072 bp, 8 predicted proteins | sample BenlonsequencITS_FD_29684 | JGI IMG/M metagenome (IMG submission 29684)
GGGAGAGTAGGTCGTCGCCAGGCGTTTTTTTTATCCTTTCCCTCTATCCTTGATCTATTATCCGCCTTGATATAGTAAGCTGCATCCGTTATGTTGAATTTTGTATGCTAACAAACCGATGATTGTGAAAAATAGATTACGAAGAGATAATTTTATCAAGGTACTCGAATCGCTTTGGCTTCGTCCCAATCGAAGTCGAGCCGATATTGCCCGTGAGTTACGACTTGACCGTTCCACCGTAGGCTATATGGTCGATCAAATGGTGGAACTTGGGATCATAGAACAAACTTCAAATGATTCTACCGGTCCTCGCGGTGGCCGCCCCTCGGTACTGCTGCGTATTTTGCCGGGATATGCCTACAGCATAGGTGTGGAGCTTACCTTCCCTAATATGAACCTTATAGCAGTCGATTTGTGCGGCCGCTATATGGGGGAACGAACCATTCCCATACAAGATTATGGTCCCCGGCTTATAGACTCTCTTGCGGTGGAAACATCCCGATTTCAGCGCTCTGTCGGGGCGGCATACGAAGGTAGGCAAGGGCTTCTTACTTTGGGAGTTGGTGCCAGCGGGGTGGTGGATGAAGAAAGAAAACATATCCTTCTTTCCGATGCTCTGGGCATAGAATGTCCGCTTCCCGTGGCTGAACCACTGGAAAAGGTGCTTGCGGTGCCCATAACCGTGATCAATGATGCTCAGGCCAGTGTCCTCCGAGAGGCGGGAAGGCGAAAACAAAAGGATATCCTTTTAGTACAAGTCCGATATCATCCCCGAAATGCCGTTCAGGAAATTGGAATTGGTGCAGGGCTTGTTATAGGAAATCAATTGATTCGCGGACGAACAATCACCCATTTATTGAAACCCCCGGTTTTGGATGATGAGGAAAAGCTGGCACACTATATCGATACCTTAGGGCAATCTTTCGCACTGGCTGCCAATATCTCCGGGGTTGATGAAATAGTACTCGGAGGCGATGCCACTTCGGTCTTGGACCGGCTTGACAGATCCATCCTTCATCACATGAGCCGAAAGGGGGCCGATCGGGATTCCCCGGTTATCGTCAGTCGCTTGGATGCCGGTAGTGACAACATTGCCGCCGGAGCTGCATATGCAGCGGTCGGTTTTCTTTTTTCCTCTTTGACCTTCCCCCTCTCTGCAAGCTTTTTTGATGCTCAGTAAGGTTTCACACCATTTCCATGAAAGCCGAAAAAAGAAGGCTTGACGAATTTTCTATCCCCGAATAAAGTGGTTAGTAGAAATTACAACAAACATAAAGGGGGGAGATCATGAAAAGATTTGTTTTGTTGTGCCTGGCTGTTTTATTACTGGCAGGAATGTATGTCTTTGCCGAAGGTAGTCAGGAGGCTGCAACCGTGAATCTGTCAGATCCTGTAACCTTGACGCTCTGGACACATGAAGATGTAAACAGAAAGGCTTTGGAGGCCGAGTTGATTGAAGAGTTCTGCAGGCAGCACACCAACGTGAGTGTGGACTATCAGACCTATCCTTCAACCAAGATGCGCGAAATTCTGACTGTTGCTTTTTCGGCGGATCAGGGGCCCGACATTTTTAATCAGAGTCAGTCGGTTATTCGTCAGTTTGTCGTTCAGGGACGGGCTTCCTCCCTGGATCCCGAATGGATTGGAGAAAAAACACTGGAGAGTGTAAGAAGTCGATACATCCCTGGTGCACTGGAAGCGGTTGAGCTTAACGGAGAAATATACGGCTTACCTCTTGAATATACCAATTTCTGTATGTATCTCAATAAAAGTATTTTTCGAGATGCAGGGCTGGACCCAGAGAAAGACTATCCCAAAACTTGGGAAGATGTCATGTCTCTTTCTGAAAAACTGGTTTTACGGAATGGTGAAATCATTACACGTCGGGGATATGATTTTCGTTATCCTTCTTATACCATGCAGTTCCTTCCCATGGTTGAACAGCTGGGCGGTAGGCTCATCAGTGAAGACGGAAAGAGAGCCATTATAGGAGATGAAGCGTGGCTGCAGCTTTTTCGGTACATGAAAGAGTGGGGGCCTACCGGAAAAAATTTGGGCGGGCCGACCTATACTGCCGCTCGCAAGGTTTTTGATAACAATGATAATGAAATAGCGATGAGTGACAGCGGGCTCTACCAGCAGGGACGTATGAAAACGGCGAATCCCGACTTCTTTGAGAGCAATGACTGGATGATTGTTCCCTTCCCACAGTGGCAGAACGCCAAGAAAGAAGTGGCCGGAGCAATTGCCTGCCATTACTATCTGGTAAATGGGCAGATTCCCCTTGCCCGCCAGATATGGGCTTGGCGACTTGTCGATTTCATGCTTACCCATTCCGAAGAGTATCTTTCGCGTGTAAATCTTGTTCAGCCCACCTATTCCTTACTGAATTCGGATACCTTCAAGGCCATTCCTTATTCCGATGTTTTCGCTCGTGATATGCAGAAAGCTCATTTGGTATATTATGCCGAAAGTAGCGCAGCAATTAATGACAAATTCAAAGCAGCTGTCGAGTCCGCCATGGTTTTGGGGGAGGATCCTGCCGTGGTTTTGAGTAAATTCCGTAAAGAAGTACAGGACATCATCGATTCGGAATAGTGGTTTTCAATAATACACAAAAGCATTGGAGGTCTTCCTTCCAATGCTTTTCATTTTATAGGACTATGTGATGAAATCTATCGGTATCGAAAAGAAAAAAGCCCGCTGGGGATATGTCTTCGTTACACCTGCATTGCTGCTTTTTCTCATATTTTCCCTGTATCCCATGTTGAATGCCTTTTATAACACCTTTTTCAATATCAAACTGCTTTCCCTGCGTCCTCCTAAGTTTGTCGGCCTAAAAAATTACTCATACATGCTGAGTTCCCCCGGATTCTGGAATTCCATGAAAGCGACAGCCATTTTTTCTCTGGGGGCCTTTATTCCTTTATCGCTCTTTTCTTTGATTTTCGGTTTGATTGTCACCACAAGGCGGAGGCATCAGAAAATTCTGCAGTTGTTGTTTTATACTCCTGCTGTACTTTCTTCGGTTGTTGCTGCCCTGATTTGGATGCTGATCTTCGATCCCCGAGGGATTGGAAACAGTGTTGTCAATTTTTTTCTCCGAACGCCGGGGGTGGATCATAACTGGCTTACCAATACTGGGATGTTACGATTTTCTACTATAACCATTTATATCTGGAAGTATATTGGCTATTTCACCATTATCTATGTTACCGGCATTGCAAAAGTACCAACATCGATTCTCGAAGCCGCTACCATTGCCGGTGCAAGCGCTATGCAGACCATCCGCCATATTATATTACCCCTACTGCGTCCCACTACCATGATGGTCACTATCGTGACTATGCTGAATTCTCTGAAGTCATTTTCGACCCAATATCTATTTACACAACGAGGGGCACCGTTAGAACCTATCGATGTCGTAACGCTCAATATCTACAATACCGCCATGCGGGATTTAAAGATAAGCCATGCCTGCGTGATGAGCGTTCTCCTTTTTCTGGTCATGATGAGCTTGACGCTGGTTCGGATGAAATCGTCAGAGAAGGATGTCACGGTTTATTAAAGGAGCACGCTTGTGTTTTTGCGAAATAACACTCCCCTTAACCGGGTGATCAACTATATAATCAATATCTTCCTTGTCTTGATTTTGCTGGCAATTTTGATGCCCATTGCTTTCATGTTTTCCGCTTCATTCATGCCTTCCTCGGAAATTTTCTCCATGCCATATCGCTGGATACCAAGTCGGATCTATCTGGAAAACTTTTATCGGGCCGTCGCAGGAAATGATCACAGCTTCATCTTTCTGCGAAATGTTTTAAATTCTGTTGTCGTTGCCAGCACCACGGCTACCCTGTCGGTAATGGTTTCATGTTTGGCTGGCTATGGTCTGAGCAAATTCCGCTTTCGAGGGAGAAATATTGTCTTTCTTATCATCATGGGAAGGATGATGATCCCATTTGAAGCAATCATGATTCCCATGTACATAACCGCAGTAAAGCTGGGGCTGCAGAATACCTATGCCGGATTGGTTCTGCCCTTTGTCCTCAACACATTTGGCCTGTTTCAGATGCGCCAGTATCTCATGACCTTCCCCGACGATATTCTTGACGCGGGACGGATCGATGGCCTGGGAGAATTAGGAATTTTCTGGCGGATTGTTTTCAAAAACAGTACCCCTGCCATTGCCACCGCCGCAATTCTCAGTTTTCGGGGGCAGTGGGATAATTTGTTATGGCCCCTGCTTCTGGCTCAGAAAGAAAAGATGAAGACGATTCCCACCTACATTGTCAAATTTACCGAAGAGAAATACTCCGATGAGGGAGCTATGATGGCTGTGGCCGTTCTTGCCAGCCTTCCCATTGTTGTGATGTTTCTTAGCTTGTCGAAGTACTTTTTACAGGGAAGTGGTATGTACTCGGCAGGGAAGGAGTAAAAATTACCTCTATGATTAGATTATGCATCTTTGATATGGGCGGCGTTGTGATTAGGAATCATAATGTTACCCCGCAGCTCATGGCATGGCTTGGTCGACAAGAAAACAGCTTTGCGGAGATTGGTTCCCGTCTGGCTGATGCCATTCATCGACATGGCCGGGGCGAAATCAGTGAAAAAGAAATCTGGGATCTCTATACACTCTGTACCGGAGAGCGACCGCCTGATAGTCAGCATAGCCGGTTTGGGAAATTTTTTGCTCCGCGGCTGCATGATCCCACTCTTCGTATTCTTAAACGATTAAAATCTGCTGGTATGCGGATAATCTGCGGCACCAATGTAATCGATTCCCATTATAAAATTCATCTTCGAAATGGCGATTATGCTGTTTTTGACAAGGTATATCCTTCTCATCTGATGGGGGTCAGCAAACCGGATCCGGAATTCTATCGCCGCATTCTTGAAAATGAGCAGGTACAGCCCGGAGAGGCTTTTTTTACCGATGATTTGAAAGAAAATGTCGAGGCCGCCTCGCTGATCGGAGTGCATGCCGTTCTTTATCGTTCTGCTGAAGATCTCTTACAGCAGCTGGTATCCCTAAAAATCCTTGATGAAAGAAACACCAAAACAGCGAGCGGAGAATAATATGACATCGAACTATTATCAATGTACCCAAAATGATCAAATCTTGCGGGATGCCAGAAAGATGGCCGACCGTTTTGTATCAGAGGAAGAGCAGTTCCACTTAGGATATTTGCCGACCGAACAGGCTCATCCTTATACGAGGAATTTTAGTCATACGGTACAGCTGGATCCGCTTGCTGGGATACGCCTTTTGCAAAAAGTGGATGGAGATTTGCCGCCGGTTGCTCGGCGGACCTTTTATTCAGATTCCTATGAACGGTTGGTAGAGGCCTTTGCCTCGGTTGTTTCAGGAAAGGGCAGACTCTGTTTTTCCGGCTGCGGCAGTACCGGCCGACTGGCCGTGATGCTGGAAGAGATGTGGCGTCAGTACTGGGAGGACCGTGCTGGTGCCTTACCAGGCGAAGCGGCCCAGCACTCCGAAACCGACAATCCCTTTTTACAAAAGGCCAATCAGTGCTGTAGCGTCATGACAGGTGGTGATCGTGCCCTGATTCGGGCCGTTGAAAACTTTGAAGATTTCGCGACCTTTGGAAGGCGTCAAATAGCTGAGCTTCATTTTTCCCGGGGGGATGTCTTGATTGCAATTACCGAGGGAGGCGAAACTTCATCGGTTTTGGGTACTGCAGAAGAGGCCCTTGACCGGGGAGGGAACGTTTTTCTGGTTTTTAGCAATCCTTCTTCCCTTCTCGAGTCCAGGATAGATAGATCGAGAAAGCTGATTAAGCACCCCGATCTTCATGTTATCGATCTTTTTAGCGGTCCTATGGCCCTTTCCGGTTCTACACGAATGCAGGCCACCACTCTGGAGATGATGGTGGTCGGATCTGCAATGGAAGAGGCTCTTCTCACCGCCGGTGAAGGACATAAGGAATTCGATCGCATGGGACAAGCGGATCGTTTTGCTTCCCTTCTTCAGAGTTTGGAGTCCCAGGCGTGTGGAGAGGCTATGGCCTATTGGGCTGGTAAAGAATGCCAAATCTATAAAGAGGGAGGTCGTGTGACCTATCTGGCTTCCCGTTTTTTGCTGGATATTTTTTGCGATACGAGCGAGCGCTCACCCACCTTTATGCTGCCTCCTTTCCGTCCGGCTGATGACGAATCGGCTCCTGTTTCTTGGGCATATGCCAAGGATCCCCGTCGTACGAGTGCCGAGGCCTGGTTTTCCATGTTGCGGCGTAAACCCCGAGGGCTTGACTGGAGCGGAGACGATTACAAGGCCATGGATGCCCCCCCGTATCTTTGTAAAGAGCCTCCCTCCTTGGGGACCGGAGAAATCGCCAGATACCTTATCGGTTGCGAGCATGATCCCAGCCGAAAGGAAAGGGAACCGTACTGGTTTCTGCAGATTGTCATAGGAGATGAGAATCCTGATACTCCTTGGAACGGTGATCTCCTCAGGATAGGGAGCAAAAGGAGCTATAAAGGAGGCGAAGAGGTTCTTCTCCCTATGAGTCTGCCTGATAGCCCCATCTTCCTCTGGCACCATCTGGTAGTGAAACTGGTCTTGAATACCGTTAGTACCGCAACCATGGGGATACTCGGGAGAATACAGGGAAACTGGATGGTTCAGCTTGATCCCACCAACAAGAAACTGATTGATCGGGGAAGTCGCATTATTTCACAGCTTACCGGCATCCCTTATGCCGAAGCATGTAACGAATTGCATCTTTCGATGCTTGCTCGGGATCAATTCCTAAAAGAGGGCGGGCAAACGACCACTTCTCCGGTGATCGATGCGCTGGAGCGTTTACATGGCATAATCTAGCAGGAATCTGCAAGGATGGTATTGGGATGCCTGTACACATGACGTACTTTTTTCCCGATATTTATCCCCGATTATTTTGATTTCTTTTTTCAATAGGATTATCCTGAAAGAAGAGCGGGAGCCTTCTGCCTTCGAACCATCCCTTACCAGAGTCGGATCGATCGGCGAATGTGCTCCCGCTCTTTTGTATACTAAACGTAAATACACGCTTTTAAAAGAATTTTTTTATCAACTGTTCTTTTTTGTTGCATTACATGCGGCATCTTTTTCCATATCCTATACGCAGGTGCCGCTTACACGGTATAGTAAGGAAGTGTACAAAAGACTCATGGAGGCTGATTATGAATATTATCATGAACGGTTCGGGCGGAAGAATGGGAGCCATGATGGCGACGATTGTGGCCGAGAGGGAAAAGGATCGGATCGTTGCCGGTATAGATCCGAAGGGAAGGATCAATGCGGAGCCCTTTCCCGTGTTTGAAAGCCTCGAGGCGTGTGATGTCGATGCCGATGTCTTAATAGATTTTTCAGGGGCCGAGGCTGTTCCCACCATGATTTCTTTTTTACAAAAACGACATGTGCCGGTGGTTGTCGCCACAACTGGTCTCAGCGATGAGAATATGACTGCCTTGAAGACGCTTGCTGAAACTTCGCCCGTTTTTCAGGCTGCAAACATGTCTCTGGGGATAAATCTCATCAGAAAGCTTGCTGCCCAGGCTGCCCAAGCCTTAGGGGACGCCTTCGATATTGAGATTATCGAAAAGCACCATAACCAGAAAAAGGATGCGCCAAGCGGTACGGCTCTTGCCCTGGCAGATTCGGTCAATGAGGCGCGGGACGGTGAGCTTCATTATGTTTTTGGACGACGTGAAAGCGCCAAAAAACGGGAGGCTTCGGAGCTTGGCATCCATGCCATACGGGGGGGGACGATTGTCGGCGAACATGATGTCCTTTTTGCCGGAATCGATGAGGTAATCACTATCTCCCATTCGGCGTACAGCCGAAGGGTTTTTGCCGCAGGCGCTATGAAGGCGGCCGCTTACATTGTGACAAAGACATCCGGCTTTTTCACCATGGATGATTTGATCAGCGGTAGATAGTTTTGCCTCGGACCCTGCGTCAGGGGGCGAAGCGGCCCACAGACGCCTGGAAAATCTACACCTCTTTAGACTTTTCGGGTACTATAATAAAAATATCTAGGGAGGTTGCTATGGCACGCTGTTACGCTTGTGGTGCGATCCTGCCGGAAAAGATAGGACGTTCCACCTCCTGCACTCATTGTGGCAAAGAGGCAAAGGTTTGTCTGAATTGCAGATTTTATGAGAAGGGCTTGCAATGGGATTGCCGGGAGCGGATCGATGAACCGGTCAGGGAAAAAGATAGGGCCAATTTTTGTGGTTTTTTTGCTCCCGAGGTAAAAAGAACAGAGGCCTTGGGCAAAAAAGACGAAAGGGGCGGGGAGGATGCAAAACGTGCATTTTCTAAGCTTTTTTCCGATGAGCATTAGGCATGTGTTCGCCTTAAAGCCGAAGAATAATCTGCCGATAGAATAGGTAGAGTCGCATCCATGACACATATACAAAAGATCGCGCTGAGTTTACTCTTAACGATTCTCCTCACTACCGCCTTTGCCTTTGTGGCGTATTCGGGTTTTTTTTCTTTTATTGAGGCGCGCTATTTTGATGTCAGGGTCACCGAGTCAGTGCATAAGGAGCTTGCCCTTAAACGGGCGGAGGTCGCTTCCTACCATAATGAGAATGTAGATCGCTTTCGTAATGTGTTGTCGGATTTTGATGCAGGGGCGATTTATTCGCCGAATTGGGATCAGGAAACGATCTTTTCGATCCGAAATCTGATCGATACCTTTCGCGATAGCTATCGCGGTATCGTCGGTATTCGTTTTGTCGACGATCAGCGGCGGGTTCATTTCAGTACCTTTGATGATGATGTTGAGCGAAGCGGACGCTACAAAACGATTTTTCGGGATTTGCCTGCTTCAGAATCTGAGGGGATTTTGCTTTCTCCCCAGCCTTCCGCTGGAGATTCGGATGCTCCCGAACGGAGCGGCACAGATGTGGAGCTCCGTTTTCTCCCCGATTCAAAGGAGTTTCGCTATTCGCTTCCTGTGACTGATGCTGATGGCCGGATGCGGGGGAATGCCTTCTGGTATGTTTCGGTCCGCGACCTTGAGCGTTTTCTGATTCGTGCCGGGGCTCTTGATCCGTCGGAATCGCTTCGTATTGTTGCCGGAGGCTATCTTTTCGATGCTTTCTCCGATGGCGATAGCGATGGGAACGGGAGCTGGAGCGATGAGTTTACCTGGTCTGAAGCGGATAATCGTGACCGAGAGGTGTGGAGTGATGGGGCTGGAAAGGGCTTTTATCTTTTCACGACCCCTTCCGACGGTTTCGGGCGTGTGGGTTTTTTTATCGATACGGCTGAGTTTCGTCTGCAGCCTTCCCTGAAGATTATTTTGGTCTTAGCAACCTTCTTTTCCCTGTTTCTCCTTTTCTTTTTGTTTTTTAACCTACGGCAAGATAAGGTCCTTGTCCTGTCTGAACGGGTCAGACGGTTTCAAATTCAGTTTCTTCGCGAGTATCTTGAACGCAAGGATGAGCTTGATTGGGATCGATGGCATCGTGATGTCGAGAATCGAAAGGATGAGGTGAAAAAGGGTATCCGTGCCGGTCTCGGCAAGCTGAAGCCTGAGGATGAGAAAGAGGTTGATCGGCTGATAGAGTCGGGCTGGAATGAAATCTTTTCTGTTATTGATCGCCACATCGCCGATCGTGCACCGGCTTTGCCCGGAAAGGTCGATATCAGCAATCTTGAAGCGGTTGTAGGTAAAATTCTTGAATTGGGGGCTGCCTCGGGTCAGATCGACTCCGGCACTTCGGCCCCTGCTGGAGCACATAAGCGTGCCGTAGGGAGGGGGACCGTCGGAGATGCTGCTTCGTCTCGCTCCTCGACTCCTGTGTCCCATAGCGCTGACAACGATGGTCGGATTGTCGCGCCTGAAGGTGCAGGTGTGGGGGCAGCAAAGGAACCCGAAGAGGTCGGAGAGCTTGAGGCGGCCGAGGAACTCGAAGAGGTGGAAGAGCTTGCCGAACTCGAAGAGCCGGAAGCGCTCGAGGAAGTGGAGGAACTCGAAGAGGTCGGGGAGCTTGAGGCAGCCGAGGACCCCGAAGAGGTAGAAGAGCTTGCCGAACTCGAGGAGCCGGAAGC
>JGI2924J29684_1076569_pt1 | contig 10057 bp, 8 predicted proteins | sample BenlonsequencITS_FD_29684 | JGI IMG/M metagenome (IMG submission 29684)
TTATATACTAGAAACAATTTTGGGTAATTATAATGAAAATGCAACGATAATTATCTCATCCCACCTAATATCAGATATTGAGAAAATACTGGATTATGTGATCTTTCTCAATCAAGGCAACGTGGTATTGACATCTTCGGTAGATGATATACGAGATGCCAAAGGGAAATCTGTAGATCTCTTATTCAGGGAGGTGTTCAAATGCTAACTAAACTTTTGAAATATGAAATAAAAGCAACCGGAAGAATGTTCCTTCCCATCTTTCTTTCCTTACTGGTGTTCGCCGTCATCAATAAAATTCTTTCAGTGTTTGATAACCAGTCATGGCAAATACCCTCAAAAATCAGTATGGTTTTCTATGTCATAATTATGGCGGGGATGTTCGTGATGACCCTTACGGTGATGATTCAAAGATTTTATAAAAACCTGCTTTCTGATGAGGGCTATTTAATGTATACGCTTCCCGTTAAGTCTTGGAAGCACATTCTCAGCAAACTGCTGGTATCCATGCTGTGGATGATCGCCAGTGTTATTGCCGCCATGATTTCGATAGAGATAATTTCTTACAAACAAGGAACTCTTGGTAAAATCATTCAGGGTTTGGCAGTATTTCACAATCAAGTAACCGGCTATTTAGGAGCCCCAGCCTATCTTCTGATACTTGAGCTAATCCTTGGCGGACTTATAACCTTAGCTTCAGGCATATTAATGGTATATACCTCTATAGCTATCGGGCATTTGTTCAGCAGGCATAAAATAATAGTATCATTCGGAGCCTTTATCGCCCTGAATACGATTACTCAAATCTACATCATACTGGCATGTCGGATTCCTAAGATAGTCCATTCAGTAAATATTGTCTTTTACAATGTTACCTCCAATGACTTTTTTCGCCTTGAATTAATATTTATGTATGGATTAATTTTGATCGGAATACCCTGTGCGTCTTACTTCGCAGCCACTAATTTCATTTTGAGCAAACGGCTTAATTTGGAATAAAGGCAGCCAAAATTCATGCACCGTTCATGGTTTCAGAGACACTCGGCCAATCCATACTGCGGGATTTTGCGTAATGAGTCGCAGGGTGGAGATAAGCTCGGCTGCTTATCGTCATGGCCTGCGGCAGCTAAATTAGACTGACAGTACAAAAGAGTTCAGCGGTATAATAACCGCTGAACTCTTTTGAATAACTAGAGATTTATAGTAAACGTACTGCACATACCTGATTACGTCCCTGCCTTTTGGCCTGATACAACAATTTATCCGCAACACTCACTAATTCTACGATGGTTGATTCAAAGGTTGGGACAGTAGTAGCCAGACCAAGGCTGACCGTAATATAGGGAATTGTTGAAGACTGATCATGAGCTATTTTCTGCCGTTCTATTCCTTTCTTCATCTGGTTGGCAATATTTAGAGCGTCCTCATAACTAGTATTGGATAAAATGGCAGCAAATTCTTCTCCTCCAAATCTCCCGATAAAATCGGAAGACCGTTTCAAAATGCCGGCTAAGAACTTGGCAACGTTTCTTAAACACTTATCGCCCTGCAAGTGTCCGTAAGAATCATTGTAACGTTTAAAATTATCAATATCCACAATGATTAAAGATAAGGGCTTCCCTTCACGCAAGCAACGATTCCATTCTCTTTTAAGAGTCTCCTCAAAGGAGCGTCTATTGGGAATTCCAGTGACTTCATCCAACGTTGAAAGAAGTTTCAATTTCTGGTTATCTTTTTCTAACTGTTCTTGGTACTTTGACATCTTTTGATTGGCTTTCTTTAATTCAATATTACTGAGCCTATATAGTTCAGCTTCCTTTTTCACCTGTTCAAGGCGAGATTCAGCGGCTGCTAATTTCAAATGTTCTTTTACTTTTTCATTCCTTACTTTGTTTCTTGAATGATTATACTTTTTATAATGGTCCAGAGCCGCTGCAAAATCCCCCTTACCTTCATAATAAGAAGATAGAGATAAATGGATTTTAGCCAGTTCATTCTCAGCAGAGATCTCTTCAGCAAGTATCAACGCCTTTTGAAGATACGCAAAGCCCTCATCTTGACTTTGCTTAATGAGCAACTTACCAATCCTCAGCAAAACATTGACTCTGTAATACTTATTGCCACAATTCTCAAGAATGCACAGGCTATTCAGATAATATCTTAAGGCAATCTGTTCTTTTTTCAATTTATCGTAGACTTCCCCCAGGCTGCTTAACGCTTCACCAATTTTTATCCTATCGCCAATTTTCTTGCTGTAGTTAAGGCTCTCCCGACAAAGATTTAAACTCTCATTCTCTTGATCCAGGCTGCTATAGACATGTCCCATATTTATTAGAATTCCGGCCATATTCGTAAAGTTATTTAAATGTTTACTTGTAGCAAACGCCTTTTTGTAATATGCTAAAGCTTCTTGATATTGCTCCAGTTGGCGGTGAATTTCACCTATATTATTAAAAATTAAGGCAGTAAACTCTTCGTCACCACTGGAGTTGGCTATCGCTAAAGAATTTCTGAAATATTCCAGAGCAAACTCATAATTTCCTAAGTAGAAATAGTTAATCCCTAATAAGTTTAATGCTTTCATTTGCCCTTGATTGTGCCCCATCTTTTCAAATAGTTGGACAACAGTCAGCATGTCTTTAACACACTTGGAAGTATTGGAGAGCCCTCTGTTAGCGTAGCCGGTTACTAAAAGACTAATAGCCCTTTCCTCTTGAAAATTATATTTTTGCGCCAAATAACTGGCGCACTTGCAGAGCTTTAATGCCTTGTGCGGCTCTTGAAAAACAATTTCATAGGAACGAGCATTCAAAATCTTAATCCGTTTGATGAGCTCGATATTTTTATGCTTTTTGGTCTCTAACACCTTATACAGCTTTGATCCCCCGCTTAATATCTTTAAAATTTGTCATTCGAGCTATCAAACCTAAATTGGAAGCCCTTGACTGTAAGCTTCCTAGTCAATACCTCTTCTACATTCTTCCTCCATTTCCTTCCATGATAAGAATAATAAATTCCTGAATTTTACTAAATTTATTGTTTTTTCATGTTGAAATATCCTTTAAAAAAGGATATAGAGTAATAAAAATGTCGGGATCTGTCAATATCCCGACTAAATTTCCTTCTTTATTTAATATTTATGAACCTGCCAAACATGATTTTGATTCCTTGATTACAAAACTTCTCTTCATACTCTGTCATAATGTTATGGTTGAAATCACTTTGGTGTAAATCATAAGTCCGATAGAGCTCCTTAAAACCCGCGGTTTTAAAATACTCAAGACTATCCGCAAAAAGTAATTCACTGTCCGTCTTAAACCAAATTTCCCCTCCCTTTAGCAAAAAGGTTTGATAACGTCTAAGGAAATTCGGATGGGTTAGCCTTCTCTTATGGTGTCGTTTATTAGGCCAAGGATTGCAAAAATTAATGTAAAGTTTCTCAATTTCATCCGGAGCAAAGATGTCTTCGATATTCCCGATATTCATCGGAATAACCTTTAGGTTATTCAAGCGGCCTTCATTAGCCTTTCTTAAAACATAAACTAAAAGTTCTTCATAAACATCAATGGCAAGGTAGTTGGTATCGTCACAACTTCCGGCGAGTTCATTGATAAAACGTCCTCGGCCGCAGCCTAATTCTAAATGGATGGGATTTTTATTGCCGAAAAGCTCTTTCCATTTCCCCTTGTGCTGTGAAGGGTTGAAAATCGCCTTATTATCTCTTTCCAATTCGGGCCTTGCCCACCACTTTTTTCTCAGCCGCATCTATTTGTCTCCTCCATTTATGACAATCAAATGGTCAATCAGTCATAGATTAACGCATCCTAGCAATATCGTACAACCCATATTGCTAGTCAGTCTATAGCAAATACTGGAGATCACCGGCATTTTGGGTTTATATAAGAACAACAGCGAAGCTATTGATATCGCCAGAGACGTTTCTCGAACTGACCCGATATTATTTTAGATAATTTTGCTCAAGAGTGGCAGAAATTTGTTGATGATCGTCTATCCGGAAACGATGATACGTTAGAATCTAAAACTCACAGTCCAGTCCGCTTTCATAAATATTGCGAATCATAACCTCAATTTCGGGATCTTGGATTGATAAATCCTTAATTTCATAGTTCTCCGAGATGCGACTGATGAGCTGGGAGGCGCTCATCACGTCACGATTGAATTGCAGCCATTTCCGATACCCCTCCTGTTTAATAACCTTTGCCCCATCAATAGAGAAATTGGCTATTTCCTCTTCTAAATCAATGATCAGGACCCGCTCTTTCCCAAACCGTTCTTTGATCTTCGCGATTTCTCCGTCATACATTACTTGACCATGATCAATTAGAATCATTCTCTGACAAAGCTTTTCAATATCGGACATATCATGAGTTGTAAGGATAACCGTAACCCCTCTCTCCCGGTTTATTTCCCGGATGAAGTTTCGCATCCGTTCTTTCGCCACCACATCTAAACCAATAGTGGGTTCATCGAGAAAGAGGATTACCGGATCATGGAGTAAAGAAGCAGCAATGTCTGCCCGCATTCGCTGACCCAAAGACAATTGCCGAACAGGGGTATGCAAAAATTCTTCAAGGCCTAAAATCTCGGTAAATCTGGCCATATTTCGCCGATACCGCTCATCAGGAATTTGAAATACCTGCCGCAGGAGTTCAAAGGATTCAATGGTCGGTAAATCCCACCAAAGTTGAGTCCTCTGGCCGAAGACTACTCCTATTTGCCGCGCATTTTTTTGGCGTTCTTTAAAGGGGACAATACCATTAACTCGAATATCGCCGGAAGACGGCACGAGAATCCCGGTCAGCATCTTGATCGTCGTGGATTTGCCGGCTCCGTTGGGGCCAATATAGCCAACAATTTCCCCCGGATGAATGGCAAAAGAAATATCCTGCACTGCCAGTTTTGTTGTGTATTCTCTGTAAAAGAGACTCCTCAGCGCTCCCCTGATCCCCTCTTGTCGTTTGGCTATTTGAAACTCTTTCGAGAGATGGTTTACTTCTATTAAACTCATAAAATAAATGTCCTCCCCAACCAGAAATAAACCTTATGAACCTGCACTTTTATAGCGATTTAAGCCCAACATCCAGAATTGAAAACAAAGCCAGAAGAAAACAACTCCCACCAAAATACTGAACATACCCCAGCAGGACGGGTAGATACTGCTTGTTTTTCCCAAGAGAATAAGGGACGGAAGGTAATTCACAAAGGCAAACGGCAAAATAAAGGTCACCGCTAACTGAACAATCCGCGGATAAATTGTAAGCGGGTAGTTCATGAGGCTTTTGGCCGGCCACATGACAACCCAATAAACTTGTTCCGAACGAGTGGTCCAAAACGCTAAAGCCGAGATAGCGATCAAAAGTCCTCCTTGAATGAGAGTTCCGCCGATGACGGCACCCCCAAAAACAAGCCACTGCCCGGCATTCCAGTGAAGATGAAGTTTGCCGTAAGCCAGTACTACTGCAACAATACTAAAGAGAAATTGCCCAAAAGCACCGACGTCAAATTTCATGGACATGAAGTGAAAAAAGGGATGGATTGGTCGAACCAAAAAGCGATCAAAGGTTCCTTGGACAATAAATTGATCTAAGGTCCGAAAATGAAAGAAAAAAACAACGCATACACCCCAGGATAATACTGAGAGAGCGAAGAGAAAGAGGAGTTCCCAAAAACTCCAGCCCCCGATGGCCCCAAAGGAATAAAGCAAGACCCACATGGTAATGGCTGTTCCGGCATAGGTCATAGCCCAACCCAAAATATTCATAATAAAAGCATAGCGATATTGCATCTGCGTTCGAATGCTGACACCTATCATATAAAAGTACATTTTTATTCCTCTGAGCAACAACCGAAGCACATCTATCCCCCCTGAATAACAATTTTCCCGGATGCCTTAGCCCAAACAAAACGCAGCAGAGCAAAGCATGCTGCTAACCAGACAACCTGAGTAAAAAGTGCCATCAGCAGGGGCTGCCCACTTAGCTGTCCGACAAAAATGGAGTTCGGCACAAAATATATTCCTTGAAAAGGTAAGTAAAGGGCTAAATGTTCAAGCCATTTCGGAAAAAACCACAAAGGAACTGCTGAACCTGAAAATAAAAAAATTGAGAAATAGAAAACATCCTCTACACCTCCGGTTTCAACGAGCCAAAAGGTAAATAAACCAAAGGTCAGCTCGATACAATAACGAATAAAATAGCCCATTACCGCCGAAACAATAAACAAAAGGCCTTGGGAAAGGGATACAGGCATTGTGGGTTTAAAGACCAGAAAAATGACCGTATAAATTGGCAGTACAGCCGTAAGAAAATAGAAAAGGATACTCCCCAAATCAGTAAAGAGCATACGCAGTGGATAATCATAAGGTCTGAGCATCTCCATCGCGATATCTCCGGTCCGTACCCGTTCCTGAATCTCCCACAGCGGGGTCCCTGCACTATGAATTCCCTGAAGAGCTTGGCTTATTAAGATATAGCTCAACATAGAATGAAAGGTAACATTTCCCACCGAAGCTTTTCCCTTATAAAGGGCATACCAAATAAACCCCCAAAGGAAAAGCATGATGACATTGCCCAGAATTCGCGTCCAGGCATCAAAACGATACGCCGCCGCCCTTTGGAAGGACTTGCGAGTGAACACTCCATACATTCTCAAAACTCCAACCATGGTCTGCCTTCCCAACTTATTATTTTCCCAAAAAAGGAAAAGCTTGATAAATCCATTCACTTCAGCTAAGACAAAATACCATTTCGCCCAGTTGAACCCCTAAATTCTCGGCCACAATTTCACACTTTGCCCGCAGCAGAAAATAAAGTCTTTGATCCTCTTTGCCCAGAGCCTCCAGCGATTCATAATTGGCCTGCCCTTTACAAACGATTAAATCAGCCATTTTATAGGCTTGTAAGAATTCATCGGAGCAATCTTTGAGAACAGTCCCCAAAAAGATGCTGCCATTGGAAATAACACGAGCTTGCTCTGTCATACCTACATGCTCCGCGTCCTCCATCGTAGCATCATTCAAAATTGGTTGATCCTTAACCGCATATGTTACTCTGATCCCCAGCTCGGACAGCTGTTCAGCCAAAAGCCGATCGAAAGCAATTTCTCCGCTGTTATCTCCAAGAATTAAGATTTCCTTGGCTTCTTTTAATTTTGTTTGGAAAGACGAATAATCATCCCGGGCAAAATTTTTCTCCATAGCCTCCCGAATGCTTCCTTCAACATCGAAGTCCTTCAGAATGCCCATATCGATAATATTCCCGGCAACTGCAATTTTCAAAGACATCATGAGGGGATCTGAACTCTGCTTAATTCTCTCCTTTAGCTGGGGGAGAAGTTTAAGCGCCAATTCATTAGACTCCTTCTTGGCCTCATGAAACGGATCCTTGTTTCCTAAGAGCTCGTTGACTTTTCTCAAAACAATCGTCGAATTTTCGGCGGGGGTTCCTTGAGGATCTAATTGCGGAAAGAGAGGCAGCGTCTGATGAATAATTTCTCTCATTTCGTCCTCAGAGATATCGGTTTGAGCTAAGGTATTGATAGTTTGTTTGATATAGCAGGGGATACAATCCAAGACAACGTTCAATGTGGGAGCCTCCTTGTTATTTATCTTCATTTAATAAGCTACTTATCTTAATTAACTCGTTGTTTTTATTTAATATACAGCAATCCTCAATTTAAGTTATCCCATTTCAAGTAATATATTTCAGGTTCTTTCACTCAGTAGTAAAATTCAACATCTTATTTAACTGCTCCTGCCAAGCCTCACAGAAAGTGCAGTAAGATAGTAATGAACAGCGGTAACTGTTAACACAACCTAATTGCCATCAATTAATTCATGTCATTCGAAAACATAGTGCTGCTCCTTCTAAAAGTAATTGCTGGTGTAATAAACGCTGAGAATTTCTGAGTCTGAGCTTAGTGCTGTAATAGGACTTTACTTGCCCTGTACATGGAGATATTGAAAGACTGCCAGGGCCTCTCTTTAGCCAATGCTTGTTTTTTATTGGTAAGCCCTTTCTCCAGCTGATTAGCCAGCAATTGATCCGATGTACCGGCAGCAAGTTCTTCGAGCTTGGGAACAACATCATAAGATAGAGTTGTCAAATATGTAATGTCTATAGGATTTCCCTTGTTGTAACGTTCAATATTATTTTTAACAATGATACTGTCTATATTAACATAATTGATCAGTGTATAGGAGACCACTGATATAATTAGGTAAGATTTAAGTAATTGCGTCCTTTGATGCCATATTTTACATAAGGTAACAACTAACAATACAAACAGATAAGCCATTAAAGCATGGGTTAGCACTCTCAGATAAGTAAAACCGTATACCTGTTCATACAAGGACATTCTGAAATGAGCAGACAACACTATGATGAAGGTAAAAAGCACCAGCGCTGTGTTTAAGATCTTTACAACCTTATCAAGGATAGTACCCGATGATTTCAGAAAATTCATGTTCTATCGCCCTGCGTATCAACCCGTGATTTACTTCCTTTCTAATGAGGGCAAAAGAGCCGGATCACCTTGTGATCCGGCCATTTAGGAAGGTACTGCATCCGGCAATGATTCCATCACTGCTCTTCATGAATCTCTATTGTTTGTATAATATAATGCAAGGATTAATCACTAAACTTTTAATCCTCCTCATATTCGATCACGACATCGTGCCCTTTTTCTAATTGGTGTCTGGCCTTTCGGTTTTCAACCGTATCAAAAACAATCGAAAAATCATAATCCTCAGGGTAAAGTTCGCTTGTAGGAATGAAAAGCTTAATCCGCTTGTGATTGATAAGCTGCTTCTTATCTTTTATCTGTACTCCCAGTTCGCCCTTTTCATTGGCTCTCTTGTAAATAAGGCCAAGCAATTTTTGCGGGTAAACCGTTACACAGTCTCCGATATTAAAGCTTTCGCTCCGTGAGGGCGATTTTTCCTTCGGAACTTCTTTTTGAATTTTACTGTAGGGAACGGTATCAGCATCCGTCTTAGTCTTATCCTCGTCAAACAGAATAGTATTTCTGTCGCTTGACCCCGAAGATCTGCCTCGATATGCTTCCACTTGAGCTCGCTTTAGCATATGCCCCGGGAATCCTAATCTTTGGGCAATAAATAAGGCACAGCTTTCTCCAGCCTCGCCGATTTGCAGCTTGTATAAAGGCTGTAGATTTTCTCGATCAAACTCCATGCGTGCATTCATAAGTCCTTTAGTGTTCTTGGCAAAATCCTTTATTTCCGGGTAATGGGTGGTCGCAACAAAAAGACAGCCTCTCTGAATTAATTCAGCTAAAATTGCAACTGCCAGTCCCATTCCCTCGGCAGGATCTGTACCGGAACCTAACTCATCAAGCAAAACAAGACTTTCGCCGGATACGCCTTTAAGAATGGCAACGATGTTTTTAATATGGGACGAAAAAGTGGATAGATTCTCAGAAATACTTTGACCATCACCAATATCGCAGAAAATACTATTATGCATACAAAAGACGCTGCCCTGGGACACAGGAACATGAAGCCCGCTTTGAGCCATCATGGACAGTAAGCCAATCGTCTTTAAGGCCACGGTCTTACCGCCTGTATTTGGCCCGGTAATTACAATACCGTTAATTGCTTCATCGCGAAGATCCCCTCCTAGTTCAAAATCAAGAGGGACGCATTGATCTTGCTTCAATAGGGGATGCCTTCCCTGCTTTATGACTATTTTTCGTTCCGTTGTAATAAAGACAGGAATTGCCTTCATATCCATAGACAGCTTGGCCTTGGCAAATATAAAATCTAAGGTTTCCATACAGTCCTTGTTGATCCTCAACTCATTCATATGCTCATCAACGAGGACAGTAAGGGTATATAATATTTTTCTCATCTCATTCTCTTCATCAATTGCTAAAACGGCCAGTTCTTCCTGCAGTTTTCTAACGGCTGTAGGCTCAATAAAATACGTGCCGCCTGAACTCGAAGTATCAACTATTGTACCGCTTAACTGATTTTTATAGCCTTTTTTAACCGGCAAGACAAACCGTCCGTTACGGATGG
>JGI2924J29684_1076567_pt1 | contig 10051 bp, 9 predicted proteins | sample BenlonsequencITS_FD_29684 | JGI IMG/M metagenome (IMG submission 29684)
GGGAAGCCTCGGGCGGCGGGGAGGCGGTGCGCTCCTCCGCCGAATTCGTCCGCCACAGGCACGAAATCTGGTTGGCGCTGCGCGAAGGCCAGGAGCCTTCCCAAGAGCGCGAGGCCCGAGTTGCCTGACTCAGCCGTCCTCGACCCGACTGAGAGGGCGGCGCCCGTCTCGCTCCTGCCCGCGGCCGCCGCAGAGGCAGCAGGCACTGCGGGGCCGCGAAGACGAGCCCGGGTCTCCCGCGCCGCCCTGGCCAAGGCATTCCGCCAATCGGCCGGTGTGGCCGCGCTCTTTGCGATGTGGGAGCTCGCCCCTCGGATCGGGCTCGTGGACTCGGTTTTCCTCCCGCCGCTCTCCGAGGTTCTCAAGGCGGGTGGGGCGCTCCTCGGCAACGGCCAGCTTGTGGAGCATCTGCAGGCGAGTCTGCTCCGGGCTGGCGCCGGATTCGTGCTCGCGGTGCTCGCCGGTGTGCCCCTCGGCCTCGCCATCGCGTGGTTCCCCCGGGTCGCGGACTCGGCGAACCCGGTGCTGGAACTCTTCCGCAACACCGCGCCGCTGGCTCTGCTTCCGGTGTTCGTCCTTGTCCTTGGCATCGGCGAGACCTCAAAGATCACGCTGCTCTTCTATTCGGGGATCTTCCCGGTCGTGCTCAACACCATCGCCGGAGCCCGTTCGGCAGATCCGCTCCTCGTCAAGGCGGCCCGATCGCTCGGCTTTGGGCATATGCAGACCTTCGTCAAGGTCGTGCTGCCCGGAGCCGTCCCCGCCGTCTTCACCGGTGTCCGCCAAGCGGCGGCTTCCTGTGTTTTGGTGCTGGTCGCCGCCGAGATGATCGGAGCCCGAGCCGGTCTGGGCTATCTCATCACAGCGGCCCAGTCGAGTTTCGCCATCCCCGACATGTATGTCGGCATTCTGACGATCGCCCTCGTCGGCCTCACGCTGAACGCTGTTCTTGTTGCCCTCGAACGACGCGCCTCCCGATGGCGCGAGCAAGGCTGAGCAAGCCCTCGCCTGTCTCAACCGCATTCGCAGAAGGAGATCTCGCCCTATGACCGCCACCATCACGAGCCGAAAGCCAGCGGAGCAGTGGACCATCCGCAAGCTCACCGCGGACATCGGAGCCGAGGTCTCCGGCGTCGTCCTCAGCGGGGACCTCGGACCGGAGACTGTCGCCGTGCTCCGCCAAACCGTTCTCGACCACAAAGTCGTCGTCTTCCGAGGCCAACACAGCCTGGACGACGAGGGCCAGCGAGCCTTCGCCCGGCTCTTGGGCCCGCTCACCCTCGGACATCCGACGCTGGCCTCGCGCGTGGACGGCGCGGTGCTGGAGGTCAACTCCGAGCACGGCCGCTCGGACAGCTGGCACACCGACGTGACCTTCGTCGACCGCCCGCCCGCGTTCTCCGTGCTGCGCCCGGTCGCGCTCCCCGAGTACGGCGGCACCACGGCCTGGGCGAACACCACGGCTGCCTACAACCGCCTTCCCGAGCCGTTGCGCCTGTTGGCCGAGTCGCTGCGCGCCGTGCACACCAACCGTTACGACTACGCCCGAACCCATGAGCGCGACGCGGCCGAGGGCCACGACGACGGCAAGGGCCGCGTCCAATACGAGGAGTTCCGCTCCACCCAGTACGAGACCGAGCACCCCGTGGTGCGCGCGCATCCTGAAACAGGGGAGCGCACACTCCTGCTCGGCCAGTTCGTCAGTCACATCCTCGACCTCAAGCCCGCTGAGTCCGACGCGGTCTACCGAATCTTCCAGGACCGGATCACCAAGCTGGAGAACACCCTGCGTTGGCATTGGAGCCTTGGCGACGTGGCGGTCTGGGACAATCGCGCCACCCAGCATTACGGGGTGTCCGACTACGACAGCCAGTTCCGCAAGCTGCACCGGGTGACGGTCGCGGGCGATGTGCCCATGGGAGCGGACGGACGGCCCAGCCGCGCGCTGATCGGCGACGCCGCCGCGTACCAAGCTTTCGCGGGGTAGCCGGCTTCTGCGGTTTGGACCAGTCCGTCTCGGGCAGGCGCCTCATCACGCCCAGACGCTCGCGGCGGTCTCCGCCTTTCCTTTCGCCTCTGAGACAGCGCCACGACACAGCTGGGAGGCGATCTGCGCCCATTCCGGGGCAAGCTGGGCTGTGTCGGTGCGAGACGCAGGAACTGCGGCAGATCAGGCCGCCCGGGCTTAACGCTTCTCGCGCGAAGCGTGCAGCATCTCGTGGCGCTCGACGACCTTGACCCGCTCGCGTCCGTGCGGTTCGCCGAGACTGCGCTCGTGCGCGTCGAGACGGTGCCAACCGTCCCAGGACGTGGTCTCGTGGCCCTTGTCGGCGAAGTGCTGGTCGACAGCTTCCAGGTCCGGGCGCTCAGGGGTCCAGAGCTTGCCCTCGGCGAAGTCCTCGAGCAGGCAGGCCACCGTCTCGCTCGCGTCGCCCTTGGTGTGGCCGATGAGGCCGATCGGGCCGCGCTTGACCCATCCGGTGGTGAAGACTCCCTGGATGTGCTGCTTGTTCTCGTCCAGGACCCGTCCCGCCTCGTTGGTGATGACTCCGGCCTCCTCGTCGAAAGGCAGGCCCGGCAAGGGGTCGGAGTAGTACCCGACGGCGCGGTAGACGGCCTGCACTGGCCAATCCTTGAACTGGCCGGTGCCTTTGACGTTGCCGTCCCCGGTGAGCGCGGTCCGCTCGGTGCGCAGGCCGACGACTTTGCCGTTTTCGCCGAGGATTTCGACGGGGGCCTCGAAGAAGTGCAAGAAGAGTTTGTGCGGGCGGTCGCCAGGGTCGCGGATCGCCCAGTCTTGGATGATGGTCGCCACCATGTCGGTGATCTTCGACTCCCGGCGGGCCTTCTCGGAACCCTCGTCGTACTCGATGTCTTCGGGGTCCACGATGACTTCGATGGTCGTGCAGTGGTCGAGTTCGCGCAGTTCCAGCGGGGTGAACTTCGCCTGAGCCGGTCCGCGTCGGCCAAAAACGTGCACCTCGACCGCCTGGTTCTGCTGCAGGCCCTCGTACACGTTCGGCGGGATCTCGGTCGGCAGCAGGTCCTCGGCCGTCTTGGCGAGGACACGGGCCACGTCCAGCGCGACGTTCCCCACGCCGAGCACCGCGACTTTCTGCGCGGTCAGCGGCCACGTCCTCGGGAAGTCGGGGTTCCCGTCGTACCAGCCGACGAAATCTGCGGCGCCGTAGCTGCCGTCGAGACCGACGCCAGGAATGTCAAGGCCCCGGTCTTTGACCGCGCCCGTGGAGAAAATAACCGCGTGGTAATGCTTGGCGAGGAAGTCGATGTCGATGTCCTTGCCGAACTCGACATGGCCGATCAGCCGGATCTGCGGCTTGTCGAGAACCTGGTGCAGGCTCTTGACGATGCCTTTGATCCTGGGGTGGTCCGGCGCGACACCGTAGCGGATGAGGCCGAAAGGGGCGGGCATCTTCTCGTAGAGGTCGATGGAGACCGCGACGCCCGACTTCATGAGCGCGTCGGAGGCGTAAATGCCGGCGGGGCCGGCTCCGACAACAGCGACACGCAACAAGGGCTCAGCTTCGGTCATCTCACACTTTCATTCGGTCCTAGGAGCAACAAGGCCAGGGCAGGCTAACATTCTACGCTGCTTGCGCCGCGCGCCAGCCATGGGCCAGTCGGCGGACTCCGTCGCACATGTCGGCTTCGCTCGACGCCGCAGCGTAGCTCACGCGCAGGAATCGCGCGGAAGGCTCGCTGGCGAAGTACGGTCCGCCAGCTGTCACGACAACGCCCTCGCGACGGGCTGCGGCCACCACGGAGGCCTCGTCCGGGGACCCCGCCGGCAGACGCAGCCACAGGTGGTACCCGCCCTTGGGCGCCAATGTCACCTCGAATTCAGGCAGATGCTCGGCGAGCGCGCAGATCATGGCTGCTTGGCGCCGCGCGAGTTCGGCGCCAAGCGAGCGCACATGCCGGGGCCACGCGGGGGAGCACACGAACTCCAACGTGGTCTCTTGCAGGAGCTTCGAGACGAAGAAATTGTCGATGACGTGTGCGGTGCGCAACCGCTCGAACGCAGCTCCGCGCGCCACCAGCGCGCCGACCCGCAAGTTGGGCGAGGTCGCTTTCGTCAATGAGTGGATATGGACCACCCGGCCATCCGCGTCGTCTTCGACCAGCGGAGCGGGGAGCGCCCCGCCGTGGCCGAGACGGCGCACGTAGTCGTCCTCCACCACGAAAGCTCCCGCTTCCCGCGCCGCTTCGAGCACGCCGAGGCGCCGATCGGCGCAAAGCGTCGCGCCAGTGGGGTTTTGGAACAGCGGTTGGCAGACGAACACGCCCGCGCCGGAGCTGGCGAACGCCTTCGCCAAAAGCTCCACCCGCACTCCGTCCGCGTCGACCGGGACCGGCACCGGACGCAGACCGGCCGCCCGGGCAGCGGCGAGAAGGCCCGGATAGGTCGGCGACTCCACAAGAACAGCCGCCCCCGGAGCCGCCAACGAGCGCAGCGTGCAGACGAGCGCGCTTTGGCCGCCGCCGCAGATGAGCACGTCCGAGGGGGAGAGCGCTGCGCCGATGTCTCGGGCGAACCACTCGCGCAGCAGGGCGATCCCCTCGACCGGGGGCCGGGTCCACGCGCCGGGCCTGCGGCCCGCCTTCGCCGCGGCCGAGGCGAGCGCGCGCTCCGGCTGCAGGCAGGGGTGCGGGTAGCCGCTCGCGAGATCGACCACTTCCGGGGGCTGCACGCTCAGGTAGGAGAGCAGGCTCGAGGCGGCGTGGCGGACTGTCGCGGTCGAAATTCCGGGCTCTGCGTTGAGCGACACCTCTTGCCAGGAGGCGTCCAGGGCTCGTGGCCGTTGCGGGCGGTCCTGCGCGCGGAACACTCCAGATCCGGGAACGGGTTCGACCAGCCCCTCGGCCGCGAGCGCCGCGACAGCCTTCGTGATCGTTCCGGCGCTCGCCCGATACCGCTTGACCAGTTCCCGGCTCGAAGGCAGTTTTGCACCACTCGGATAGCGCTGCGCGTCTTCGCGGAGGTCTTTGAGAATCTTTTCCAAACTGCTATTCTCAGACATGAGAATACATGATAGCGCTACTGAGGATTGTACGGTAACGGATACTGCGACGGCAGACGCCGCAGTGACGGACCGCTCGGGAAAAGGAACGCTGCTCGCGCTGCTCGCGGTGGTCTCGTTCTCTTTCAGCTTCCCTGGCACCGCCTGGGCGCTGGACGGATTCGGCCCCTGGACCAGCACCGGGCTGCGCGGAGCGCTGGCGGGGATGCTCGCCGCGGTCAGCCTCGCAGCAGTCCGCGCCCCGTTGCCGCGCCGAGCGGACTGGCCGGGCCTGTGCGTCGTCGTCCTTGGCTGTGTTCTGGGTTTCCCCCTTCTGACCAGCCTCGCGCTCAACACGTCGTCGACGTCGCACTCCGCCGTCGTGATCGGGGTTCTGCCGCTCGCGACTGCTGTGTTCAGCAGGAGTCGCACCGGGCGGAGCCAGCCTCGGGCGTTCTGGCTCGCTTCGCTCGCGGGGGCTGTTCTGATCATTGGGTTCGCGCTGAGCCAAAACCACGGACTGCCGACAACCGGCGACCTGTTCCTGGTCGCGGCTGTGCTGGTGTGCGGCGCTGGTTACGCCGAAGGCGGACGGCTGTCCGCGCACATGCCTGGTTGGCGGGTGATCGGATGGGCGCTGGTGGCGAGCCTGCCGTGCATGCTCCTCGTCTCGGTTTTCGCGCTCGCCCGCGAGCCGTCGCAGCCGAGCGCGAAAGCCGTCGCGGGACTCGCCTACATCACGCTGATCTCGCAATTCGGCGGCTTTGTGCTCTGGTATCGAGGGATGGCTTTGGCGGGTGTGGCTCGCGCGAGCCAGCTCCAGCTCGCCCAGCCGCTCATGACATTGCTCTGGTCCGCGGCGCTGCTCGGGGAGCGCGTGGCGCCGGTGGCGCCGGTGGTCGCGACGCTCGTGCTCGCCTGCATCGCGGTGACCCAGCGCGTCGGCAGACGCTCCGCGGGCGCATCCGCCGCGCGGGGCCGCACCATGCCGTTGGAAAATGTGCGAGGCTAGCCGGATGAGCTACGCAGGCGACATCACCCCGCAGCAAGCATGGGAGATCCTCGAATCCGATCCGGCCGCCGTGCTGGTCGACGTCCGCACGGCGGCGGAGTGGCATTTCGTGGGCGTGCCCGATGTCTCACGCCTGGGCAAAACAGCCGTCCTCGCCCAGTGGACGACGTTCCCGAACGGCGCGGCGAACCCGAACTTCCTCGACGAGGTGCGCGAAGCGGGGGTGCGCGGCGACGGCCCGGTGATTTTCCTGTGCCGCTCCGGCCAGCGCTCCGCCGCAGCGGCAGAAGCAGCGACCGCCGCCGGCCTCGGCCCGGCCTACAACATCATCGACGGCTTCGAAGGCGGGCTCGACGGCGAGCGACACCGGGGCTCGACTGGCTGGCGCGCGGCGGGGCTGCCCTGGCGGCAGTCGTAAGATAGCCGTGTGACTGAACAGGAACTTGGGAGCGGGCATCGCCGGAACCGGCCCCTGCCCGACGGCGTGAGCCTTGAGACTGTCGCTGTGCGCGGCGGTTTGCGCCGCTCGCAATGGGAAGAGACGTCCGAGTCCATCTACCTCAGCTCCGGCTATGTGTACGACTCGCCGGAAATGGCCGAATCGGCCTTCGCCGGTGATGTCAGCCGCTTCACGTACACCCGCTTCGGAAATCCTTCGGTCGCGACATTCGAGGAGCGGCTCGCCCTGCTCGAGGGCGCTGAGGCCGCCTTCGCGACAGCCACGGGAATGGCAGCGGTGTTCACCAGTCTCGCCTCGCTCCTCAAAGCGGGCGACCGGCTCGTGGCCGCGCGCAGCCTTTTCGGCTCCTGCTTCGTCATTTGCAACGAGATCCTCCCCAGATTCGGGATCACGACCGTGTTCGTGGACGGCGAGGACCTCGACCAATGGGAGAAAGCGCTCTCGGAGCCGACCCAGGCGGTCTTCTTCGAAACCCCGGCCAACCCGATGCAGACCCTGGTGGACATCGCGAAAGTGTCCGAGCTCGCCCACGCAGCAGGGGCCGCGGTCGTTTTCGACAACGGCTTCACCGGCCCGCTCTCGCAGCGCGGCATCCCGCTCGGCGTGGACGTCGTGGTCTATTCGGCCACCAAGATCATCGACGGCCAAGGCCGGGCGATGGGCGGGGCGATCCTCGGGACGAAGGAATTCATCGACGGCCCGGCGAAGTTCACGATGCGCCACACCGGGCCGAGCCTCTCCCCGTTCAACGCCTGGGTGCTGGCCAAAGGCATTGAGACTTTGAGCCTGCGATCGAAGGCCCAGGCCGCCTCAGCGCTCGCCATCGCGGAATGGCTGGATCAGCAGCCGGAGATCGAATGGGTCCGCTACCCGCTGCTGGAGTCGCATCCGCAGTACGAGCTCGCCAGGTCGCAGATGTCCAGCGGCGGCAACTGCATCACCTTCGCCCTCAAAGCCGACGACGCGAAGGCCCAGGCGTTCGACTTCCTCAACCGCCTGCGCATCGTGGACATCTCGAACAACTTCGGCGATGTCAAGTCGCTCATCACGCATCCCGCGACGAGCACGCACCGGGCGATGGGGCCGGAAGGCCGCGCGGCGATCGGCTTGAACGACGCGGTGGTGCGGTTGTCCGTCGGCCTCGAATCCACGGACGATCTGCTTGCCGACCTCGAACAGGCGCTGATTCGAGAACTCTGACCGGCAGGCTCGCGCACGGCGGGGCGTCCGCGCGATCCTGTGCGCGATCAAGATGAACCCGCGGCGTGCGAGGAATGAAATCTCCATGAACCCTCGCTGGACAGGGCGCAGTATTGGCGGTTCCGGTTCCTTTGCTGGTCGTATGGGCTTTACTATGCATGTGTGGCTTTGCACCAATTGCTGCGCCCTGTGCGGCTGCGCCGGAAAGCGGACGGTTCGTCCGCCGCTGGCGACGGCAGCGGCGCGGGCGCTGAGCCCAGCGCCGCGCAGGAGTCCTCCGCAGGTCTCCTCGCTGCTGTTCTTGCCGCATCGCCCGGCGGCGTCGTCGTGGTCGGCGCGGACGCGTCCGTCCTAGTCGCCAACCCGCGCGCGCAAGAGCTCGGCGTCGTGCAAGGGGGCAAGCTGACCGATCCCCTGGCCAAAGCCGCCGCAGAAGCCATCGACCGCCACGCCGAGCAGTCCCGCCACGACAGCAGCGGCCATCCGTTCGAGCTGGTGGGGAAGGACCTTCGCTTTCCGGCAGCGCGAGGCTCCCGGCCCGAGATCGTCGTCAAAGCCAAGATCGTGGGCACTTCGGTCGCCGGGGAGCCGTGCGCGATCCTCTTCGTCGAAGACGTCACGGAAGCCATCCGCATGGAGACGGCGCGGCGGGATTTCGTCGCGAACGTCAGCCACGAGCTCAAAACTCCGGTCGGCGGCCTCTCGCTCCTCGCCGAGGCGCTCCTTGAGTCTCTCGACGACGCTGAAGCAGTTCGGCATTTCGGCGAACGAATGCACGCGGAAGCCAACCGGATGGCCATGATGGTCACTGAGCTCATCGCGCTTTCCCGGCTCCAAGGCGCGGAGAAGCTCCCGCACGTCGAGCTGGTGAAAGTGGACGAAGTCGTCCAGGAGGCAGTGGACCGGCTGCGATTGACGGCGGAGGCGGCTTCCATCGTGATCGCGCTGGACGCGCCGAGCGGGCTCGAAGTCATGGGCGACCGCGCGCTTTTGGTCACCGCGTTGTCGAATCTGCTCGCCAATGCGGTGGCCTATTCGCCGAGCGGCACCTCGGTTTCGGTGTCCAGGCGCCTCGACGGGGGCATGGCGCAGTTGGCGGTCACCGACCGGGGCATCGGCATCGCCCCGGAACACCAAGAGCGCGTGTTCGAACGCTTCTTCCGGGTCGACAAAGCCCGCTCGCGCGCCACCGGGGGGACCGGTTTGGGCCTGGCCATCGTGAAACATGTGATGGCCAACCACGGCGGATCGGTGCGCTTGTGGAGCAAACCCGGCACTGGCTCCACCTTCACGCTGGAGCTGCCCGCCCACCTGCGCCCGGCCAAGGCCGAGACCCCGGCGCACGGCCCCGATCTTTCCGCACGCACTTCGTCCGCCCAGCCACCACGTAAGGAGCCGATATGACCCGAGTGCTGATCGTCGAGGACGAAGAGTCCCTCGCCGACCCGCTTGCCTTCCTCTTGCGCAAGGAGGGATTCGAGACCGTCATCGCGGGCGACGGCCCCGCCGCGCTCACGGAATTCGACCGGTCCGGAGCCGACATCGTCCTCCTGGACCTCATGCTCCCCGGCATGGGCGGCAATGACGTCTGCAAGCAGCTCCGGGCGCGCTCCTCGGTGCCGGTGATTATGGTGACCGCCCGCGACAGCGAGATCGACAAAGTGGTCGGGCTGGAGCTCGGCGCGGACGACTACGTCACCAAGCCTTATTCGGCGCGCGAGCTCACGGCGCGCATCCGCGCCGTGCTCCGACGGGGCCAGGAGGCCGACTCGGAGACGAGCGCCGAAGGCGTGCTCGAAGCCGGGCCGATCAAACTCGACGTGGACCGCCACCTGGTGTCCGTGCACAGCAAGCACGTCACCTTGCCCCTCAAGGAGTTCGACTTGCTGGAGTACCTCATGCGCAACCGGGGCCGCGTGCTCACCCGCGGCCAGCTCATCGACCGGGTATGGGGGGCTGATTATGTCGGCGACACCAAGACGCTCGATGTGCATGTGAAGCGTCTGCGCTCGAAGATCGAGGACGACCCCGCCAAGCCGGACCGGCTTGTGACGGTGCGGGGCCTGGGCTACAAGTTGGAGGCCTAGTGTGCCGCACGATCCATCTTCCGCGCGGCTCGGCGGCCTGAACAAGAACCCGACGCACATCCGTCTCGGCGTGCTCGACGTCGGCAGCAACACGGTGCACCTGCTCATCGTGGACGCGCACCGGGGCGGGCGGCCCACGCCGATGAGCTCCAACAAGTCGGTCCTGCGCCTCGCCGAGCAGATGGACTCGCGCCATTCGCTCACCGAGAAGGGGCAGCGCCAGCTCGTCGACGCGGTCAGCCGCTCTGCCGATCTCGCGAAAGAGGCGGGG
>JGI2924J29684_1076566_pt1 | contig 10045 bp, 8 predicted proteins | sample BenlonsequencITS_FD_29684 | JGI IMG/M metagenome (IMG submission 29684)
CCCCGTTAGGTCCCAGAAGACACAGTATCTCCCCGGATTCCAGCTTGATGGATATATCCTCAACAACGTTTTGTTTACCATAGCCGCATGAAGCATGTTTAATCTCCAGTTTCAAAGGCTATACCTCCCTGGTTAACAGGCTATCCCATAAAGCGCGGAGCTTCACGGAAGCTCCCCCAGTCAGTCGTTTCGCCATTCCCACTTGTTGCTGGGCTTACTGAAAGAGCGGTTGATCTCCGCCAGGGAAAAATCCGACCCATAAAATTGTTTATAAAACCTGGCTGCCTCCGCCCATACATCAAAATGATATACCTCCGGATGAAGCATATTGGCCATATACAGTAAACCCAGGATCCACCGGGGGCTGCCAAAATCCCAGCCGGGAGCGGGGTGGGAATATATGCGTTTGTTCTTCACCGCACCAACATTTATCCCGGCTTTACAGCATTCCGCATAAAAATCCTCAACGGAAGAGGATAGGAAAGCCGATATAAATATAACATCCGGATTAAGGGCATTTAATTTCTCAACAGAAATTCGACTGCCGGGCCTGCCGGAACATTCTATTTCTTTATTTACACTGATCCCCCCGGCTGCTTCAACCAACTGATTTTCGAAACGCTTCCCCATCAGGCAAAAAAGCGGTTTTCCCATGGCATAATATACACGGGGCTTTTTCTTAACAGCAAGTAACGATATATTAATTAAAGAAATTTTTTCTTCTATATAAGCAACCAGTTCTGCGGCCTTTTCTTCCATCTGGACCAACTTGCCAAAATATCTGATTACCTCAAGGTATGAACCAATGTTTTGAATGCTTTGATGTAATTTTTGCAGTTCATTTTGGCCAAGCATACTTTCCCAAACCTGTACCACTTGTTTTATATCAGTGACGCCTATGGTGATTAAGATTGCTTCCACCATTTCCAGTGCTCTGGTAAAGGGGTAGCCTCCCTGAAAATCACCTTCCCGGTAATTTATTTCCGCAGGCAGTGCTTTTATGGGGATTTTCCAACCGCATTGCGGGCAAATATTGTTGCGGGCTGAATCAGACTCGGAAAATAGTAATTTTGCTCCCATCGGGCCGTAAAAGTCTCTTTTAAAGATAACCTCCCCGCAATTGGGGCAGAATGTATTGAGATAGTCCGTCCCGGGTGAATTAAAGAGATATACATAATTGAGATGTTTTCTTAAACTTTGATATAGATTTTCGGCAGACCGGATGGAGGGCTCCAAAGCCGGGTCAGCCCCTTCCAGAGGTATAAAGCGCATTAGTTGTAAAGGTATTTCCGGCGATATGTTGGCTAATTTCTTGGCCAGTTCCAATACTTCTTCCATATTATTATTTTGCAAAATACAAGAAACTTCCACATGGATACCACTTTGATAAAGCCTTTTAATATTTCTCAAAACCGGCTGAACCGTACCACCGCCACAATTTTGATATGCCCGGAGGGACAAGCCCTTAACACCTACATTGATAAAATCTAAATAACGAGTTATTTGGGCCAGTGATGTTTCAGTAAAATAGGCATTTGTGGAACAACCTACCAATAAGCCGTTTTTTTGGGCCAAGGTGGCTACTTTTAAAAAGGTAGGAAGTGATGCCAGTGGATCGTTAAGTAAAAAGGCTATGCCAATGCACTCATTTTTTACTGCTTCATCCACCACCTGTTGGGGAGATAATTCTCGTAAGGCTTTACTGGTAGGGGCCATTTCCTTAGCAATAACTGTGGAAAAACAGCCTCTACAATTAAAATTACAGCCCGTAGTGCTGATTTGCAGGAATTTCCCCCTCGGGTAGAAGTGCAAAACAGGCATTGTTTCAATGGAAATGGGGCATACAGTTAAGTATTTATTGGGAAAGAGCTCAATTATATTTTCCCCGTTGTTTTTATAAAGTCCACAGGCCCCGGTATTTCCTTCCGGAATGGTGCAGCCTCTTTCACAGATATTACATTTCATCTCTTCTTCTCCTTATCAATATCCATAACCCCGCTTCATCCCGGTTTATTTCAAAAAACGCTATTTTTGTATTCTGTAATATTTTAGTGAAAGCTTCTGGGGCATTCTCTCCAATGTTTTTATTCATCATTGCTCGCCAATTCTTATTATCTTTTTCCATTCTGGCAGCAATCTGCTTTTTAAGCTCCGCCGAACCAAAACCGCCGCCAATGTAAGCAACACCCCCCGGAGCAAGTACCCGGTATATTTCTTCAAAGGCCTTTTGTTGGTCTTCCCAAAAAAATATTGAACCCCTGCTTATAATCAAATTGATGGATTGATCAGGTAGTGGGATTTTTTTAACATCGGCAAAAAAAGTTTGCATTCTTGTTTTCAACCCGGCGGCAGAAATGTTGCTAGCAGCAATTTCTAGCATTTCCAGTGATTTATCCAATAAATAAATATAGAGTTCCGTAATGCTGGCCAGGGCAATGCCTAAATAACCGCCACCGCAGCCAATATCCAAACACTTCCCGGTGGTAATACCGGTCTTCTGTTTGATCTGTTCCGCAATAACAGGATAAATCGGGGCAAAAACTTCCCGGGCAATATTATCAAATTCGCAAACATTCATTTTTGTATCCATGTTTCCTATCACCTTTCTTCTTGGATGCTTTTAGAACAACATGCCAAAGAGGTTATTAAAATCTTCCGGATGACACAGTGGACAGCCAAAAGATTGCTTTATCAAGTTCTATTACTTCTATATCCATCCAGTTAAGTTAATTAGCCCTTTTGACTCAGTAGTGCTTTCGCTTGTTCATCAGTAAGAGTGTAGTGATAGAATTTCTTGTAAAAGTCTTTTACCTCCGCCACCATGTCGTAGTTAAACACCTGGGGATAGAGTAAATTGCCGAGCCATTTAAATCCGATAATCCGGTTAATTGAGGGCGGCCTGTCAAACCAGTTGTAAGGCGCATTGGGAATTCGATAGACACGATGTTGTTGGACAGCTTTAATTGCCTGCCAGGCCGGATCGCTCATAATCCCCTGATAGAATCCTCCCTGATTCTCTTGCCAGGTCAGGATTACCTCGGGATTCCATGACAGTACCTGTTCCATGGAAACCGGTGTCATGCCCGCGTTCATACCTCCCGCTCCTTGTTGAGTAACGTCAGCCACGTTAATTCCACCGACCACCTGCAGCGTTTCAATATGTCTTGAACCATCCGGTTCTGTCTCCAAGCCTTTCGGGCCTTCCGCATAATATACCCTGACACGCCGGTCACTGGGAATTTGGGCGGCTTTGGCTGTAACATCGTCAATTGTATTACGGCAATAATCAGATAATTCTTGAGCACGAGCTTTTTCGTCAAGCAGGTCCCCCATAAATTCCAGAGCCTTGTCCATACCCGTCACGGGAGCATCAATCAAAACCACCGGTATCCCCAATTGTTTCTGAATTTTATCGGCATTGGAAATCTCGGTATTGTTGATAGCGCCCATATTGATGAGCACATCAGGTTGTATTTTCAATAACTCCTCTGTATTACCGGTGTTCTTGGCATACCATCCTCCCAGATTGGGTAAAGACTGGTACTCGGGTAAAATAAACTTTTTTTCGTCGGGCCGCAATTCGTAATTCCACCCCACCATTTTATCCGGACACAACGCATAAAGCGCAATAGTGCCCACCGGGCTGGTTGAAAAGGCCGTCTGAATCGTGGCGGGAACAGTTACGGTTCGCCCCGCCATATCTGTAATCGTACGTGTTGCCTCATCCTGACCGACCGGTGTGGAAGCAGTACGGCCGCACCCGGCGAGACTTAATACAAACAGAACGATGATCGTCAAACCGAGCAAGCAGCTGATTTTTTTCTTATTCATCAGTTATTCTCCTCCTACCTCAATTATTTGCGGAAAATCTCCGACCAACTTTTACCAGCTACCTTATATAATCCTGTCGGGCTCACTCCCATCCTTTCCTGCCGGACACCAACAGGTAAAAGAAAAACGGTGCCCCGATGAGTGCGGTAAGAATCCCCAGGGGAATCTCCACAGAAGCCATGCAGCGGGCCAAATCATCAACAAGCAGCAAATAGGCACCTCCAAGAATAATTGACGTCGGCAGCAGTACTTTATAATTTGGACCGACAATCATGCGTGCCCAATGCGGCACGATCAACCCCACCCATCCGACGAGACCGCTAATTGATACAGCGGCCGCGGTCATAAGCGTAGAACACACAATGACAATAAACCTTAATCTTCCGGTCTCCAGTCCCATGGCCATAGCTTCTTCTTCACCCAGGGATAAAACATTCAGCCGCCACCGCAAAATATACAGGGGTATCCCCCCCAGCAGAATGGGAATTATTCCTGTCAATACATCTTGAGGTGTTATGGCGGCCAGGCTGCCCATCAACCAAAAGGTAATGGCCGGAAGTTTGTCATAGGGATCGGCTACGAACTTGATTAACGACGTGGCTGAGCTAAATATCGTGCCCACTAATACCCCGGTTAAAACCAGCACCAGCGTAGGATCCAGCCGGACCCTCCTACTGATAAAATAAGTAAGCATCACGGCAATAAGGCTGAAAATAAACGCTGATAGTTGAATACCGAAAACATTGAGTGAGAAATAAATACCTAGGGCAGCTCCAAACCCCGCACCGGCAGAGGCCCCAAGAATGTCTGGAGATACCAGCGGGTTTTTGAACATGCCCTGGTAGGCCGCCCCGGAAGTAGCCAGGGCGGCTCCAACCAGCAAAGCTGCAAAAATCCTTGGCAGCCTCACATTAAATACCACAATATCCATAGTAGCCGGCCAGGTATGAGTAATAGGAAATATTTTGGCGGCTAAAATCAAGAATAAATTGTCCAAGGGCACCGGATACCTACCAAGAGGGAAGGAAAGTATAAAAATCAAAAGGGCTATAACTACGAGAATTACTTCTTTATGCCAGTGTTTAAACGTTTTTGCTTTAAGTCCTTTCGCCCTCCCCAATTCCTCGCTGATCTTCCCGTCTATCATTTCATTAGACATTTTTTATCTCTGAACTTGATATTTTAACCATATTACAACCGTGTTCAAATATGGCCATACCGCCACCACCTTGCCGGACAAAACTCCATATCTTTGCATCAGTTATCACCGAGCCGGCCAAAGCCGAAATGCCATATGCAAATAGCCGTGGAGTTAAAGGCGTACTTGGTCCCACCAGGATCACCTTGCTTTTTCCTGCCAGCTGTAACAGGCGCGGGAGGGTTTTATTAATGAGCGTAGTAGCTGTAATAAAAACATAATCTTGCTGCGGCAAAAGGAATTCGCAGGCCGGGTCGGGGAAATCATCAGGCCCGGGACGCCGCTCAAGTACGGATATTTCACATATATTCTTTAATTGATCCAAATCCGGAAAACGCCCAATTACCGCCACTTTCTTGCCGGACAACAGATTGCTATAATATGTAAAAGCATTTGTTTGTTGATGGTTAGTCACGGAACACTTTGTCATCCGCTCGACCTGTTCTTTGGTATTAATAGCGGAATTGATCGCTGCCAGGGCAACCGCCGCCTCTAAATTGTTCCACGATTTGATATAACCCGCCAGTTCTCGCACACTCATACCCACAATATCGCCAGCCATGCTGCTTAAACCGCATCCTTCTTTTGGTGTCATGGCAACACCGGTGGTTTTTGATTTGACCAGAATCCAATGAAGCCCAACACAACAATCACTTACCATTAAGTCCCGGGGCACGGACTCAATTAATTCGTCATAGATTTTCCACATTATTACCTACCTCCTCACCCGTTTCTTGAACAAACTTTTCTCCTTTCTATACAAAATCACACCCCTTTGCGGATTAATTCACCTGCTGTAAAAGCATAAAGGTTTTTGTGCTTGGCTAAAACCTGAGTAAGCAACTAACTAGCTTATTTATACATAAATATATATAACATTATATAACATAATTACTCATGATAATATTTGCCTAACACAAAAAACTTAAATAGACATAACAATACATAACGTGTTTTAGGTAATAATAAATTATGGTAAAATATTTGTCAATAGACTTGAATCTATAAACCGGGTTAAACACCATTATTAGTGTCTATATCCCTGAGTCGCAGTGTGGGTCATTAACTGACTTATGGCTTTACCGTTATGCATGTTCCTCTATTCGGTTTCCCCACAAGATAAGCCAGTTAATAGCGGACCTTACAACATTTGTCCAATGCTTTAGTACATGCAGATAAGTAAAAAAAAACAAGACCGGGATGACCGGTCCTGATATATATTCTCAAATTCTATTGAAATCATTCTCAACTTCAGTGAACTCATAACCCGAATATCAAAATTTTCCCAACCGTATACGCTACACCTAAGCGCTAACCCGTGCGCTGCAGCACCCTACCCCGGCACCGCGCAATTCTTCCATAAATACGGCCAGTTCACCGGGCGGCAGCGACTGCGGCCCGTCGGAAAGAGCGTTCTCCGGTGCCGGGTGCACCTCCAGCATCAGGCCGTTGGCCCCGGCGGCCAAAGCGGCCCGGGCTACGGGTAATACTAACTCCCGGCGGCCGGTGCCGTGGCTGGGGTCGGCGATCAGAGGCAGGTGGGATAGGTTTTTCACCGCCGCCACTGCATTGATGTCAAAGGTATTCCGAGTATAGGTTTCAAAGCCTCGAATACCCCGCTCGCACAAAATAACCTCAGGGTTGCCCTCGGCAAGTATATATTCCGCAGCCAGCAGCCATTCTTCCAAAGTGGCGGAAAGGCCTCGCTTGAGCAGCACGGGATAACCGACCCGGCCCACTTCTTTTAACAGCTCGAAATTCTGCATGTTCCGGCTGCCGATTTGGATAATCTGGGCATAGCGACAAACCTCCGGCAGATAGCGCACATCCGTCAATTCGGTAATCACCGGCATACCGGCTGCCCGCCCGGCTTCGGCCAGAATACGCAACCCGTCGGCGCCCAAACCCTGGAACGAATAGGGCGAAGTGCGGGGCTTGTAAGCGCCGCCCCGGAGCACCTGAACGCCCATCCGCTTCAGCTGGCGGGCCAGTTCAACCAGCATTTTCTCTTCCTCCACGGCGCATGGCCCGGCGATCACCACCGGGGTTTCCCCGCCAATCAGACAGTCCCCAACCCGCACCACGGTATAGTCCGGCTTATTCTCCCTGCTTACTAGTTTATACGGCGGCAACATCGCTCACCTCCGGCCCGGTCAGGGCATTTTTTATATCCCGCACCCGCAGGCAAACCGATTTGACCATTTCGGGTGCACCGGCATGTTGGGCAATGATATTTACCAGTGCACTCCCCACAACCACTGCATCACAGTGCCGGGCCACACCGGCGGCCTGGCCGGGGCGGGCGATACCGAACCCCACAGCCACGGGTAGATCGCTATGCCTGCGTACCCCGTTGGTCATAGCAGAAAAATCAGTAGCGATGCTTGCACGTTCCCCGGTAACCCCGGTCACGGACACGCAGTAGATAAATCCCCCGGCACGCTGACAAATCAACGGCAGCCGCCTTTCCGGAGTATTGGGAGTAACCAGCGGTATCAAATCAACACCATGTCTATCTGTAGCCTGCAGCAGCGCCCCGGATTCTTCGGGCGGCAAATCCGGCAGGATTAAACCGTCACCGCCTGCCCGGGCCACATCAGCGGCGAACTGTTCCACGCCATACTGGTAAACCGGGTTATAGTAGGTCATCAGCACCAGGGGTATGTCACTATGACGCCGGATTCGCTCCACTGCCTTGATGATACCTTGCACCTTGACACCGCCGGCCAGCGCCCGCTGGGAAGCCGCTTGAATGGCCGGGCCGTCGGCCACCGGGTCGGAGAAGGGCACCCCAAGCTCCAGCACATCAGCTCCGGCCTCATCCATAGCTACCGCCAGTTCCACCGTGGCATCGAGATTCGGGTCACCTGCGGTAATATATGCAACCAGCCCTTTACCGCCCCGGTCCAGTACGGTCCTTAATTTCTTTTCTATCCGGCTGCCGTATGAGTTTTTATTCATCTATGGACACCCCCATTTCAGCTGCCACAGTATGCACATCTTTATCGCCGCGCCCGGAAAGATTAACCAGCATAATGTTATCCCGGGACAATTGCGGGGCCATGCTTATGGCCGCCGCCAAAGCGTGGGCGCTTTCCAGAGCTGGTATAATGCCCTCGGTGCGGCAGAGTATTTTAAATGCTTCAAGAGCCTCCCGGTCAGTGGCAGTAATATACCCGGCCCGGCCTATTTCCTTGAGGTAACTGTGCTCTGGACCCACCCCGGGGTAATCAAGCCCGGCGGAAATAGAGTGCACCGGAACGACCTGGCCATCGCTGTCCTGGAGCAGGTAACTTAGCGAGCCATGCAGCACTCCCGGCTTACCCCGGGTAAGTGTAGAGGCATGCAGCGGCGTATCCAAACCGTGCCCGGCCGCCTCCACGCCCACCAGGGCTACCTGTTCATCTTCCAGGAAGGGATGGAAAATGCCCATGGAGTTACTGCCACCGCCCACACAGGCCAGCACATAGTCAGGCAATCGCCCGGTCTGTTCGTGTATTTGACGTCGGGCCTCTACGCCTATGATGCGCTGGAAATCCCTAACCATCATGGGATAGGGATGTGGTCCGGCCACCGATCCTATCAGGTAATAGCTAGTGCCAATATTAGTTACCCAATCCCGCATTGCCTCGTTCATGGCATCCTTGAGCGTTCTGCTGCCCGAGGTTACCGGCACCACCTGAGCGCCCAGCAGGCGCATGCGGAAAACGTTCAGCGACTGGCGGCGGATATCCTCTTCACCCATATATACGGCGCACTCGAGACCGAACATCGACGCCACAGTTGCCGTAGCCACACCATGCTGCCCCGCGCCCGTCTCAGCAATGATGCGTTTTTTGCCCATACGCCGGGCCAGCAGCACCTGACCCATGGTATTGTTGATTTTATGTGACCCGGTATGGTTCAAGTCCTCCCGTTTTAGATAGATCCGGGCACCGCCCAAATGCTCGGTAAGCCCCCTGGCAAAGTACAGTGGAGAGGGGCGACCTGCATAATCAGCCAGGTAATATTGATACTCCTTATCGAATTGAGCATCCCACTTAGCCTGTTCATAGGCTTCGGTTAATTCTTCCAGTGCGGGCATCAGCGTCTCGGGAACAAATTTGCCGCCAAAGCGGCCGTAATAACCGTTTGGATCGGGCATCTTATCGGGCTGTGTATATCTATCCGGTGATGGCATGGTCATATCAAAACCCCCTTGGCCTGTGAAATAAACTCTTTTATTTTGTGTACATCCTTGCGCCCATCAGATTCTACCCCACCGGAAACGTCCACAGCGTATGGTTTGGCTAGCTTGATGGCACTTTGAACATTAGCGGCTGTCAGCCCTCCCGCCAGTATTACCGGCTTGGGGCACTTCATATTTTGCAGTATCTGCCAATCAAAGGTTTCCCCGGTACCCCCGTAAGAGTCTTTTTTGTAGGTATCAAATAAAAAGGCGGCGGCCTGGCAGCCGGGCCACACAGGTAGTGCCCTGCCTGCACCGACCCGTAGTGTTTTTATTACCGGCAAGTTATAGTAAAAAGTTTGACCACTCGGTGCAGCACTGTAAACAGGGTCAGCCATTGTTTGTTTTGAGCACCGGGCACAGTCTAAGGTACAGCCGGGTAATGCATTACTGTCTGTTTGACCGTCGCCGGAATTTACGGAAGTGGTACCGTCAAAATTATCAGCACCGCTTATTTGTATGGCAGTAAGGCCACAATAAGCAGCTAGATCAGCCATTTCAACGGGCGCTGTGTCAACAAACACCCCTACCCGGGCTACAAAAGGCGGCAGCTGCCGGATAATATCCCGGGCAATTTCCGGTGTTACCCGGCGGCGACTGTCCGCAAAAACAAACCCCAGGGCATCCGCACCGGCTTCTATTGCCGCCAGAGCGGTGGCCGCATCAGAGACGCCGCAGATTTTTACCCGTACCCGGCGGCCCTCAAATCCCAAGCCCCTGAAAGACAGGCGAGTTAAGAATTTGCCGGATTTCAACCGCCAGCGCCGGTTTGCTTTCATACGCCCGCC
>JGI2924J29684_1076565_pt1 | contig 10041 bp, 10 predicted proteins | sample BenlonsequencITS_FD_29684 | JGI IMG/M metagenome (IMG submission 29684)
GGATTACTGTACCGATTTACCGGCGCAACCGCCGCCCGGGTCGCGGTTGTGCCGAAAATGACCTACAGTAAACCGTATGACTGACACCAAACCGTATGAGACAGTCTCCCAGCCGTCGCTTCCGGCACAACGACAGATCGGACCGCAACCGTTTCGAGACGCCGGCACAGCAATCCGTTCGGCTTCGGGAGAACACTGACTCGAGTTCGACCCTGTCCCCGACCGCGCGTAAAGGGTGGCTTTTTATGTCGACCGTCCGTACCACGGCGTATATGTTCAAGGCCATCGTGAGCGCGGAAACGCTCACCAGCGCGCTCGACTCGGTGAGCGTGCTGGTCGACGAGTGCAAAATCCACCTCGAGGAAGACGGACTCGAAATCCGGGCCGTCGACCCCGCGAACGTCGGGATGGTCGACCTCTCGCTCGACGCGGCCGCGTTCGAATCCTACGAGGCCGACGGCGGGCTGATCGGCGTCGATCTCTCCCGGCTTGAGGACATCGCAGGCATGGCGGACTCGGGCCAGCTCATCCACCTCGAACTCGACGAAAAAACTCGCAAGCTCCAGATCCAGATCGACGGGCTCGAGTACACGCTGGCACTGATCGATCCCGACTCGATCCGCCAGGAACCAGACATTCCCGACCTCGACCTCCCAGCCGAGGTAATTCTCGAAGGGAAAGACGTCGATCGCTCGGTGACCGCCGCCGACATGGTCTCCGATCACATCGCGCTGGGCGTCGAGGAAGGCGAAGAGTTCTTCTACGTCGACGCAGAGGGCGACACCGACGACGTCCACCTCGAACTCACCGAAGACGATCTAATCGATCTGCAGGTTGGTCCGGCCCACTCGCTGTTCTCGCTGGACTATCTTAAGGACATGAACAAGGCGATTCCATCCGACACCGAGGTCACGCTACACCTCGGCGAGGAGTTCCCCGTCAAGATCTACTTCGGCTTCGCAGAAGGACAGGGACAGGTCACCTACATGCTTGCGCCGCGGATCCAAAGCGAGTAACTCGACACTCGAGATCCGTTCGGTCGTATCGCCGGCTGGTAGTGATGTCTCGTTTTCTCGCTATATTTAAAGGTAGGATATAGAAAGGATCGGATCTACCTACAGGACGGCGATAGGAGGGGGTATGCCTTCGGACCACGATGCCAGACGAGCGGCGGACTCCGACCCCAAGTACGTGGCGGCGTTCGACCCCGTCGACGGCGACAAGCCGAGCGAGGCAATCGTCGACGCCGTCGCTTCCGTCACCGGCAAAGACCCGCTCGAGATGACGCCGCTGTACGAGGCCATCGATCCCGACGCACTCGACGCGCTGTTCGACCAGCGCCAGGCGGGAGACGAGACCCACGAACTGTGGTTCACCTACGACGGGTTCGACGTCGGCGTCCACAGCGACGGCGAGATCCGACTTCGGACGGCGACCGACACGACTTCGAGCACCTGATCATCCTCGTTCCTCGAGAAAGGACAGCAACACCTCGTTTACTCGAGTCGCGTTCTCGACGAACGTGAAGTGTGAGCCGCCGTCGACGAGTTCGAGTCGACTATCGGTGAGCGTCTCGGCCAGCAGCCGCCCGTTCTCGACTGGAATCACTCGATCGTCGGTCCCGTGAACGACCAGCGTCGGCACGCGAATCTCGTCCAGTCGATCGCCCGCATCGAACTCGAGGAGGGCTGTGGCCTGTGCCTCGCGGGCTGGATCGCTCGCGTCCTGTTCGCGTCGCCACTCGACGATTCGGTCTAACAGGTGTGGGTTGCGATTCGTGAACCGCTCGGTGAAGACGGGTCGCATGCGCTTGCGAATCCGTTTGCGGTCGGTCCCGGCGCTGGCGACGAGGTGATCCCTGGCCTCGTCGGGGATCGGGACCGCATCACCACCACCGTGGGTCGTCCCACACAGCGTCAGCGTCGCCGCCCGCGAGTAGTCGACCGCGTACTGCTGGGCGACCGCGCCGCCGAGTCCTGCACCAACCAGATGCGCCCCGGAAACGCTGGCGTCCTCGAGGACGGCCTCGAGGTCGGCAGCCAGTTCCTCGACCGAGTAGCCGGCGGCTTTCAAGACGAGCGGCGTGCGCAGTGGTCCCGGAAGCCGAGAGACGAGCGGCGGCAGATCGGCGTCTGACCGGCCGGTGCCACGGCTGTCGGGAGCGACTGCCTCGTACTCGTCGGCAACGGCCTCGCGTTGCCAGCGCCACGTCCAGCGGCCGGCACCGACGTCCTGGAGGAAAACCACCGGATCGCCGTCGTCGTTTCCGTCGCGTTCGTAGTAGATCGACACGCCCTCTCGCATCGCCCGTGGCATACTTGGAGTGACGTGTCGAATCCTCTTGAAATCGATCCTCTCGTTCGAGTGACGACGGGCAGCGACCACGACTCGGTAACACTTTCTTACCCTCGAGTCACGGATCAAGGCGTTTATGCTGCCACAGTAATATCCTCTTACCGATGCAGACGCTCCACGCCCGGTACCCGTTTCTCGAGGCTGCTCGCGAGACGGTCGCGACGGAAGCGGTCGATCTCGCCACCGTCGTCCAGAACGACCGGGCGGTCGTCGAGCGCGCGACCCAGCGTGTGATTACCGCGCTCGAGGAGGGAGAGGTCGGCGACTCTCACCGCGACACTCGTACCGAGTTGCTCTCCTATCCGGTCGCGCGCGTCCTCGTGTCGATGGTCGAAGAGCGCGTCCTCGTGCGCAAGTACGCTCGTGCCGAGGCCGCGACTGCCTACGAACGGTTCACCGACGATATAGCTGACACGACCGAACTGAAAAGCGTCGAATCGACCGGCCTCGACCTCGGGCAACTGCTGGCAGAGTTCGACCTCGACGACGCCGTCCGGGAGACGCCCGAGGGGTACCGAATGGGCGTCGGACGGTACCTTCCCCTCGCAGAGGACCTCTGGACCGACGAGTGGCGGCTGGTCAACCAGCCCCTCTCTGACGGCGACGTTCCACTCTCAGACGGAGAACTACTCACGCTCGTCCGCGAGGCGATTCGCACTCGCATCGACGAGGGACTCCCCTTCGACGTGCCGGACACCATCGGGGACGAACTCGAGGCCGAAGCCGCCGAGATTCGGGACGTGCTCGCGGATCTCGATCTTACGCGCGAGATCGATACCGTCGTTCCAGAACTGTTCCCGCCGTGTATGAAGGCGCTGCTGGACGACATCCAGAAGGGCGAACACCTTCCACATCACTCCCGGTTCGCAATCACCTCGTTCCTGACGAGTATCGGGATGACGACCGACGAAGTCGTCGACCTCTACCGCGTGAACTCTTCGTTCGGCGAGGAGATGACCCGCTACCAGACCGACCACATCCGCGGAGACAGCTCGCCGACGGAGTACTCGCCGCCCTCGTGTGCGACGATGCAGTCCTACGGCGACTGCGTGAACAAAGACGACCTCTGTGAGCGGATTCCCCATCCGATGGCCTACTACGAGGAGCGGATCGACGACGCCGACGACGACGAACTCGAGGACTGGCGGGAAGCACAGGCAGGGGAAGAAGCGGCGAGTGCCGAGTGAGACGTGTAGCGACCGACGTGTAAGTTTTATAATATAGCCGTCGGAAATAGGGTCGTGACCGTCGCTGACAGGTTTAGACGGTACGCGGACTGGGTGGACGAGAAGTGTCCGCTGTACGCCGAACTGACGGAAGCGGTGGCCGACGACAGCCAACTTCTCGAGATCGCAGCGGAGGCGTCGCCGAACCAGCCCGAACCGGAACTGCTGCTCGCGGCGGTGCAGTCGCTGCTACTGGACGGGAGGGAGCATCCGCTGGCGCAGTTCTACCCCACGTGTGACCGAACTGGAAGCGCCGACGATCCAGCAGCGCAGTTCCGGGACTTCTGTCTGGAACACGAGTCGGAGCTCCGATCGATAGTCGCCACTCGTCGCTGCCAGACGAACGACGTCGGACGATCGGCGGTCCTCCTCCCGGCGTTCGAGTACGTCTCCCGGCTCGCGGACGGTGACAGGCTCTCCCAGATCGAGATCGGGACGAGTGCGGGCCTCAATCTCAACTGGGACCGGTATCGGTACGACTTCTCCGGGGTCGAGACCGTCGGGGACGACGATTCACCCGTTACGATCACGGCGGAGCTGCGTGGCGATCGACGGCCGCCGCTCCCTCGAGCGTTTCCGACGGTCGTCCATCGGCGTGGAATCGACCTGAACACGCCCGACGTGACCGACGAAGCGGACGCGCGGTGGCTTCGCGCACTGGTCCACCCGAACCAGGCCGGCCGCCGCCAACGACTCGAGGCGGCTATCGACGTCGCCCGGGAGAACCGGCCGCCACTCGTCGAGGGAGACGTCCTCGAGGAACTCCCCGCGCAGTTGTCGGACGCGCCGACCGATACCGACCTCGTCGTGTTCAGTACGCACGTCCTCTACCAACTCGAGGCAGAGACGATCGCGAAGCTCCGCGCGTTGCTCTCGAGTCGTAGCTCGGACCAGTCCGTCCACTGGCTCTCCATCGATCCCGCCGAAGACCTCGGCGACCCCACATACCGGATAGTCACGTTCAGGGACGGAGACAGCGTCGAATCACAGGTCGCGCAGTTCGAGTCGTACGGGAACTGGGTGGAGTGGGACGGCGGTCACGGGCGTCGCTATACAGGACGGCAGTAATCGAAGCAGTCAGCGGACCGAAACCGGTTCAGGCCGGGCTTTGAGTCTCCGCGTCCTCATCTTCGAGTCCGTCACCAGGTTCGTTCATGACGTAGGCCAGTCCGACGCCGACGGCAGTAAGTAAGACGATAAAGCCGACGATAGCCCAGACGAGCAGTTCTGCACCCTCCGACGAGAGGACGCTATCGTGGCCGCCGTGTATACTGCCGATACCGATCATGACGCCGATCATCAGGGCAACGGCGAAGACGGCGACGACGATTTCGATAATTCGCTCACGCTCGAGCATTGTACGACGAATTTCGTCGGGCGGATCAAAAGCGCTTCGAAGCCATCTTAGACAGTCATCTCGTGTTCGAGTTCCCGGAGCTGTTCGATCCGCCGTTCGGTCGGCGGATGCGTACTAAAGAGGCGACCGACGACACCGGACTTGATCGGGATGATGAAGAAGGCGTTCATTTCGGCTTCTTCGCGCATGTCGTCTTTGGGGACGTCGTCCATCCGGCCGGAGATTTTCATCAGTGCGGACGCGAGCGCCGACGGGTTGCCGGTAATGGCTGCTGCGCCGCGGTCGGCAGCGTACTCGCGGTACCGCGAGAGCGCCCGTATCAACAGGTAGCTGACGATCCAGACGATCAGCGAGACGAGGATGGCGACGACGACGCCACCACCGCCGCGACCGCCACCACGACCGCGACCGCCGCCGAAGAACGCTCCCCACCGAACCATCATGAACGCAATCGTCGAGAGAAACGAGGCGATGGTCATCACCATCATGTCGCGGTTCTTGACGTGGGCGAGTTCGTGAGCGAGGACGCCGTCGAGTTCCTCGCGGTCGAGCGTGTTCAACAGCCCCGTCGTCACCGCGACTGCTGCGTTCTTCTGGTTGCGGCCGGTCGCGAAGGCGTTGGGTACCTGCGAGTCGATCACGGCGACTTTCGGTTTGGGGAGGTCGGCCTGCTGGGAGAGCCGTTCGATAGAGCTGTGTAGCTGTGGATACTCGTCTGCTGAGACCGTCGTCGCACCCATACTCCGGAGGGTGAGCGTGTCGCTGTAGTAGTACTGAACGAGGGACAGACCACCGAACAGGAGTGCAAAGAGCAAAGGCCCGCCACCGACGTACGCGGTGATGACTCCTGCGAAGACGATGTACAGTGCAAACAGCAGGAACATCGTCAGGAACATCCGAAACCGAAGACCCCAGTCCGCCTGCCAGTTCATACTCGAACGTAGTGCTCGGCACGAATAAGTTTGATAGGTAATTTTGTACGTCCGATCGAAGTATCGAACCCCTCCGTTTCCCATGGAGACAGCCTGCCGTGACGATGTCTGACGCGTCACTCGACACCACTGTTTGATGGAAGGAAGACGGTAGTTGCACGAATTTTATGCCCGAATTATCGGTAACGGAAGTGGTGTGTTCCGCCTCCCAACGATTCCCCACCCCCTCGTTTCGGGTGGAATCACGACCCGCAACATCGAACCCAAGCGACTCGAGACCACGACCGGAGCGCGTCGCTTAACATCGTCAGTCTGCAAGGACGGGTAATGAGTAAGTCACGTGCGTTCTGTCCCCGGTGTGGGGACCCGGTTCCCGATCGATCCGATCGAGAGGGGGAGGCCCCCGATCCCCTTCGACCGGGCACGGAGGTCGACCTCTGTGATTCGTGTTACTTCGACGACTTCGACTTCGTCGACGCCCCCGACCGGATCGACGTCATGGTCTGTTCGCAGTGTGGTGCGGTCCACCGTGGAAACCGGTGGGTCGACGTCGGTGCGAAAGATTACACCGACATCGCTATCGAGGAGGTCAGCGAGGCGCTTGCCGTCCACGTCGACGTCGAAGACGTCGCCTGGCAGGTCGAACCTGAGCAGGTCGACCAGAACACGATCCGGATGCACGCCTATTTTACCGGCGTCGTTCGGGGGACACCAGTCGACGAGGAGGTGACGGTGCCGGTCAAGATCGCCCGCCAGACCTGCGAACGCTGTGGCCGGATCGCCGGCGACTACTACGCAAGCATCGTCCAAATCCGTGCCGAGGACCGAACGCCAACGAGCGAAGAGACCGACCGTGCGGCGGAGATTGCCCACGAAATCGTCGCCGAGATGGAGGCGACCGGGGACCGCAACGCCTTCGTCACCGAGATGGGAAAGGTAGACGACGGCCTGGATATGAAGGTCTCGACCAACAAGATCGGCAAGAAGATCGCGAACAAGATGGTCGAGGAGTTCGGCGGCACGGTCAACGACGCGGAGACGCTCGTCACGGAAGACGAGGACGGCAACGAGGTCTACCGGGTCACCTTCGCCGTCCGCCTGCCGCCGTACACCCCCGGCGACATTATCGACCTGAAAGACGACGACGAAGGACCAGTACTCGTCCGCAGCGCCCACGGCAACCTCAAGGGCACACGCGTGACGACCGGCGAACGCTACGAGGCCAGCCACGAGGAAGGTGCCTCGCCCGACGCACGCAAACTCGGCGAAGCGGCGGACGCCGAACGGACGACGGTCGTCACTGTCGAAGACGAGAACGCCGTCCAGGTCCTCGATCCGGAGACCTACCAGGCCAAGACCGTCGCACGACCGGACTACTTCGATACCGACACCGAGACGGTGCCGGTCCTGAAGAGTCGTGCCGGCCTCCACGTCCTCCCCGATCCCGACCCGGACGCCGACGAGAACGACGAGAGGTACTACGACCCCTACGAGGACGATGGGTGAGGAATCCGACGCCGGGAGAGCACGGAGCGTCGACGACACCATTGCCCGCGCGGACGCGCCGCTGGCCGCGATCGTCGAGAAACCGCAAGCCGAAACTGCGATCGAGTCGCTACGCACCGAAGGCGTCTACGACGACTGCCGACAGATCCTCGAGGACGGTCCCGACGAGGTCGCACTCCCAGTCACCGAGACACCGACCGAGACGCAAGTCCTCGAGGTCGTCCGGCAGCTCGAGCCCAAGTTCCGGACGACGGATCTGGCAGATCTACTTGCCGAACGCGGCTGGAGCGATGCCGACCTCGAGTCGGCTCCGAAGTCGTGGGCCGTGATCGGCTCAGTCGTCCTCGTCTCCATCCCCGACAACTGTCCGGACGAGAGAGCGGTTGCGGAGGCGTTGCTCGAGTTACACGGCGAGACCGACAGCGTGCTGGCAAACGAGGGGATCGCAAACGACGGCGAGGCCGGCACCTACAGGGAGCCGAAGACGCGACTGTTGGCTGGTGAGTCGGAGACGGAGACGATCCACACCGAACATGGCACCCGCTACGGACTCGATCCGGCGACCGTGATGTTCTCGCCTGGCAACCAGGCAGAACGGGCACGCATGGGCGAGGTCTGTGCCGAAGACGAACGCGTCTTCGACATGTTCGCTGGCATCGGCTACTTCACCCTCCCGATGGCTCGCAGCGGCGCACGGGTGACCGCAACCGAGATCAACCCGACCGCGTTCCGGTACCTGCTCGAGAACGCCGTTCTCAACGACGTCTCGGACCGCGTCGACGCCTACATGACCGACTGCCGGAAGCTCGCTGACGACCTCGAAGCCGATCGCGTGGTGATGGGCTACTACGGCACTAGCGAGGACGACTCGAGCCAGCGCCGCGACGAGGCACACGACTTCCTTCCCGAAGCCCTCGAGGCGCTCGTTCCTGGTGGGATCGTCCACTATCACGAGGCGACGCCGGAGGCACTGCTCTGGGAACGGCCGACAGAGAGACTCGAGGAGGCGGTCGACGGGGCTGGCAGAACGCTCGAGTATCTCGATCGGCGACGTATAAAGAGTCACAGTGCAGGCGTCGAACACGTCGTTCTCGACGTCCGTATCGACTGATTCGGTTTGCTGTCGGTCAGTGCCGGTGCGACCGCGAGCCAGCCTGCGGTCGCGCCGGGACATCGATACAGTATTCCGTATGAGTGACACCCCTGCCCTGCACTGACGGGTCGAACCTGGTTGCGTCGGTCGGTTCGGCTCGGCAGTCGACGGTTGGAACGGTACTGGGTCAGCCGTCGCTGGGCGATTCACACGGTCTGTTGTCGTCGAGTACAGCGATGGTCGACCGTCGACTGGCGATCGGCGGTAAACGGAGACAGCGAACCGCGACAGTCCACCCCGAAACCATCATCGGCAACGCCAGGTCGATTCACGTACCGAACGGACGATCAGACGAGCCCACTGATAAAGGCGAGTCCCATCCCAACCAGAACGATCGCCGTGATCGTCGGCAGGTACGGCGTGATCCGCTCGACTCGCTCCCGGTGGCGTTCGTACCCTGCGATCAAAAGCAGTGTCGGAACGACGATTGCGACGATCACTGCCAGCGAGTAGAGCAACATCAACTCGAGACAGGCCTCCGTCCCGACGCAGATTGCCAGGATCTGGATCGGCTCCTCGTGGGCAAAGCCAAGCAGTAATGCCGTCAATCCGAGCGCCGCCAGTCCGCGCTCGGCGTGTTCTTCGTCCAGATGCTCGTGGCCGCCACCGCCAGGAAGAACGCTCCGGGTTCGCTCGAGGATGCCGCCGTCTGTGTGTGCGTGGTGGTCGCCGTCTGTGTGTGCGTGGTGGTCGCCGTCTGTGTGTGCGTGGTGGTCGTCGTCTGTGTGTGCGTGGTGGTCGTCGTCTGTGTGTGCGTGGTGGTCGTCGTCTGTGTGTGCGTGGTGATCGTCGTCTGTGTGTGCGTGGTGGTCGTCGTCTGTGTGTGCGTGGTGGTCGTCGTCTTCCCGTTTGTCGTGTCCGTTCTCGTGAAGGTGGGTGTGACTGCCGTTTCGGTACTCGTGGATACCGAGCAGGATCAACAGCGTCCCGGCGAGATACCGCATCCACGGCCCTTCCGCGAACTCGGCGAACGTGCTAAACCAGTAGTATGCGAGCACGAGAACGACGCTGCTTATCAGGTGGCCAACCCCGAGGATCAGCGCCGCGAGTAGGCCGTACAGCAGGTGGCGACTCCGGTTTAGTGCGTACATCGCCGCAATCGGCCAGCCGTGATCGGGCAACACGCCGTGGACGAATCCGATAACGATCACACCAGCGACGATGCCGAGTTCCATACGTGCTCGAGGGTGCTGTCAGAGTAAACCAGTTGTTATGATCGGTTTCAGGGAGTCGTAATACCGATATTAGAGACTAACAACGAGAATGAGTGCGCTGCTAGTACCGTTTCGGACGGATTGCTGGACCCGACCCCAGTGAAACCGCTTCGGACGCGGCTACACCGGCCTGACGGGCAGGAACCCATCTCGATCGTCGGCTGTGAAGTCGGGCTGGCCCACACGACCAGGTTCGACCCATCAGCGCGGGCGTAGCCCGCCACTAGTACCGTCCCAACCGTCGACTGACGGGTCGAATCGAGCCACACCGCCAGATTCGACCCATCAGTTCAGGCTT
>JGI2924J29684_1076563_pt1 | contig 10036 bp, 7 predicted proteins | sample BenlonsequencITS_FD_29684 | JGI IMG/M metagenome (IMG submission 29684)
CTAATTATCTTTATCCTTTTCAAGCGGTTATGGTAGGGTTTATCGCAGGGGGGGTCGTTGTTTTAGCTAGCTTATTGCTAGAAAAACTAGGATTAGATGATGCTGTGGGTGCAGTACCTATACACGGTTTTGGAGGTGCTGCAGGGACCATATTATTAGCTTTATTTACTCCCGTAGAATTTCTTGGAGGCCAAACACGTATAGTTAAGATTCTAGTTCAGTTATCGGGGGTAATACTTAATTTTGTCTGGGCCTTTGGTTTGGGTCTGTTAATGTTTTATACAATCAAAAAAACACTCGGCTTACGGGTAACCGAAGAAGAAGAGGACAAAGGGTTAAACATTGTTGAATTTGCTGATATTTATTCATGGCAAGACTATTTGAAAATGACACATTATGAAAATTTAACACAAGATCTCAATCTGAAAATTCATGCTCAAAATCAATTATTGCAGAAACAGGCTAAACTTTTGGTAGAAACGCAGGAGCATGAACGGCTTAAATTGGCAAGAGATATCCATGATGGCGTTGGACAATCCTTGGCGGCTTTAAAATTACAATTGGGTATGATTGCAAATAAGGTTAAAACAGAGTACAAAGATAATAAATTGGGCAATCAAGTTGAAGGAACTGTTAACCTTGCAACCCAAACTATAGAGGATATTAGGGCTGTGCTATTTAATTTGAAACCAGCCTTTTTACGGGAAAAGGGTCTTAGTACTGCAATTGAAGTTTTAATAAAGAACTTTGAAAAGACTACAGGCATCAAATCGGAATTTAATTTATTAACGGAAATGCCTGCTTGGGAGGATGCTGCGGTCTTGAATATATATCGAGTAATTCAGGAATGTTTGACAAATATCTTAAAACATGCTCGGGCAACAATGGTAAACGTTAATTTTGTAAGGCTTAAAAGGAATTTGTATTTGTTTCAGGTCAGCGATAATGGAGTAGGTTTTGAGGCCGATGGAGTACATACGGGATTGGGGTTGAATTCGATTCAGGAAAGATTGCAAATGCTGGGCGGGAGACTTCAGATTATAACGGCAGAAGGCCAAGGAACTTCATTGATGATGGAGGTGCCTTTTGAAGATTAAAGTATTTTTAGCAGATGATCATAAAATACTCCGAGAATCATTACTTATTTTACTCCAACAAGAAAATGATATAGAAATAATTGGTGAGGCCCCTGATGGGCAGATGGCATTGCAGGAAATTCTGCGCTTAAAACCGGATATCGCTATACTAGATATTTCTCTTCCCCGGCTTAATGGTTTGGAAGTGGCAGAACGAATTAAAAGAGATTGCCCAGAAATAAAAGTAATAATCTTAACAATGCATAAGAATGAAGAATTTGTGGCCCGGGCCTATCAGTCGCAGGTTAGTGGCTATGTATTAAAGGATAATGCACTCGAAGAATTATTAAAGGCAATTAGAATAGTACAATTAGGTGGAATATATCTTTCAACAGATATTACTTCCACGGTCGTAGCCGGCTTTGTGAAGAATTTTAATCTTAAGAAGGGAGAGCCCGATGAACTTATTTCTTCAAGAGAAAGAGAAATAATCCAGCTTCTTGCTGAAGGAAATAGTAACAAACAAATAGCCAACATGCTGAATTTGAGTTTAAAAACCGTGGAAACTCATAGGTCTAATATCATGCATAAAATGGAATTTAAAAGCCTAGCCGATTTAGTTTTATATGCAGTTCGAAATCATATCATCGAGGTATAATTAATAGGGCGAAAATTAAATACAGTGAAAATTGCCGTATAATACAGTAAATCCCGTATTAATTAATCCTTCGTTTTAGTTTAAGATTTATTTGACTTTAAAAATTAATAAATGGGAGGATTATGATGATTAATACAGGAGATACGGCGTTTGTTTTAATAAGTGCCGCTTTGGTCTGTCTTATGACCCCGGGTTTAGCATTTTTTTACGGTGGCCTGGTAAGAAAGAAGAACGTATTGACAATCATGATTCAGAACTTTGTTTCAATGGGAATCGTGACGGCCATTTGGGTCCTGGGAGGATTTAGTCTAGCCTTTGGTAAAGATTTTCATGGTATTATAGGAAGTTTACAATATTTTGGTTTAAGCGGAGTGGGCATGACCCCAAATCCGGCTTATGGGCCAACCATACCTTTCCTAGTATTTTTCTTTTATCAAGAGATGTTTGCCGTAATTACGCCTGCTTTGATTACCGGGGCCTTTGCCGATAGGATAAGTTTTAAAAGTTATCTTAAGTTTTTAGTATTATGGAGTATTTTTGTCTATATACCTGTGGCTCATTGGGTCTGGGGTGGAGGCTTTCTGGCCCAAATGGGGCTTGTTGATTTTGCAGGCGGTATTGTTGTTCATGTTACTGCCGGAATTGCCGCTTTGGCCTCAGTGTTTTTCGTTGGAAAACGAGTTTTGCAACCAGGAGAGAGCACTGCGCCGCATAACATTGCCTTTGTTGCTTTGGGGACAGGACTCTTATGGTTTGGCTGGTTTGGATTTAATGGCGGCAGTGCGTTAGCTGCTAATGGTGTTGCGGCAACCGCTTGCGTCAATACCGATATTGCAGGTTCCCTGGCCATGATTGCCTGGCTTATTATATCTTGGATTCATGAGAAAAAACCGACCATGTTAGGTGTTCTTACTGGTGCAGTTGCTGGCTTAGCAACTATTACGCCTGCTGCAGGCTATGTCCGGCCTTGGGGAGCTGCTATCATCGGTTTACTGGCTGGGGTTGTTTGTTATGCAGCGGTTCAATTACGCATAAAACTCGATTGGGATGATGCTCTTGACGTTTGGGGAGTGCATGGAGTCGGAGGTATTCTAGGATCAATTTTGGTGGGTGTATTTGCAATATCGAGCGTTAATCATACGAGCGGTCTGGTTCAAGGAAATCTGCATCAATTTTTAATTCAAATACTAGGGGTTGCTTTCACGGCTCTTTATGCTTTTGGTGTAACGTATCTTATCTTAAAAATTATAAATGTTTTTGAATCTGTGCGTGTGCCTAAGGAAGTGGAAATAAAGGGACTGGATGCAATTCTGCACGGTGAAACAGCCTATTTGTAATTTTAAAAATGGAATATAGGTCAATCAGCCAGAGATTAAGGCTCTTGCTGATTGACTTTTTTTGTACTATCAGAAAGGATGCGCTGGTCTACTTTCCTGGTGGTCTAGTTATTACGATAGTTGAAGGGATCTCTATAGGGAAAGAAAAACATCGGTTGAGAATAAATTGTCATCGCACAATTAAACATGGTAATATAAATTGTTGAAAATAATTCTGGAGATGACAAAATGAATAACGTGAGGAGCAATGGACACGGTCGTGGAATAGTGGCAATTCTTATATCCGCCTTAGGTTTTGCCTTCTATCCCATCTTTGGGAAATTTGTTTTTGCGGGCGGAGCAAGTTTGGCAACGGTTTTGTTTATACGTTTTCTGATTGCCGCCGCGGTTTTTTGGGGTCTAATTATCGTGAGAAAAAGTACTATCCATTTAGCCAAACGAGACTTTTTGCGACTTTGGTTGCTTGGCGGAATAATTTATGCAGGGCAAGCCGGGTTATATATTTCAGCTGTAAAATTTATTCCGGCATCCATGGCTTCTCTTATTTTTTATGTATACCCGATTCTAGTTACAATCTTAGCTTTGGCAACTAAACAAGAAAGACTTTCTGTTATAAAAGTCGGCGGTTTGTTGTTTTCCATTATAGGATTAATCTTTGTTTTAGGATTAAACTTTGGAGGATTGAATGTTCTTGGTATATTATGCGCTTTGGGTGCTTCAGCAATTTATTCAGTCTATATTTTAACGAGCAATCGCGTCATAAATTCTGTTAGCCCGTTGCTTAGTTCTGCAGTGATTTCAAGTGCAGCCTGTGTAACCTATGGGTTAACCGGTGTGATTCAGGGATTCACTTGGAATATCTCAGTTTTAACCTGGCTGGATATTTTGGGGATTGCAATTTTATCTACCATCATAGCTATCTTAACTTTTTTTGGGGGGCTTCGGAGAGTTGGACCAACGACAGCCTCTATTGTCAGTACTTTGGAGCCGGTGTTAACAGTAGGTTTAGCTTATATTCTCTTAGGTGAGTATTTAAATACTACTCAAGGTATCGGTGCCGCCTGTGTCTTATTAGGAGCTATTTTGGCAGCTTGGCCACATAATAAAAAATTAAATATTGGCATAAGGGAAACAGAATCCTTGTGAATTCATCAAAAGGCTTTCCACTCACACCTAAAACTAATCCAGTTAAGTATGAGAACTTGCCTAAATTGTGGGAGAAGTTTCCTTGAATTATCACCGCTTGCCAATGCAATAGTGTTCGCCATCACCTCGGATGCAAGTACTCTTTGATGTATTTGCAGCATTTGAATTAGTACAAAAGCATTAAAATCAACTACATGTGCACATAATACCTAGAGCATTTGTTAAATACTTGCCGGAATTATAACTGGGCGGTGGAGATGTGTATTGGTTAATTTTACTGCTATTTGTTCAAATAGTTCTTTTTGGATCCGTTATTCTACTTGAAAATAAAGATCCGGGGAAAACGGTAACTTGGCTGTTTATTCTCAGCCTTCTGCCTGTCCTTGGTTTTCTTCTTTACGTCTTGTTTGCTCAAAGGCAACGCAATCAATTGTTTAAGAAAAAAACTCTTATTTCCAAAAGACTGCCTTATAATAGCGATCAACAAGAAACCCTTTTAGAGCAGGAATGTCCGATGTTATATCAGGAACGTTCTATTGACCCTAAAATATTAAAACTCCTTTATAACAGTGGTTATGCTCCTCCAAGTGTCCATAATCGTGTTGTTGTACTTGTCAATGGCGGAGAGAAATTTAAGGCTTTACTTCAAGCATTAGAAAATGCCTCTCATCATATCCATCTGAGTTACTATATCTTTAAGGATGATGAAATTGGTGCCGATATTTTAAAGATTTTATCACGTAAATCCTCGGAGGGAGTGGAGGTTCGAGTCCTATTGGATGGAGTCGGAAGCCTCTCGATTGCGGGAAATTTTATGGGCACTATGCGAAAGATGGGAATACAAGCCCATTGGTATTTTCCTGTACGTTTTCCTTTTTTAACTCCCAGGCTCAATTTGCGTTACCACCGCAAAATCGTGATTGTGGATGGATCTGTAGGTTTTATGGGAGGATTAAACATAGGAGATGAATACCTTTCCCGCAACCCGAAGCTGGGATTTTGGAGAGATACCCATATAAAACTTTTAGGTGAATCCGTACATACTCTGCAAACAATTTTTTTAAATGATTGGTATTCAGTATCAGAGCAAGAGATAAAGGGGGAAATTTACTTCCCAAAAGTTGATATTCCCGACATTCTTCCGATTCAGATTGGTGTCGGTGGCCCAGATACTACCCGCTCATCTATTTTGCAGGGATTTTTCGTCGCACTGACAATGGCTAAAAAGAATATAAAAATCGAAACGCCCTATTTTATCCCCGATGAAAGTTTAATGATGGCGCTCAAAACTGCCGCTCTTTCAGGAATCGATGTTCAGATAATCATTCAGGGAGTCCCTGAGCATAAAGTGACTTACTGGGCTATGAACTCCTATCTGGAAGAACTGCTTAAGGCGGGCGTTCAAATCTATCAATATATGAAAGGGATTCTCCATGCCAAAATCTTGCTCATTGATGATAATTTGGCATCTGTAGGGTCGGCCAATATGGACGTGCGAAGTTTTGTCCTTGATTTTGAGATTTCTGCTTTTATTTATGACAGTAATATAACGATGATACTGAAAGAAAACTTCGAACAGGACTTAAAGGAATCTCGGAGTATTAATCTTGAAACATTTCAAACCCGTCCTTATTATGAACGTCTTAAAGAGTCTTTAGCTCGACTATTTTCCCCCTTGTTATAGAATCCTGGCTTTTTCACCGAATACGAATGCATTAACTTTACCTCGGCTATAAATATCTGTATAATATTATCAACCTCAAACCTCCCCGTAACTCTTTTGGAGACTGGGGAGGTTTGATTTATAAAGTAAGTACATCCAGAGAGACGTTGCATACTTGGAGGGTAAGGTATGAAAATAACGAAACGTACTAAATCAATTGCGGGTATACTGGCAATTGCTGCGGGAGCAATTATTGCAGCCTATGGAGTTCAAGCCTTTGTCGTCCCTTCCGGACTTGGAGGAGGCGGGGTAGGGGGTATTGCGCTTTTGCTATATTATACCTTTAAACTGCCTATTGGTTTGATGACCTTCCTATTAAACATTCCCTTATTCATATTAGGCTGGCGCGAAATTAATAAAGATTTTATTTTCAAAACGATTTTGGGCCTGGTTATCTTTTCTATTTTTTTAGATTTATTTAAAGGTATACAGCCTGTTCCTATTAACGATATCTTCTTAGGAGCACTTTATGGCGGAGTGTTTTCAGGTATTTCCTCAAGTATCGTTTTTCGCTTTGGCGGAAGTCTTGGGGGAACCGATATTGTTTCCAAGGTTATCCAGCGTAGATTCGGTGTGCCCATAGGAACTTCAGCCTTAGCAATTAACAGCGTGATCATTCTCGTTTCATGGGCCATATTGGGCTCTAATAGGGCTCTTTATACCTTAGTCAACCTCTTCGTCTACGGACGAGTCCTTGATCTGATTCAAAGCGGCGTTCCTTCAAAATCCATAACCATTATTTCAGATCAATCGGAAGCCTTAGTTGGTCGAATCATGGCAGACTTAGGCAGAGGAGCTACCTTTCTAAGTGGTCGGGGGGCTTACTCCAACGAGCCTAAAAATGTTGTTATCTGTGTGGTAAGTTTACCTGAGATTGGCCGCTTAAAACAAGCAGTACGTGAGGTAGACCCGGACGCCTTTATGATTGTGACTAACGCAGGAGAAGTCCTTGGCAGAGGGTTTAAAAATGAATAATTTTAGAGTTAATAAATTTGTTGCAGGATTTGGTCTGAAGCAAAGAGAATTATAATCTTTGGTAGTAGAAGGATATCTTGACTATCAGTTATAGAACAGAGGGGTCGAACTGATGACGGGCAAGAACAAGAATCACTGGAGAATTCAAACGTTATGGGCTTCCGGCTCTCCGCATAATTTGATTTGGACTTTTAGCATGATTTGCTTAATGTTTTGTCTGGCGAGTATTATTATTATCCTAGGTGATAAAAGCATCTTTTTAATTTCGCTTTTTTTCCTGATTACGGCTTTAGTGGCACTCTATTCTCCTTGGGAATATATGCTAATACAAGTTCTATTTGCCTCCGGCTTAACATTTCTCATTTTTTATGAAAATTCACTACGCCTCACCCTTCTTCAATGGTTTCTCTATACGTTTGTTTATCTTTTAATTGGGATTGCAGTGAACAGGGAAATTTATTCCATCCGTCAATTTCAGCGCCATGAAACAGAAATGTCGGCGTTATCGAACATCTCTGCTTCGCTGACGAAAACGCTGGATTTATGTGAATTAACGAATCAAGTCGTAGACGAGATATTTTCATTATTTCAAGCCGATGGCTGCACTATTTTCCTAATGGAAGAAGAAAAAAAATCGTTACGAGTCATTAGCGCACGTGAAAGTCGAAACGATCCTGTAATTCTAACCAGCATTTTGCATAGCCAACCTCGAGTAGGTTTTGGCATGGTAGGCTGGGTAGCGGCTACCGGGGAATCCATTCTTTCCGGCGATGCCGAACACGATCCTAGGGCTATCCACATTCCTGGTACTCCCTATGATGATGAATCGGTGATGGGAATTCCGCTTCAACTGGAAGGGGAAACCTTTGGGGTTCTCTGGATTTATACCCTTAGTTTAAATGCCTTTAACAAAGAGGATCTGCAATTAGCCCAGATATTTGCCAACCAGGTGAGTGTGGCATTGGCAAACGCCCGCTTATACGAACATGTACGCTGCCTATCAGAAACGGACAGCCTAACCGGCCTTTTAAATTCTCGTTCGCTTTCGGATTTAACAGAGCGGGCCATAAGCCATGCAAAAGCTACCCAGGGGAATGTTTCGCTTCTTTTTATTGATTGCGATAACTTTAAGGGAATTAACGATCAGTTTGGTCATCCCGTGGGGGATCAATTCTTGCGTTTTTTTGCAACACTCTTGCTTGAAGGGGTAAGAGAAGGGGATGCTGTAGTACGCTACGCGGGAGATGAATTTGTTATTCTCTTGCCTAATACCAATCTAGATGCTGCGATCAGCATCGCAGAACGCTTAATTGAGAATACACGTGCCAAAAGTATGGAGAATAATCCTTTGCTTCATACCACGATTTCAGTGGGACTTGCTTCTTATCCGCAACACGCCTTAGTGGCTGAAGACCTCATTAAACATGCTGATGATGCCCTTTACGTTTCAAAGCGTAACGGCAAAAATCAGTTAACCGTCTACAATTCAGACACTAAAACTAAAACTATGTCTCAGCAAAACTCCTGATTATTTCAACTCATTATCGAGCGCTTTTAATTCACTTAGAGTAACAATTCGATAGCCTTCGCTTTTAAGGGAATCAATAACAGTTGCTAAGGCCTTAACTGTTTGAGTGCGACGGTATCCGCCGTCGTGCATGAGAATAATCGCTCCTGGGAAAACATGATCCATAACATTTTTAACAATTTGATTTACTCCAGGATCGCGCCAATCTTTACTATCAACACTCCAAAGAACCACTACCTGTCCGTTCTTCTTGATGCTGTCCAGTTGTTCTTTTGTTATACAGCCTCCCGGTGGTCGATAGAAATAAGTGTGAGTTCCGCATGCTGCATAAACTGCAGCGTCTGTTTGACCTATTTCTCGCAAAAGCTGCCTTTGCTTATAATCATGATCGTAGCTGTGATTTCCGATTTCATGGCCTTCACTTACTAAGCGTTTTACTAAATCAGGATATTCCTTAACAGCCTGACCCAAAACAAAAAACGTTGCCCGTACTTTTTTTTCTTTGAGAATTTCCATGATTTTCGGTGTGTCAATAGGATTAGGCCCATCATCGAAGGTTAGCGCTACAACTTTTTCTTGTGTATGAGCCATATAATAGGTACCCGGTGCACGTACTATGGAGGGAGCCGTTAATGAATGGGCAGAGCTAAAGGCAATGATTCCGAAAATGATCATAAAAAAACAGGAAATGATTATTTTCCGTCGAGTTAGTACACAAAAAATCATCTACTACACCCCCCAATTACTTTATTATCCTATTTCAAATATCTCAGGGCATGCCTGGAATTTTAATGAAGGCAGCAGACCAACGGTTAACCGGTGGTCTGCTGCCTGAAAACAATTTTATGGCATTCTAATGTGTCCTTTATACGTGCTATAATCAAAGTGAGTTTTTTTAGTCAGCTTCTGGGCCTGCGAAAATTACTAAAGCAACTATTTCGATTTTGCGAAGAATTTGAGTGAATCATGTCGTTGGCTAGTTACAAGATATACAAATCATAACCTCTATATTATTAAGACGTCCTGAAGAAAGAGATATTAGAGGGTGTTGGCGGGATTGACACATAAACTGTGTCCTGAGAAAGGAGAATTGAGTTGAGTCTCCGATTGATTATTGGCCGGGCAGGCAGCGGTAAAAGCTCACTCTGTCTGGAGGAAATACGCAGTGAACTTCGGGAGCAGTCGTGGGGGGACCCCATAATCTTTCTTGTTCCCGAACAGGCAAGCTATCAGATGGAAGTGGCTCTGGCCAATTCGCCTGAATTGGCAGGAAGTTTGCGAGCACAAGTTTTGAGCTTCCGCAGGATGGGCTGGCGGGTTTTTGCCGAAACCGGGGGCGGAAATAAGATAATGATCGGAGCTACGGGCAAACGAATGCTTCTGCGGCGGATTCTCCTCAAACATCGTCTGGAGCTGAAGGCCTTTGCCCGTTCGGCAACTCGCCCCGGAATGGCCGATCTTCTTGCCAAAACTATTGGGGAATTTAAAACCTATCGCATCGCTCCTCATGACTTACGTGACGTTAAAAACCCCCATGAACTATTGGAGAATAAACTTTTTGACTTAGCCCTGATTTATGAGGAATTTCAAGTA
>JGI2924J29684_1076559_pt1 | contig 9978 bp, 7 predicted proteins | sample BenlonsequencITS_FD_29684 | JGI IMG/M metagenome (IMG submission 29684)
GGCCGCCGCAGCCTCTATGACAGCATCGCCTGGGCCCTGCGCCGGAAAGGGGCTGTAGGCGACCAGACTCTGCTGCTCGGCAACCGCAAATACGGCGGAACCGATATCCTGCTTTCGGACATGACGGCAGAAAGCCTCTGCACGCTCTGTCTCCGGTATCCCTGGAACCATCGCCGTGGCTCGGGCCGGGAATTCAGAAAAGCTGCAACAGGTGTAGGCGATCGATTGATCCTGCAGAGGCTTCCAGAGATGTACCTCTTGCCGATCGTCCTCCTTAATCTCCTCTCCGGAGAGGGAAATCGGGATGCCCAGTTCTATCTGAAAAAGGGTGCTATCTATACAGGTTATTTCAATATCTTTCGTCGGCCCCTCGATGACCAGGCGGTCTCTATTAAACAATCCAAAGTCGAAGGCAAATCGGGAAGCGCATAGAAGTGCCGATGCGTTTAGATCCTCTCGCTTTTTCTCTTGTGTTCCCGAAAGGGGAGAAAGAAAGTGTAGCCCGACGTTCTGCTCACGTGAGGGGTAGAGCAGAATGATACCGTCGCCCCCGACGCCCCTTCTCCTGTCGCAGATAAGATCCACGCTCTTTCTGTCGAATAGGTGTTCCGAAATATCATTGGTAAGAGCATTGATAAGAAGAAAATCACAGTCCGCAAGGACGAGCTTGTAAAAAGGAATATCCATCCAGACCATTGTACACAAATCAAGGCTTTCGTCCAATGAAAAGCATCCGCCTGCTTGATCTTTTGGCGTCTACCATCATAATGGATACGATGAAAATCGGGGAACGACTGACGGTAGAGGCTGCTGATTATGCCAGGAATAGTATAGAAGAGGCGGAGGGAAACGAGGTTTTCTTTGTCGGTTCTTTCAATGGCTCCGGGAAGGTTGAGTTTCTCGAAGCGGTGGCCCGTGGCAACGAACATGCCGTACCTGCGCTTGCTCCCTTCGTTGAGACCGGCGATGTGGTGATCCACAATCATCCCTCCGGTGTTCTTAAACCCAGTGGCCCCGATCTTCGCATCGCATCGGAATTGGGTAACCGGGGAATCGGTTTTTATATTATCGATAGTGGTGCCACCAGGGTCTATGCTGTTGCCGAACCTGCCCGGAAACGGAGAATCGTTCCCCTCGACGCTGAAAAATTATCGTCTCTCATGACTCCCGGAGGACTTCTGTCTCGTATCTTTTCCGACTACCAGATGCGGGATTCGCAGGTACAGATGATGGAACGTATCATCGAGGCTTTCAATAGCGATGAAATCCTTCTTGCCGAGGCTGGAACCGGGGTCGGTAAAAGCCTTGCCTATCTCATTCCTTCTATAGCCTGGGCTGTGGCCAATGGCGAACGGGTAGTCATCTCTACCGCCACGATCAATCTTCAACAGCAGCTTATTGAAAAGGACATTCCCTTGGTGCGGCGCCTCGTAAAGGGGGAGGTGAAGAGCGTTCTCGTAAAGGGAAGGGGCAATTACCTCTGCCTTCGTCGTTTTGAAGAGGCTTTGGAGGAGAACTCGCTTTTTCGGGAAGATACTAGTGAACTGGAAGCGATTCGGAAATGGGTTTCTTCCACGGATACCGGAAGCCGAAGCGATCTCCCATTTTATCCCCTTCGGGAGACATGGGCAAAGGTGTGTTCCGAGACTGATGCCTGCATGGGCTTACGCTGTCGTCATCGCGAATCCTGCTTCGTTTTACGGGCCCGTCGGGAGGCCGCATCGGCAAATATCCTGGTGGTAAACCATCACCTCCTCTTTTCGGATCTTGCCTTACGTATCGAGGGAGCGGGCTTTGAGGGCGGTGCTGTCCTGCCGGCCTTTAATCGGCTTGTTTTTGATGAAGCCCATACCATCGAGCGCAGCGCAACCAGTTTTTTTTCAAGAAGCTACCAGCTTCCCTCTTTGCTCAAACAACTGAACAGGCTTCGCCGCAGCCAGGGGCGCCGAACCTTTGGTTCGCTGGTTTCCTTACAAAAGCGGTCGACCCGGCCCGAGCTTTTTGAACGGTTCCCCGCTTTTCTTTCGAAACTGAAAGAAAGTGCCGAGAAACTCGACCAATTGGGCTTACAGCTTCTATCGGGAACAAACTCCTTACGTTGTCAAAGCCTCTCTTCCGATGAGCTCCGTCAACTCCTGGAGTCGATGGCCCTTGTTCGAAGTGATATCACCGCCCTGATTACCAGGATTGCCGCCGCCTTGGAGAGTGTCGATACCGAGGATGATGACCAGGATCTTTTTGAGACCAAGACCATCTTGGAGCGGCTTTCAAACATGGCTTCTCTTCTCGGCTCATTTCGAGAGCTTACAGAGCGCCCCGAATCGGTATTCTGGATGGAGGTGAGGGGAAGCGGGGAACGACGCTTTGCCGTTTTCAACGAGACCCCCCTGGATATCGGTCCCGTGATGCGGGAGGCGGTATATGAACCCTTTAAGACATTAATCTGTACCTCGGCAACCCTGACCGTGAACGGACAATTTTCCTTCTGGATGGGGAGGGTCGGCCTCTTCTCTTCCGAGGAACGACTTGTGGCCGAAATCTTTCCCTCTCCCTTCCGTTATCGTGATCAGGTACTCCTTGCCCTTCCTACCGACCCTCCGGATCCTTCTTCCCCAGGCTATCAGGAGTATGTGAATCGTTTTGTCAGGGATGCCATACTGACTGCGGGTGGAAGCACCCTAGTCCTCTTTACCAGCTACGGTATGCTCAACCAAACCTGGGAAGCCGTGGCACCGGACCTTGAGGCCGAAAAGATCCCTGTTTTGCGGCAAGGGGAGGACGATCGTAGCCGACTCATGAATGCCTTTGTGGGAAATGTCTCGGCTGTCCTTTTTGCCACCGATTCCTTCTGGGAGGGGGTTGATGCCCCCGGTGATGCTCTACGTATGGTCATCATCTGTAAACTTCCCTTTCGTGTACCAACCGAACCGGTTCTCCAGGCTCGCATGGAGGCCATCGAGGCAAAGGGCGGAAATCCCTTTTTCATGCTGAGTCTTCCGGAGGCGGCCATGCGTCTGAAGCAGGGCTTTGGGAGGCTCATGAGAAAGGCCGAAGATCACGGAGTTGTGGCGATACTGGACCCGAGACTGACAAGAAAAAGTTACGGCAAGATTATGCTTGCAAGCCTTCCCGAGACAGCAGTAAGCCGAAGGGATTCCACGGCTCTCATGGGTCAGATTGAAGAGTTCCTTTTTTAGGTGATGTTTTCTTTATTTACTGTTCCGAATCCTGGTGGTCTGCATACCCTTTTTCCTGTAACAGACTCGATTTAGTGCCGGTGCTTGCTTTTTTTCCATGCTTTCTCCTCCAGGTGGCTACTGGAAAAGGAATTACGTTCCTCCAACCACCAGGATTCGGAACAGTAGGTTTTCTTTACAAAAAAAAAGACCGCTCATTTCGAGCGGTCTTTTGGGTTGTGCACTTTCTTAGCCGATAACTGCAAGGATATCGGAAAAACGAAGTAGCAGATGTTCCTCTCCGTCGACTTTGATCTGAGTTCCGGCATATTTGTCGTACATCACCTTGTCGCCAGCCTTTACCTTGATCGTTTCGTCGTCCCCGATCTCGACAACCACGCCAGTCTGTGTCTTTTCCTGAGCAGTCTGGGGTATGAAAATCCCTCCTGCAGTCTTCTCTTCACCAGATTCAAGTTTTACCAAAACGCGGTCACCAAGGGGTTTTATCTTCATACCATCCTCCTGAAAATGTGTTTGAAATATGATTGATTGAACTACTCAATAGCTGAAGCAAATATACGCATGAACCGGTTGGTGGTCAAGAAAAAGCTGTAAAAAGTGTTGCTTGTCCCATGAGCTAAGTTATAGTATCTTAATGGGGGGAGAGTGTGTAGGTATGGGAAATTCTGAAAACGGTATTATCTATCACGATTTCGGGTCAAGACGATGCGACTACCCTCAGAAAGGGGGGCTTCAGCAGCGGTATCGTGAGGACTGGCGCCGCTTTTATGTTATCCAGCTTCATCAATACCTTTCCGTCAAGCGTTCCGGCCGACTCGGCAGTCAAGCCGAAGGGGATATGATTCGGGATCTGCTTGCCGTTTACTGGGAGGAGATTCTTGCCTCGGGAGTTCTTGCCGGGATGGGTCTCTTTGAAAAGATCAGGATGTTTCATGATATACAGATTGATTTCCCCTTTATCGAGGTACCCGCTCCGGAGGGCTTTATCCCTTTCAGGGGGTAATTCTGGCCCAGATTTCATCGCTTTTTAAGCTGTTGTTTCCTTTTGACACAATATTGAACTTCTTTTTGCTGATGTGCTCTTATCGTTTTTATGATATGGATTGTGTATGGATCTTGTAATTACTTATAATATATATAAATAATAATTCTGTTGTTTTGTAGTAACTTGTTGGCACGGAGTTTGCTTTATATTTACCAGGAGGACAGTATGCCTACAAAAAAGAATATAAACAGCAGGTCCGGAGATTTCGGAAATGAGAATGTTATTTCAATATATTTAAAAGAAATCAACAAGGTACCCCTTCTCTCCAGGGAAGATGAGGATCGTTACGCTCGGCTTGCTGCCGATGGTGATGAACATGCCAAGGAGATGTTGATCAAAAGCAACCTCCGCTTTGTGGTAAATGTAGCCAAGAAGTATCAGAATCAGGGACTCCCCCTGGCCGATCTCATCAATGAGGGAAATATCGGACTGATGAACGCCATTGAGCGCTACGATGTCGATAAGGGGTATCATTTTATCAGTTATGCCGTGTGGTGGATTCGCCAGGCAATCCTGAAGGCCATCAGCGAGAAGGCTCGGATGATTCGTCTGCCTCTCAATCGTGCGAACGAGCTTGTTCAAATCGAGAAGGCGAAAAAGGGGCTTCAGCTGGAAGGAAAGGAAGAACCCGAGTTTGAAGAGATCGCCCGGGTCGTCGGTATGGACGCCGAGCATGTCGCCTCCCTTGTCAATATCAGCCGTGATCTTGTTTCTCTGGAGTCTCCCATTTACACCGATCGAAGTCAAAGCGAGCTTGGCGATTTTATCGAAGATGTGGACTACAAGAGTCCCGACGAGACACTGATGGAGCAGTCGCTGAAAGAGGATATCGCCAAGGTGCTTGATACCCTTTCCGAAAAAGAAGCGGATATTATCCGTCATCGCTTCGGACTCGACGGAAGGGCGCCTCTTTCTCTCAAGGATATCGGCGATCGCTACAATCTTACCAAGGAGCGAATCCGGCAGATCGAGAAGAAGGCGATCAAGCGACTTCAGCATCCTTCTCGCCGGCAATACCTTGAATCATACATTGCCGTATAACGAGGATTTTTTTCTTGAACAAACGTGCAGAAAAAACCGGAATTCTTCCACAGTTTTCCGGTTTTTTTTTCTCTGAAACTATAGTAAAATAAGCAAAACTTGACATGTACATTGTTATGGCTTAGTTTTTATCTGCTTAGCAATTACGAAAATAATTCTGGAGGTCTATCGAAGATTTATGGCTAAAACAAAAATGATCTATTTTTTTGGTGACGGAAAGGCGGAAGGCAACGCGAAGATGAAGGATTTGCTTGGGGGTAAGGGGGCAAATCTGGCCGAAATGACCAGCATCGGTGTGCCTGTACCTCCGGGCTTCACGATTTCCACCGAGGTTTGTTCTGCATTTTATGAGAACAAACGTTCTTATCCCGCCGGATTTGCTTCGGAACTTAAAGAGCATCTTGGTTCGCTTGAAAAGCTTATGGGAAAGAAACTGGGAGATGCGAATGATCCTCTTCTTGTTTCCGTTCGTTCCGGTGCCGCTATATCCATGCCTGGTATGATGGATACCATCCTCAATCTTGGTTTAAATGATCAGGCAACGGTAGGCCTCGGCGAAAAGACCGGTAATCCGCGATTTGCCTGGGATGCATATCGCCGTTTTATCCAGATGTTTTCGAATGTAGCCATGGGCATGAAAGGGGAGGTCTTCGAGGCTATTCTCGAAAAAATCAAGGCGGATAAAAAAGTTGAACTCGACACCGAACTTGATGCCGATGACCTCCAGAAGGTTGTAACGGAATATAAGAAGGCATACAAGAAACACATGAAGAGCGACTTCCCTCAGGATCCTGTGGAGCAGCTCCAAAAGGCAATCGATGCGGTTTTCGGTTCCTGGATGAACGACCGGGCCATCCACTATCGTAAACTCAACAATATTACCGGTTTACTCGGTACCGCCGTTAATGTCCAGTCCATGGTCTTTGGAAATTTCGGTGACGATTCGGGAACCGGCGTCTGTTTTAGCAGGGATCCTTCCACGGGCAAAAAGGTGTTCTACGGTGAGTTTCTTATGAATGCCCAGGGAGAAGATGTTGTCGCCGGTATCCGGACCCCAGAAAAGCTTAGCTCTCTGAAAAAGCGAAATGCCGCCGTATATGACGAGCTTGAGGCTATCAAGGACAAACTCGAAAACCATTACCACGACATGCAGGATATCGAGTTCACCATTCAGCAGGGAAAGCTCTTCCTTCTTCAGACCAGAAACGGTAAGAGGACCGGACCTGCGGCGGTAAAAATCGCCGTTGACATGGTTGCCGAAAAGATGATCACAGAAGAGGAGGCCATCGGGCGGGTTAGCCCCGACCAGTTGGACCAGCTTTTTCACCCTGGTATCGATCCTAAAATGAAGAAGTCTCTTTCTCCCCTTGCCAAAGGGCTGAATGCTTCTCCCGGAGCAGCAACCGGCCAGATCGTTTTTTCAGCCGAAGATGCCGAGGCCTGGGCGAAGGATGGGAAAAAGGTCCTGCTCGTGCGAAAAGAAACCAGTCCCGAAGATATCGGCGGAATGGTTGCCGCTCAGGGGGTGCTTACCAGCACCGGCGGTATGACCAGTCACGCTGCTGTTGTCGCTCGTGGTATGGGTAAGCCCTGTGTCGCTGGTTGTAAGTCAGTGGTCGTTTCAGGAAAAGCCATGAGTGTTGATGGAAAGAAATTCAAGGAAGGTGCCTATCTCTCCATCGACGGTTCTACAGGTGAGGTTTTTGAGGGGGAGCTCGAGCTTGTTTCTCCCAAGATTACCAAAGACCTTGCCACCTTTTTGGGATGGGCCGATAAGGTTCGTCTCTCCGCAAAGAGGGAAGGCATTGCCGGTGTCGGCTTTCAGGTAAGGACCAATGCCGATCAGCCGGCCGATGCCAAGGTTGCTCGGAAATTCGGAGCGGAAGGGATCGGGCTTTGCCGAACCGAGCACATGTTCTTCGACGAGGGAAAGCTGGAGATATTCCAAGAGATGATCATTTCTGAAACGGCGGAGGCACGTGCTGATGCCTTAAAGAAACTGCTCCCCCTCCAGAAAAAAGACTTTAAGGGAATCTTTACCGCAATGGAAGGGCTCCCCGTTACCATACGGCTCCTTGATCCTCCCTTACATGAGTTCGTTCCCAAAACGGCTGCAGAGGTGAAAGAGCTGGCGGCAAAGCTTGGAATCAAGCCTGCCCAGTTAAAAGCGAAGGCTGAAGCGTTGAAAGAGCTCAACCCCATGCTCGGCCACCGCGGTTGTCGTCTCGGTATTACCTATCCCGAAATCTACGACATGCAGGTTGAGGCCATTATGACGGCAGCCTGTGAGGTTCAGAAGTCGGGCAAAAAGGTGCATCCCGAAATCATGATCCCTCTTATCGGAACCGTAAAAGAGCTTCAGATGCTCCGGGCCAACGCCGAAGCTGTTATTGAAAAGGTTCTTAGCCAGAAAAAGATGAAGGTTGATTATAAGATCGGCACCATGATCGAGATTCCCCGTGCCGCGTTGACCGCCGATAAGGTTGCGGCTTCCGCCGATTTCTTCAGTTTCGGAACCAATGACCTTACCCAGATGACCTTCGGCTATAGCCGAGATGACATCGGTTCCTTTATCGGAGATTATCTTGATCAGGGCGTCTTACCTCGTGATCCCTTCCAGTCATTGGATACCGAGGGCGTTGGCCAGCTTGTTTCCATGGGTGTCGAAAAGGGCCGGTCGGTCAAAGGCGACCTCAAGATGGGGATCTGCGGTGAACACGGCGGAGATCCCGATTCCATCGATTTTTGTTATCGAACCGGGCTCAACTATGTCAGCTGTTCCCCTTACAGGGTTCCGATCGCCCGTCTCGCCGCGGCCCAGGCTGTGGCCCGTAGTAAAAAATAGCTGACCTTTTGTTCTGCTAAAGGATTATCATCTACACCGCTTCCGATTGTTTCGGGAGCGGTGCCTTTTTTTATGCGAGGAAAACTGTGATAGAGCCACAGACTCTTTATCAGCTATTCATGGAACTTTACGGCCCGCGTGGTTGGTGGCCCGTGGTGACCGATGCGGGAAACCAAGGCCACGATGCGAAGGGATACCATCCCTTGGATTATAGTATCCCCGCCACGGCACACCGTCGTTTCGAAATTGCTCTCGGAGCAATATTGACCCAAAACACCGCATGGCGTAATGTCCGCCTTTGCCTGGAGTCCTTGGATGAAGCGGGGGCAATCGATATGCAGCGACTGCTCGCTCTTTCCGACGAGCGGCTTGAGGCACTCATTCGCTCCTCGGGATATTATCGGCAGAAGGCGAGGAAATTGAAAACTCTTGCCCGTTTTTTCCTGGAGAATGGCTACGGGGAAGTATCTGCCGCATCGACGCCGAGTCGCGAAGAATTGCTTTCACTTTGGGGCATAGGCGAAGAAACCGCGGATTCGATTTTACTTTACGCTTTTGGTGTTCCGGTGCTTGTCATCGACGCCTATACCCGGCGGATACTTGCTCGTTTAAAGGGTGAGGAACTCTCGGATAGGGAGATACGCGACTATCTTTCCTCCGCAACCGAGGGAAAAGCTGTAAAACAGCAACGTAGGATTCTCAATGAATTTCATGCCCTCTTTGTCGAACATGGAAAAACCAGATGTGCCAAGCGTTCCCCCGATTGCGACCATTGCGGAATAAAAGCCTGGTGTAAAGGCCCGTTCTAAGGGGCCGGAACCGTGTGTTCCGGTTGACAGCCCCGCCTCTTCCGTGAACAATGGGGCCATACTAAACAGGGAAAACCACACCGAATAAGGAATAGTTAAGTGATTACTGCAAGCAATATCATGCTCCGTTTCGGGGAGCGGGTCCTTTTTAAGGACGTTACTATCAAATTTACTCCGGGGAACTGCTATGGAGTCATAGGCGCCAACGGAGCGGGAAAATCCACCTTTCTCAATATTCTTTCGGGAGAGTTGGATTCCGATGCGGGAGAAATCATTATCAGCACTGGAGAACGGCTCTCGGTGCTCAGACAGGACCATTTTGCTTTTGATGAACATACCGTGCTTGAGACCGTCATCATGGGGCATAAGGAGCTCTATTCCGTCAAAGCGGAACGGGACGCCATCTATGAGAAGAGTGATTTTACCGAGGAGGATGGTATTAGGGCGGCAGAGCTCGAGGGGCAGTTCGCCGATCTCGGCGGGTGGGAGGCAGAGGCAGAGGCCGGACAGCTTCTTTCCGGCCTTGGTATAGCGGAATCCCTACTTGAGACCAAAATGGGGGAGCTCGAACCTGGGGATAAGGTTCGAGTTCTTCTTGCCCAAGCCCTTTTCGGCAATCCCGATATTCTCCTCCTTGACGAGCCGACCAACCATCTTGATCTTGAGTCTATCAACTGGTTGGAAGATTTTCTTCTTCGCTTTTCCAACACCGTAATCGTTGTCAGCCACGATCGCCATTTTCTCAATACCGTTTGTACCCATATTGCCGATATCGACTTTGGGAAGATCCAGCTGTACGTCGGAAACTATGATTTCTGGTATATGTCCAGCCAGCTTGCTGCCAAACAGCGCAAGGATGAAAAGAAGAGGAGAGAGGATAAGTCTGCGGAATTGAAGGAGTTCATTCAGCGTTTTTCATCCAATGCAAGTAAGGCACGACAGGCAACCAGCAGAAAAAAACTTCTCGAAAAGCTGACCATTGACGACATCAAACCATCGAGCCGCCGTTTCCCCTATGTCGGTTTTAAGCCTGAGCGGGAG
>JGI2924J29684_1076558_pt1 | contig 9976 bp, 6 predicted proteins | sample BenlonsequencITS_FD_29684 | JGI IMG/M metagenome (IMG submission 29684)
TCAAACATATCACCATGAACCACAAGGTATTTTTTACCGTCAACGCCTTGATGGGTAATTCTATTTTTCACATCGATGTGACCAAAGCTCATGCCAAAACCAAGAAAGGCTCGAAGAAATTCATCATGGTTTCCAACGATGTAGACGACTTCTGTATCTCTCTTAGACGCGGTCAATATCCGCCGAATGACATTGGTGTGTGACTGCGGCCAAAACCATTTTTTTCGTAGGCGCCAACCGTCAATAATATCTCCAACCAGATATAATTTTTCACATGTGTTTGACTTTAGAAATTCACACAGCGCCTCAGCCTGACAACCTTCCGATCCCAGATGAATATCCGAGATAAAAATGCTACGGTATTTAGGTGAATTATTGCTCATGAAGCCACTGCATAAAGTGCTTCTGTATAAGTTTTATGACGTTAAGAATAATTCTCTGTACCAGGCTAACGAGGCATTATCTCTTAAGCTGGATAAATCTTTTTAATAGATACAGACGGCGCGCACGGATACTATCTTTTCTTCTGTTGACCGAATCCCTCTAGTATACGTCCTTATTGTTGTTCGGACTTTATAATTCGAGGTCAAATTTATGTCAGGCAACGCAAACTTGCGTGATTTAGCGAATGAACTTGAGCAATCAGGTGACTATCGCGTATTGAAAAGACTCGTCCCACCACTTCCTATGAATTTTATTGGTGCCCCTTTCAAGCGAGGCCTGTTGATTGATACAGAAACTACCGGTCTAGATTATCGCGAGGCTGAACTTATTGAAATTGCACTCGTTCCTTTCGAATATTCTACCGAAGGAAAACTGGTGACTTTTGGAAAGGCGCTAGATCAATTTCAACAACCAAAATCACCTATTTCTGAAGAAATCACCAAGCTTACCGGTATCACAAATGAAATGGTAGCAGGTCAAAAAATAGATATTCCTGCTGTCGAACAATTGATCAAAGAATCTGACCTTATAATCGCACACAATGCTGCTTTTGATCGCCCTTTTGCTGAACGTTTAACACCTGCTTTCAAAGCAAAACCTTGGGCATGTTCTCTGGTCGATATTGACTGGAAAGAGGAAGGTTACGAATCTCCAAAACTCTCATTTCTAGCTATGGAGCACGGTTTCTATTATAAAGCTCACCGGGCTGATATTGACTGTTGGGCGACGATTAAATTGCTTGCACAGCGGCTAAAAACATCTGGTGACAGAGCTATGGCTCACCTTCTAACGAGTGCTCGTGAAGAAAGATGGCGTATTTGGGCAACTAACACCAATTTTGCTAAAAAAGACATTCTAAAAAACAGAGGATATCGTTGGGAAAGTGGTGAGAATGGAAAACCTAAATCATGGTACGCTGACATTGCAGCCAAAGATAAAGAAGCAGAACTCGAGTTTCTAAAATCTGAAATTTATGATGGTCATTTACCCAACATCCCTATGATACATATTACTGCTTTAAATCGCTTTTCCGCCGATCTAGATTAGTTTACATAGATTTCCACTGAAACGGACTTAAAGGCTGGTGTCTTGCTTCTAGGGTCAACATTTGTCGACGTTAAAATATTTGCTTCTGGATAATAGGCCATAACATTGCCTCTAGGAATGTTAAATTCAACAACACTCACTGACAGCATCTCACCTTCAGAGCTTCTTAGATTTACCTTCGCACCATTTTGCGCGCCGAGTTCAACAATATCTTCCTTATTCATCAGTACGGACCAACGAGAGTCGGTTCCTCGATATGAATCTTTTTCTTCATAGATAATAGAGTTAAATTGTCCCTCACTACGAATAGTGGATAGAGTGAAACACCCTGTTTTCTTTAATGGTGGATTTTGAGAATTAACGACAAATTGCGCCAATCCATCAGGTTTGTTAAAAACGGGTTCATGAAGTAGACGATTTGAAATATGAAACTCTCGCTTCGCCTCATCAATATCCTTAAGGTTCTCCATTCCCGGAACAATTTCAGCGATAGCGGCACGAACAGAATTATGTTTTTTGAAAATTTGGAAATTCACCGGCAAATCCGGTAGTAATTTTTCAGCAAGATCAGCTAGAATAACTGTCTCAGGTCTTACATTATCTAGCCTATTTATACCTCCATCGCTCATTCGGACGTAATTAAACATGGACTCCTGTGTAGTTGGTTCCCATTCCTCGTCTCGTGCCGTTACTGGCAGTATGAGCATCTCGCTGTCTTCAACGCCAATTAAGTGGCTTTGATTCAATGTGGTGGTCAAACATAATTTAAATCCAATTGAGTTGAGGGAACTTTCAGACCAAGAAGAATTTGGGTTTGCGGCATATAAATTTCCACCCATTAGAACGGCAGCATCAATCTCTCCTGATGCTGCGGCTTTCATACAAGCCATAGTATCCATGCCAGTTTCGTCTGGAAGTATTATACCAAAATAATCCTCTATTTTTGCAATGACATCTTCAGCAAGAACAGGTTTAACACCGATAGTGCCAACTCCTTGAACATTTGAATGCCCTCTAAGCGGCAGCAGGCCTGCGCCTCTTCTGCCGATCATTCCTCTTAGTAAGGCAAGATTGGCGATATATTCAACATTATCAGACCCGTGCAGATGATGGGTCATCCCCATCCCCCAAGAAAACACCGTATTCTCCGAGGAAGCGTATGTTTTCGAAATGCGGATTATATCTGATTTTGAAACGCCTGTTCTCAGCTCGATATCATTCCATGATACCGATACGATATCTTCATAGAAATTCGAAAATCCGGAAGTGTATTTCTCTATGAAACTTTCATTCTGGGCATTAATTTCCAGCACCCCTTTGGCTATTCCTTTGAATAGCCAGATGTCTTGGCCAATATTTGGTTGCAGATACTCGGATGCGATTTCTGAACCACCAGAAAGCAAAGATTTTGGACTCTTAGGAACAGCAAATTTTACGAGTCCAGGTTCTTTTGCTGGATTTATCACGATGACTTGCCCGCCGCGCTCTCGGCAAGCTTTTAATTGATGAATAAAACGCGGATGGTTAGACGAAGGGTTGGCACCTATCACAAAAATGGTGTCTGCAAGTTTTAGGTCTGCAAACTCAACAGTAGCAGTTCCAGTTCCTATGGTTGACCCTAATCCAACTCCTGTTGCCTGATGGCAATAATAAGAGCAATTATTGACATTATTTGTCCCATAAAACCGAGCTAATAGCTGAAAAACAAACGCCGCCTCATTGGATGATCGACCAGAAGAATAAAAGAAAGTCTTTTTGGGATCGGTTGCTTTAAATCGGTCAGCTGCAAGGGCGATTGCTTCATTCCATGCAATGGGTCGGTATTTCCGGTCACTTTTAGCTTTGTATATGGGGGTATTTAAGCGCCCTAAACGTTCAATATCTTTGGGCTGTAGCTCTCTTAATTCAGAGATCGGGTGTTCAAAAATTTCATCTGGAATTGCTGGTTGGATATCTGTCGACTGCGCTTGAACACTCTTATTGCAAACAGAAGGAAATTCGCCCGCTTCATTGGTCATTCCGCCCAATTGACCACCCATTCCAAAAGCGCATGCTTTACATGTGTTTTTGGAGGTAAGTGCTTTGGTCGCTTTACCCACACCGATGCGCCGAACAGTCTCTAAAGTGTAGAGCACCTTCTTTGCACCACCACCAATGGGTTCACTTCTCATAATGTCCAGCCTCGCACTATTTTTGTTTCAGATTAGTGCCGCTAGTTTTCACAATAATCAATCACTCTTCCATATCAGAAATTTGTTATGACAGAGTGATTTTCATTGGCTTACATGTGCAATGAGCGCCCTAATGCACTGAATGCAGATTCTTGTAGTGCTTCTGCACGTGTCGGATGGGCCTGTATAACCATAGACAAATCTTCCAACGTGGATGCCATCTCAATTGCGAGCGTGAAAGCCCCTGACAGCTCTGAAATCTCTGCACCTACCCCTTGAATACCCAGAACTTCATGATTATCCTTACGTGCAATCACAGTTACAAAACCATCTTCACGTTCAGTAGACATAGCCCGCCCTGATGCGCTGAAGGGAAATTTACCCGTTACGACTTCGATACCATTTTTTACTACATCCGTAGCACTCATACCAACAGATACGATTTCGGGATCAGTAAAACAAACAGCAGGAATGCATCTCTTATCCCAAACGCGTTTGCTACCTGAAACTATTTCCGCAACCATTTCACCTTGCGCCATAGCGCGGTGCGCTAACATTGGTTCACCAGTTACATCGCCAATAGCGTATACATCTCGCATGGATGTAAGGCACTTATTGCTTATTTTTAAAAATGAACCATTCATAACAAGAGATAATTTTTCTAAGCCAAACTCAGTTAAATTGGGTTTGCGTCCTACCGTTACGAATACTTTATCTGTCGGAATACGAACTTCTTTGTCTTTTATGGATACCAACAAGGCTTTTCCATCTTCTGACATAGTTTGTGCTTGGGCCTCACAATGAAGCGTTATACCAAGCTCCTTCATACGCTTCTCAACAGGTTTTCTAAGATCGTCATCATACATAGACAGTATATTTGCGCTGGCTTCGACAATAGTGACTTTAGACCCCAATTTTGCATAAGCCATTCCTAGCTCAAGGCCGATATATCCACCTCCAATAATTATGAGCTTTTTGGGAGGTTTGCGAAGTTCTAATGCTTCAGTGGAGCTGCAAATCTTACCGCCAAAGGGTAATGAGGGTAATTCAATTGATTTAGAACCTGTAGCAATCACAACATTTTCAGTAGATATGCGGACAATGCCGCCCGCAGTAGTGACATCTACTGTTTTTCCATCAATAAAATTTGCGCGCCCATTTACGTGTTGGACTTTCGCCTTTTTTAAAAGTCCTGCAACACCTTGGGTCAGTCGATCTACAATTCCATTTTTCCAATCAATTGTTTTTGAAAAATCAATTTCTGGCGCATCAGCACGAATGCCCAAAGGATTATCTTTGGCATTCTCCCTTGCTTTTTCAAATTCATTTGAAGCATGAATAATCGCTTTTGAAGGGATACATCCAACATTCAAACAAGTGCCGCCCAAATGAGATTCTTCGACAATAATTGTATCAACCCCAAGCTGTCCGGCTCGGATTGCACAAACATAACCACCAGGACCTGCACCAATGATTAGCAACTTACATTTTTTTGAAATCATGGCTTAGTTCCCCATAAAAATTAGTGCGGGTGTTTCCAAGAGTGTTTTAATGCGTTGTACAAAAACAGCCGCATCCCAGCCGTCGATAATTCGGTGATCAAAGCTGGATGAGATATTCATCATTTTACGAGGTACAAACTCAGCACCATCCCAATGTGGGCGTACAACAATTTTGTTTACACCAACGATAGCAACTTCGGGGTGGTTTATGATGGGTGTTGTCGCAATCGCACCTAATGGACCAAGAGATGTTATTGTAATCGTGGAACCAATTAATTCTTCACGCTTTGCCGTACCATCCCTTGCCGAAGCAGATAACCGAACTAATTCAGAGGCGATATCCCATACAGATTTTGCTTCAGCATGGCGCAGGACTGGCACAACCAGCCCATTCTCAGTCATTGTGGCAATACCGGCATGAACACCCTCATAACGTCGCACAAAGCCTTCATCGTCATAATAATGAGCATTCATTTCTGGCTGTTTTTGAATAGCTTTAACAATAGCCGCCGTTATGAACGGTAAAACCGTCAATTTTGGTTTGTCGCCTCGATCATCATTTAATTTTGCTCGCAAGTCTTCAATTGAAGTGACATCAACCTCCTCTACAATTGTAATGTGAGGGATACGAGCATTGGCGAGCGCCATCTTTTCTGAGATTTTTTTGCGCAATCCTGTGATCTTAATGTCAGTTTGCCCCGCTTGCTCAACCATTGCATTTCCCACACCAGCGTTAGATTGCGCAACTGGGTTCGCATACACTCGGTTGAGGTCTTCATGTGTAATACGTCCAGCAGGGCCTGAACCAACCACTTGACGCAAATCAATTCCGCCTTGAAGCGCTCGATGCCGGACTGCTGGAGAGGCTAATGGTGCCTCCCCTTCTTTTCTAGGTGCACTTAGGTTGGAAGTAGGTTTATGAGATGTTGAAGGTGCTAACTTTTGTTCGGAAACATCGACTTCTTTTGAAGCGTTGTCCGGTTGAAGTTTGGCTACTGTTTCTTTTGCTTCTTCAATTTTAACATCATCACTTGTTTCAATATGTACAAGTTCAGATCCAACCGCCAGTACATCGCCTACATCCGTCGCAAGCCAAACAATCTTACCGCTACACAATGATGGAATTTCAACAGTTGCTTTATCGGTAAGCACAGCGGCCAACACATCATCTTCGCGTACTTCGTCACCAACTTTTACATGCCATTCTACGATTTCAACTTCAGTGACACCTTCACCAACATCTGGAAGTTTAATTGCTATATTTTTCATTTTAAGCCTCCAAAGTTTCTTTAATTGCTCGGATGACGCGTTTAGGACCTGGGAAATAATCCCATTCTTGCGCATGCGGGTAAGGCGCATCCCAACCAGTTACGCGCTTGATAGGTGCTTCAAGATGGTAGAAACAGGCTTCCTGAACTTCAGCGATAAGCTCGGCACCAAAACCAGATGTTCGGGTTCCTTCATGAAGAATCATGCAGTGCCGCGTCTTCTGCACAGATGCCACGATTGTTTCTAAATCAAGTGGCAACAAAGTGCGTAAATCAATAATTTCCGCATCAACTTCAGCCTCTTTAACCGCAGCTTCGGCGACATACACCATTGTGCCATAGGCTAGGATCGTTATCGCTTCACCTTCACGGTAAACTGAAGCTTTGGCTAATGGGGTTTTATAATAACCTTCTGGAACCTCACCTAAAGGATGCCCCGCCCAACCAACAGATTTAGTGTCGTGATGGCCATCAAAAGGACCGTTATAAATTCGTTTGGGTTCAAGAAATATAACGGGATCTGGATCTTCTATAGCTGCAATCAGAAGCCCTTTGGCATCAAGAGGTGATGAAGGTTGTACAACTTTCAAACCCGCGACATGAGTAAAGAGTGCTTCTGGACTTTGACTATGCGTCTGTCCACCAAAAATACCACCTCCGGTCGGCATACGAATAACCATTGGGCAAGTAAATTGACCAGCGGAGCGATGACGAATACGTGCAGCCTCCTGAGTGATCTGATCATAAGCAGGAAACATATAATCGGCAAATTGGACTTCGACGCATGGACGCATGCCTTGCGTGGCCATGCCAACTCCCATCCCAACAATAGCGCTTTCATTTATAGGCGTATCGAATACGCGTTCGATACCGTATTTTTTTTGTAATCCGGCTGTGCAACGAAAAACACCACCAAAATACCCAACATCCTCCCCCATAACGATAACTTTGGGGTCCTTTTCAAGCATAACATCCATGGCAGATCGTACCGCTTCAATCATAGTCATTTGAGCCATTTTCACTACGCCCCCATATCTTGACGCTGACGTTTCAAATGCTCGGGCATTTCTTCATATACGCCTTCAAAAATCGCTGACGGAGATAGGTATTGGGGATTTAGGAAAGTCCCCAATGCTTCACTTTCTTTTTGAGCGGTAATAACTTCATCCATGATTTCAGCTACCCCTTGCTTATGCCGCGCTTCGGACCATTTTCCACGATTTATGAGATGTTGTTTTAAGCGTTCAACTGGATCACCTAAGGGCCAAGCTTCAGCTTCCTCTTTGGGTCTGTAAGCGGACGCATCATCTGAGGTTGAGTGCGCCGCCACACGGTAAGTCACCCATTCGATTACAACTGGCCCAAACCCACCACGCGTGCGCTTTGTTGCCCATTTTGTAGCAGCCATAACAGCTAGAAAGTCATTTCCGTCTACACGAATAGACGGTATTCCATAACCTACCCCACGGCTCGCAAAAGTTGATGCTGAGCCACCTGCTATTCCTGAAAAACTAGATATCGCCCATTGGTTATTGACCACATTCAATATCACTGGCGGCTTGTAGACCGCAGCCGTCACCATCGCAGAATGATAATCATTTGAGGCAGTTGCACCATCTCCTATCCAAGCTGCAGAGATATTGTCAGTACCAGTTAGAGCCGCTGCCATAGCCCACCCAACAGCTTGAACGTATTGGGTACCTAAGTTTCCGGATATAGTAAAAAAGCCATAGTCTTTAGCTGAATGTAGCGTAGGTAATTGACGCCCGCTCAATGGGTCATTTTCATTTTGATAATACTGACCAAAAAGACTTTTTAAAGGATAACCACTGGCAACCAATAATGACTGTTGCCGGTATGTAGGAAAATTCATGTCACCTGGGTGCAGTTGCTTCTGGAATGCACAACCAATTGCTTCTTCGCCTGTACATTGCAGATAAAAGGTCGTTTTACCTTGCCTTTGGGCGTTTAACATTCGCGCATCTATCGCGCGCATCTGAAGCATATCGCGGAGACCTTGAAGCAACGCGTCTTCAAGACCCTCTTCACCTAGATAATCTGACCACGGGCCAACGGCATTCCCCTCCTTATCAAGAACACGAATAAGACTATTTGCGTACTCTCGAGATTCTTCTGCGGTCATCTCCAATGGTGGTACTGACAAAACTCCTGGGTCGGGAAACTTATAATTTGAAAAATCCGGGATATCTCCGGGTCTCGCCGAGGGGGTTGGAAAATTAATTTTAACTGACATTACATTGAGTTCCTCCGGACAGAACGCCAGCAATTGCCCATCTATGTAAGCTAACTGCTTTCATCTGCTATAGTTCAAGAAGCCATCCCAATACCGCAGACAAGCTTCCGTACCACCCAATATAACAGAATAATAGACCAGTATATACTGATAATTATTATAAAATTTGCGGGTAATTTAAAATTTACAGTACAAAGCTTCAACATTCGACGAATATTTGCAATATATAACCTCCGCAATATCCTTGGAAATTTGACATTACGCAGGCGAACTCACAGCAAAAACAACTAGCTCTCGCTTCTATCACAAAAGAAATTCTCAAAATTCATAAGATAAAGATTTCTTGACTAAATAATGATCAAAAACCCTCAATATCATCTAAGTTAATTTATAATTAGGCGTATTTCATGCGCAGAGCGCTCAAGCCACCTTGCTGTATCGCAAAAGAGCTGCCAAAAATCATTTATCAACAAAATTCGGGATGAGGAATTTCCATGAGCAAAACAACACTAACAGCTCTAGCGACCATACTAATGCTAGCAGCATGTGAGCCCAACACACCCACCAAATCTGAACCAAAATCAGAAACCACATTCACAGCTGAAGAAGTTGAACTTGAATCAAAGCGTTTGAATGAATGGTTGGATCAAAAATTTGAAGAAGAGCTAGCGTTCAGTCCAATCCAAAAAACATTCCTTGGCAGAGATAGCGGTCAAGATAAAATCGACGACTTCTCAAAAGAGCACGAAGAGAGCATTCTTAGCTGGAAGCGTTCCAAAGATTCGGAAATGAAAGCCTCATTTGACTATGATAAACTTTCAGCTGAAGCAAAAACATCTTACGACATCGCGGCTTATCAATTTGCACAATCTGATGCAGCAGCAAATTTTCCTACAAATGGGTATGTATTTGAACAGATGAATGCTGTTCATGGCTTTTTTCCACAGCTATTAATTGCATTTCATAAAGTTGAAGATGCAGATGATATGGACAATTACCTATCACGAATTGGCGAATCTGCTCGTGCTATAGACCAACTCATTGTCAGGTCAAAAGAGAATGCTGCTACAGGCGTTCGGCCACCATATTTTGCATTTGAACAAGTGATTGAAGAAGCCGAAAAAATCATATCAGGCGCACCATTTGATGAAAGTGGTGAAGATAATGCTGTTTGGGCTGATGCAAATACAAAAATAGATGCTCTACTTGAATCTGAAGCAATAGATGAGAGCAAAGCGGAGCAACTAAGAGCAGACATCAAAACCACCCTTTTGGAAAAATGGAAGCCAG
>JGI2924J29684_1076557_pt1 | contig 9972 bp, 7 predicted proteins | sample BenlonsequencITS_FD_29684 | JGI IMG/M metagenome (IMG submission 29684)
ATGCGGGCCGAGGTTGCTTCTCTTGGAGTTGTGTTGGAATCTCTTGATCGTGCACGTTCAGTTGTAGATATAGCCATTTCAGCACATGAAGTGTCCAATGATCTTCTTATTGAGATGAAAGAAAAAGCACTGGGTGCGAGTGATAAGACACTCTCAACTGAACAACGTGATGCCTATAATGAAGATTATTTAGCACTTAGAAAACAGTTGTTTGCAATCGGAGAGGAGGCTTCATTCAATGATGTAAACCTTTTGACTTCCTCTGCGGGGTTTTCTGTTTTAGCCAATGCTGATGGCTCCAATACAATCAGTGTGAATGCCGAAGTTGTTGTTGCTACAGCTGATCAATGGGATCTTAGTCTCATTCCCGACATTGAAACGGTCACAAAAGCGGCTGATGCAATAGGTCAGTTGGGAAGAGCGATTAATGGTACGAACCGAATTGCTGCTAAGATCGGAACCGCAGCTAAGGCGTTGGATTTACATTCCGTTTTTGTAAATAAGTTGACTGATTCTTTAACAGATGGGATCGGAAATCTGGTTGACGCTGACCTTGCAAAAGAATCTGCGAAACTACAATCCTTGCAAACAAAGCAACAATTAGGTGTGCAGGCTCTATCAATAGCAAACCAGTCTTCTGGGTTGGCATTATCATTCTTTAATTAAAACAATGGGATAGGTTTCTTCTAGGGCATGAAACTGCCTTGATTTCATAAGAACAACCAACTTCTGAAGAATCACCTATACTTGCTAGATATTTGGTTGTTCAGGAGAGAGTAGTGACCACACCCATATTGATATATGGCATCGGCGCTATGGCGAGGGTGATTGCGTCATATGTTCGGCGAACGCACAACATTATTGGCTATACGGTTGATGATGTGGTCATTCAAAACGGACAAACGCAATTTAACAATCTACCGCTTTATCCATTTAGCCAAATTAGGGATTTTGTCGCGCCAAATGCCTGCAAAGTTATCATGACTGTAGGCTATCGGAATATGAATGATTTAAAGCTTGAGCGTATCAAACAATTGCAAGATCAAGGCTTTGAAATTACTGGATATTGTGACCCAAATTTGGTGCGTCATGATGATGTTTCTATTGATGAAACCGCCATTATTCTGGATCATGTATCCATTCATTCAGGCTCGCAAATTGGGCCGCACGCATTCATCACCAGCCAAGTCAATATCGGCCATGATTGCCAGATTGGAGAGGCTGTTTGGATTAATGGTGGAGTATCAATTGGCGGCGGGGCGAGCATTGGTCGTTTGAGTGTTTTGAGCATGAATTCCTGTATCGCGCATGGCGTGGAAATGGGGGAGCGAGTGTTTGTGGGAGCTAATACACTGGTGCAAAGATCCATTGCTGATGATGGTGTTGTGTTGTCTGCAAGCGGAGAATTGCACCGCCTGAAATCACGATCATTTCTTAAATTTGCAAAGCTTGAGGAATGAATATTGTGGCTGGTGGCATCGCGGCAAATATCTATTCAGCAGCAGAAAGCCAGCCTGAAAAACTCGCTGTGATATGCGGGGATGACACACTTACTTACAAAGAATTGTTAGTTTTGTGTCGAGGTTTTGCGCATTTTCTGCGTATTCGAGGTGTCGTGCGCGGCGAGAAAGTGTTGCTTGGATCCTCAAACTCTATCGAGTTTGTTGCGATATTGGTTGCAATCGCGGATTTGGGGGCAATTCTAGCGCCGATCAGCCCAAGCTTGTCTATTGAAGCGATGAGCAAGGCGATTCATTCCATTGAAGCACGACATGTAATTGCAAACACCCAGATAATTGATGCGCTTCGAAAGCATGACGGTGTTGATGAAAATATCGATAATTGGATCAGGCTGGATAAGCCGGAAATAGATGATGCTGGTTCACATTATCTAGGTCGCGAATTAGATTTTCAGGATAGTGACTCATCGCCTATCTCAGATGGGGAGGAGAGTCTGCCCTATATCCTGACCATGACATCTGGATCGACGGGGGATCCCAAGCCCATAATTTTGACGCAAGGTTCAAAAATTGCGCGGGCAAAGGCGCTAACTGACCTTTATGATGTGGATGGCAATGATATCATTTTAGCGGCAACGCCTATGTATCATTCGCTGGCTCAGAGGCTGGTTTTAACGCCTTTGTTGAATGGCGGCACATCCGTGATCATGCCAAAATACAGCGTGCAAAATTGGCTTGGAATGATTGATCAGCATGGTGTGAGTTTTACAATTATTGTGTCCTCTCAAATTGTGGCGATTACGCAGTTTTTGGAAAAATTAACGCCAGAAGACAGGTCAGATACATCCAGCCTTCGCATGATGGTGTCGTCTTCAGCTGCGCTGAAACTGGAAGATAAGCAGCGTGCTCTGAATGTGTTTTCCTGTGAATTTCATGAATGTTATGGCGCGTCGGAAATTGCGATTGCGACATCCTTAAAATTAAGCCTTGAGCAAGAGGATTTAGGATCGGTCGGGTTTGCTGCACCAGGTGTGGATATAGAAATTTTATCAGAAGACGGAGACATCTGCCAAATTGGAGAGGTGGGGGAAATAGCTTGTCGCACACCCATGCTATTTGGAGGATATTACAAATTACCGGAAAAGACCGCACAGTCTATGCAAGATGGTTTTTTCAAAACGGGTGATCTTGGCCGGATGGATGAGCGCGGGGCTTTGTATTTTTGCGGCCGTGCAAAAGATGTGATCATTGTTGGCGGGATGAATGTTTATCCCAGTGATATTGAAAACGTTATTTCCCAAATACCGGGCGTGTTTGCATGTGCAGCTTTTAGTATGGAAAATGACAGCTTGGGTGAAGTGCCCGCAATTGCGATTGTGAAGGATACACAATTGCCCGAAGTTGACGTGACGGCGAGAGCGGTGCGGCGCGTGAGTTCTCAACATTTGGCAGATTTTCAATGTCCACAACGGATTGTTTTTATTGATACTTTGCCAACAAATAATATGGGTAAATTGATGCGCCGAGAGCTTGAAGCAAAATTTGGTAGCAAGGATTGGACGCCGAAAACATGATTGAAAGCTCTAAAATGCCTCCGCTTAAAATTGGGTTTATTGGCGGCTCCATAAATTCAGCAGTTGGGTATGCACATTTCTCGGCTATTCGTTCAGATGGGCTTTATGATTTAGTTGCGGGCTGTTTTAGCCGAAATGCGGAAACAAATCAGAAGTCTGCTCAAATTTATGGTGTTGAAACGGACCGTACTTATCCTGATTGGCAAAGCCTGTTGGCGCAGGAGCAGACTAAACTGGATGCTATTCTTGTTCTGACACCAACACCAAACCATGATGAAATTGTGATATCTGCCTTGGAACAAGGCTATCGAGTGATTTGTGAAAAAGCGCTGACGGATAGTGTGCCGAAAGCGCAAAAAATTGCAGACATCGTGCGCCAGACAAGTGGCTTTTTGGCGGTGACTTATAATTATTCTGGCTATCCGATTGTGCGTGAAATGCGGGAAGTTATAAGAGAAGGAAAGCTGGGAAAAGTTCAACAAATTCAGATAGAAATGCCGCAAGAAGGTTTCCTGCGTACCAATAAATCTGGTCAGCCAATGGTGCCGCAAGAATGGCGTTTGAAAGATGGTGAGATACCAACACTTCATCTTGATCTTGGTGTGCATGTGCATCAGTTGATTCATTATCTGACGCGCTTAAAACCAGAGGAAGTGGTCGCAAATGTGAGCAATCTTGGTAGTTTTGAAAACATCATTGATGATCTCAATGCGATTGTGAAATATGAGGATGAGCTGACTGCAAATATCTGGTATTCCAAATCTGCTTTGGGCCATCGCAATGGTTTGAAAATCAGGGTGTATGGCGATCAAGCCAGTATGGAATGGCTGCAAGCTGATCCTGAACATTTGCAAATTTCATATGCAGATGGCCGCAGAGAAATCCATGATCGCGCCATTGAATCTCATGCGTGTAATTCTATTCGTTATTCGCGGTTTAAACCGGGACATCCTGCTGGATATGTTGAAGCATTTGCAAACCTATATGCGGATATTCATCACGACATTTTATCCTATCAAGAGACGGGGGCATCTTGTATGACGAATGAAGTTTTTGGTGTTGATTTGTCTCTTGAAGGCTTGCAATTGCTGGATGCTATGACGCAATCAGCCAAGCATGGCCGCTGGGTGAAGGTAGAAAAATAATGAATATCAATGTTGAAGAGACAGTGTTGGCAATCCTTAAAGAGCGAGGGCCATTGCCCAAGTCTTCACAAGAACGCGCTAATCTGGATTATATTGAAGCAGGATTGGTTGATTCATTAGGGCTGATGAACCTTGTAACTGAGCTTGAGAGTGCGCTTGATATCGAGCTTGAAGAAGAGGATTTCATGCAGGATAAATTTCGCACAATTGGCGGCTTGATCGAGACATTGCAACAGGCCGTTGCACGCGCATAAAGCAGATTTATTAAGCGAGTACGGCGCGTATTATGTGCTGGTCCAGCTTTGCTGATTTTATGTTTTCAACAATCTCAAACATGGACTGAACACCAGCAGGGAGAATAGGCAATTGTTTGCCATGCTGCTGGCATATGGCGTCCCAATCATCCGCATTTCGGGCGACGCCGGCGATAATGCCTTGTTGGCCTGCGGTCGAGTTTTCTAGCATCCATTCTGACTGTCGGCCCAAGCCCCAAAGCACGATCTTGCTATCGTGTTTGTGTGTGATGAGGTGGGATGTATTGGCATTTAAATGTGCAATATGTTGCAAGACAGTGTCGAGCTTTTGGGTATCCATTGTGCAGCGGTCGCGGATATGATCGTCAAAAAATACATATTTAGCGCCAGCCATAAATAAGCGCGTGGATAGTTCATACATTGCGTTAAGCAGACGCTCATCACCGGCAGTTAATCGAAAATCACAGCTAATCTGGAAAAGGCAATCGGTGAGTTCAGATTGTTTGAGTTGATCAACATAGGCTTGTAGTTCTTCTGTTCCCAAATTTTCGGGTGTGAGGATATATTTGATTGTCAGCCGATTTTTATTGGATAGGGCGGTTTTGTATTTTTGCAGATTTTCCAAAACGGACTGCATTTTTCCGCGCCCACGGATTTGCGCGAACATGTCTTGTGTGCCGGCATCTATGCTGGTGACGAGATGAAATTTATCATGTTCGAGATATTCGACCAGTGATTTTGAATACTTCAAACTGTTGGATAGGACGCGGATTTTCCCGACATTTTCATTGGCAGATAAAAGCGCGTTTACGGGTTTGAAATTTGGACTGAGGGTTGGTTCGCCGCCGCCCCAAACAACATGGCAATTGCTTGATAGATTATCTGATTGCTCTAGCAGGTTCGCCAAAATGTTTGGCGTGGAATAGCTGGCTTCCTGTCCGCCATAATAGGTAGGCGAGCAATATGTACAGCGCATATTGCAGTATGAAAAATTCTCTAGGGAAATATAGCTGATTGTGTCTGGCTTGGGCGTGCGGCGATCAATATAGGGGCATCCGCTACATTCGGGCGCTGTGGCGTTATTCATGCGGGTGACCAGATCAGCCTTGGCGTTTTGAATATCAGTATATGTGATGTCTGGTGCAGCTTTGAGGAGAACAACATCGCCTTTTTGTTTGCCATCGACAAAGAAACGTTTGCAGCACGCTCTGATTTCATCTGGGCCAAGAAATAATGATGATTGTAGATCCTGACATGTGATGTGGGTGGCGAAGACGGATTTGATGGCTGCTAGTGTATCATTTCCCAAATTCGCGATGTGGGCAAAGAAAATATGGGTCGCATATTCAAAATTGGTGTTTTTCTCTGAATACTTTGCAGCAATTTGGGAGGCTTGCTCTAACCTGTGTGTGGCTTGTAATTGCGCCTGTAAATATTGAAGATAGGCGATTGCTTTATCTGATGCGGTTTCTTTAGAGATGAGATACAGGACCAACCCGATATATTGGATGAGCAGATTATCTGGGTTGTTGATGAGGGGAGAGGCATCAATTTCTTCATAGGCTTGTAAATAGCCAGCGATGCGCCGATTACTGAGGCCAAGTGTGATAGAATCATCAGATGTGTTTTTGAGGACGATTTTCGCATCGACCCATTTTACAGATTGGGCGACGCTACAAGCTTCAGCGACATAGCGAATATCTTCATGAACACCGCTGGAGAATGTGATTTCATTTTGGGCAAGAAGGTCGCGCGCATAAATGAAGTTGAACACTTCCTGTTTCTCGCGGCACCAATAGATATTGCGCGCAAGGTGTTTGCCAAGGCGTGATGGTTTTAACCGCGAATAGTCTTTTTGCAGGGAATGCGCGATGAGGTCTGTTTTGTCGTCGCAATGAAGCATTGCCTCAAATAATGAAGCGAGCGCTATTTCATCTAAATCATCATCATCATCGAGAAACCAGACCCATTTTGAAGATGTGTGTTTTAAGCCGGTTTGACGCGCAAGGCCCGGACCTTGATTGGTTTTATGCTGAAGAATTTCAATATTAGCCTGATCACCAAATTGAGCGATGAGTTGGGCATATGTGTCATCCGTTGAGCCATCATCAACAATGCAGAGTGTGGCAGTCATGTCGTTGGATTGGGCTGCGTTTTGGATAGCTGTCCAGTTTTTAAAAATCTGCGCATGTGACCGACCGCCACGGTTAAAAGTCGCAGTTATTATGGCGAGCGATATATTGGCGCTGTTTTGCAAGTTGAATGTCTCTTAACGAATGACTTACGGGACTCAACTATGTCTAACAATAATTGGTAAACGGAATTGATCAAATCTGATAAAGGCTTTCGAAAATGGCGACGCAATCATCTACCGCCTTAATGGAACAGGCTCTGAAAAAATGGTCTGCAGATCAAGCGTTGGCCTTTTTATCCAAGAGTTTTCATGTGAATGGCAATATTGATTATCTAATTGCCTGCATTGAAATGCTTCATCTTTTTAGTGAAGATATTCCTGTTTTTCACGCTGCTTTGTGGTCGATCAGGCGGGATTTATTCACTCTGGGTGCCCAGATGCCGGAAAAACAGCTGGAGAAGGCTATTTATAAAAAGCTGGCACCTAAATATTTGAAATTTGTTGATCAGATAGTCAAAAAAACAGAATTGCCGTCTATTGACGTCATTGATGATACGCCCAACCGGCTGATGATTATGGGCGGGCAATTTTTAAAACCACCTCATTCTCCAACCATGTGTATGATGGAATTTGCGCGTCTGGCAAAACTGAGCGGTGTGGAGCATGTTGAGATCTTCAATGTGAATGAATTACCCAGCGCGGCATTATCATCTTATCATGAGGGCTTTATTGGAACGCCTGCTATTACTGTTGGCGCGCATAATGTGAGCTATATGGGCGCTGAGTTAGATATTTATGCAGCACCAGAACAGGGCATGAGCAGTCAGAAAATCAAGGACTGCCTTGAACATGTGGAGAGCTTCAAACCTGACCTTATCCTTAGTGTTGGGGATATGAATTGCATTGCGGATATGTGTGCGGGTTTCATTCCTTCTTTGTGTTGGCCAACCACACAGAGCATTGCGCTATCATTGGCAGGTGTACAATATTATCGATCAGAAGAAGTTCCTGACACTCAGATTGACTGGAAGCGCCTTAAGAAAAAGCCACCTGTTATGATCAAACAAGAATTTGATCTTATGACGATTGATGAGAATAGGCACACGATAAACAGAGATGTTTTGAGAGTTGAGAAAGATACGTTTTTGTTTGTGGTTGTTGGTTCGCGAATAGAGCAAGAACTGACTGTGGCGTTTCAAAAATTGCTTGTGAAGGTGTTGGATGCAAATCCCAAAGCATGTGTTTTGATCGTGGGGACAGATGATTTTAGCCGATTAACTGAACTTAAAGACCATGCAAGTCAGATCCGATTGTTGAAGTTTACCACTGATTTGCGGTCTGTTTTATCCGTCAGTGATGCTTTCTTAAATCCGCCTCGGCAGGGGGGCGGAAATGCAGCATATTGGTCTATGTTTGAAGGGCTGCCTATCCTGACGCTTGATAATTGCGACGTGCAAATGACGATCAAACAGGGTGCAGCCGTGCAGGATCTAGCTGCATTGGAGAAGCTTGCTATCGGGATTATGCAGGATGCTGACCTCCTAAAAACCTATCAGGATAAATCCAAAGCGAGGCTGGCGTCTCTGAAAGATGACAAACAATCGGGTGATAATCTCAAGGACAATTTGGAATTTACGATAGGCAATTTTAAGCAACACATCGGATGAGCTTTGGAAGAAGGTTGATGGTGTGTGAAGGCAATGAAGTGAATTTTTAACAATGTTGCGTCATTGTTAGATTTTTATGTATCTACACAGGCACGCGAATGTCTTCTTCAAGTCCTTCTGAAATATATGTCATGCGCCCTCAATTGCCTGATCATGCGGCGTTGAAAAAATACATATCTCAGATCGATGCTAATGGTATTTATACCAATATTGGACCACTTGTTCTCAAGTTGGAAGAACGTTTGGCCCAACATGTGTCTGTTGATGCTGATCGAATTGTTTCGATGTCCAATGGAACTGCGGCATTGCAGATATCCATGTTATCAGTCAAGAAAACGGGGCGTTATTGTATTTTGCCGTCCTGGACGTTCGTTGCGACTGCGCATGCTGCAAAATCGGCTGGGCTTGAGCCGTATTTTGTGGATGTTGAATTTTCAAACCAGCAATTATCCCTTCAGCATGTTGAAGAAGCGATTAAAACGCTTGGTGTCGATAATGTTGGGGCGATATGCTTGGTCACGCCTTTTGGGGCTCCGATAGATTTGAAGCCGTGGGAAGATTTGCAAGATCGCACGTCAATTCCTGTTGTGCTTGACGCTGCTGCTGCTTTTGCAACAGTGAAGCCTTCAAAAATTACGACATGTGTGAGTTTGCATACGACGAAGATTTTGCCTGCGGGCGAGGGCGGATTTGTGATCGCGCCCGATGCCAATATCGCCAAAGATATTCGTGCACGCACAAATTTTGGGTTTGATGGTACGCGTGAAGCCAAACAGATTGGCGGCAATGCGAAGATGAGTGAATATCATGCTGCTATCGGATTGGCATCGCTAGATGCGTGGCCTGTAAAAAGACGCAGATTCCATGAATTGTGTAGCCAGTGGAAAGATGCGGTGAGCGATTTAAGCGGCGTTGAGTTTGAAGCTGGCTTTGGCGATAAATGGTTTAATTCTGTCGCGGTCCTTCGCATGTCTTTGCCATTGGGAGCGCAATGCAAAGAGCATCTTCTTGCACAAGGTGTGTATACACGAAGATGGTGGTCGAGAGGGTGTTTGCAGATGCCGGCCTTTAGCTATTGCGAACATGGAGATTTAGCAAATACCGATCGGTTAGCAGCATCAACTTTAGGGTTGCCGTGTCATACTGATTTGACGCAATCAGATTTTGAGCAAATGCGAAATGCGCTTGAGGCCTTCTTGTGTGTGCATAAATTGCCGCCTCTCAATCTTGCTGCTTAACTGAGGCATGAATAGACGAATAATATCGGATTTTTGTAAAAAATAGCTATATTTTTCAATGCTGTTATCTTTGTATTAACCATATGCGATGGCGGTTTTCATTTTTATTTTAATAATTGTGCATGCGCACACGGCAAAATTTGCCGCTTGGGTTGCCGGGTAAATTTTGCCTATGGGCAATAAGTGTCAATTAACTCAATATTAGCAGTTTACACATTTTTAACAAACGGGCCTGAAACCCTTGAAAAGTTAACCTTTGGGCTGGTTATGTTTACCTAAAAACAGGCACCAATATTGCGACGTCATACTTAGGCAAGAAGCCTCCGGATTAAAATGATCTGGTTTTCATTAACATCTGTCTTAAAGGCAGAAGCGAAAAAAGGTACGTCAAAATGACGAGTGTAAACACAAACTATGGCGCAATGGTTGCCCTTCAGCAACTTAACAAAACAAACAGCGAACTTGAAACAACTCAATCTCGTATTAACACGGGTTTGAAA
>JGI2924J29684_1076556_pt1 | contig 9968 bp, 8 predicted proteins | sample BenlonsequencITS_FD_29684 | JGI IMG/M metagenome (IMG submission 29684)
ATCCGTCTGAAGGGAACGTTCGACCCCATCGAGGGTAACTAGTTTCTCTCCTGCCTTGGCTGTGCGGACATGAATATTCCCCTTAATCTTATCCCGATCAAAGGCGTGTAAGGGTTGCCCCATCTCCAACATACAGTAGTTTGTAATATCGACAATATTACTGATAGGCCGAACTCCGGCTGCCTTAAGTCTCCGCTGCATCCACTCAGGAGAAGGGCCAATATGAACATCCTCAACAACTAAAGCGGCGTAGCGCCAGCATAAGTCTTCCTCTTCAATAATTATCTGAAAATCCCCGGCAGCGGGAAGGTCCAATCCCTTCGTTTTATCAGCCCATTTCGGCAAATGCGGCTGTTTTCCGGTAAGGGAGGCCACTTCGCGAGCCACATTGACCATTGCTAAACAATCGGGGCGATTCGGATAAAGTTCCAAGTCCAAAACACTGTCTTCCCGCCCAAGATATTTACCGAAGTTCTCTCCTAGGGGTGCATCAGGAGGCAGGACCAAAATACCTCCTTCACTGCGCGCCAAGCCTACCGAATTATCAAGGAGAAGCTCTTCGCGGGAGCAGAGCATCCCTTCGGAAACGACCCCTCTGAGCTTTGACTTGCGAATCGATAAGTCATTAGGCAAGACAGCACCAATCATGGCAACAGGAATTTTATCTCCCTCCTGCAAATTCTGGGCACCTGTAACGATAGTAACCTTTCCTTCACCTACATTTACATCGCAAACCCATAGTCTATCGGCATCAGGATGCTTCGTGAGAGAACTAATTTCCCCAATGACTACTTTTTCAAATCCCTTACTAAGATTCTCAACATTTTCTACTTCAATTCCGCCCCTGGTTAAGGTTTCCGCCAACTCTTCGGCGTTCTGATCGACATCCACCAGTTGGCGAAGCCATTCCATACTAACTTTCATGGTCTTTCCCCCCTTAAAACTGCTGCAAGAAGCGTAAATCATTGTCAAATAAAAGTCTCATATCCTCTATTCCGAATTTCAGCATGGCAATTCTCTCCACACCCATGCCAAAAGCAAATCCTGTAACATCCTTGGGATTATATCCACCCATTTCCAAGACTTTGGGGTGTACCATTCCTGACCCTAATATTTCAATCCACCCTGTACCCTTGCAAAGGCGACACCCCGCTCCTCCGCAAAGCATGCAGGAAACATCAACCTCAGCGCTGGGCTCAGTAAATGGGAAAAAGCTGGGCCTTAAGCGAATTTCCCGAGATTCACCAAACATCTGACGAGAGAAATTCAGCAGAATTCCTTTAAGATCAGACATTCGAATCCCCCGATCCACCATAAGTCCCTCAACCTGATGGAACATCGGAGAATGTGTGGCATCGTCGTCATTACGATAAACTGTTCCAGGAGCGATAACCTTTACAGGCAAATGGGGGCGAAGTTTCTCCATGGTTCGGATCTGTACGGGAGACGTTTGAGTCCGCAGCAATATTTCTTCCGTAATGTAAAAAGAGTCCTGCATTTCCCTGGCCGGGTGATCTTTAGGAAGATTTAAGGCCTCGAAATTGTAATAATCCGATTCAATTTCCGGTCCCTCAGCAATCTGGAAGCCCATGCCCAGGAAAATATCTTCAATCTCTTCAACAACTTGAGTTAAAGGGTGATAATGTCCGCGGGTAACATGACTGCCGGGCAAGGATATGTCGATGCGTTCCGCTGCTAACCGTTTTTCTAAAGCGACAGCCTCTAACTCACCACTCCGTTCGTCCCAGGCTTTTTCCAAGCGGCTGCGCATCTCATTAACTACTTGCCCCATAATCGGACGCTCTTCAGGGCTTAAACTGCCCATTTGGCGCAGCAAGGCGGTTAAGGTTCCTTTCTTGCCAAGCACCTTCACTTTAAGCTCCTGAAGTGCTTCTGACTTATCCAATTGCTGCAATTCGCGCAAAGCCTCTTCTCCAATGCGAAGTATTTCTTTCTTCAAGTCAACCATCCCTTCCGAATTCTCAAACTTCCTGAATCTGTCGATACTACAACCTTATCCATTTCTCGCCATCCCGAAGGTCTCCAGTGGAGAGTATGCACTTGTTTGGCATCAGAGACACTCGACCAATGCACACTGCAGAAGTATGCGAAATAATAAAAACGCCCAATCCCCTAATAGGGACGAGCGTCATTCTCGCGGTACCACCCTGGTTTGGCTTTTTCTGCCACACTCATGTTCCTGATAACGGAGGAAACCGTACCTTCCTACAGATCAGAAGGCCACTCCTAGGCGAACTTTAACCTCTTACTCTAAGAGGAGGATATTTTCTTAGCAGGCTTACAGTCTTCGGCCTGCCTCCCTGTGAAGAAAAGCATCCTTTTTACCCAATCATCGCTTATATTTTATAATCCATCAACATTTTCTCACGTTATTATAGCATAGCATCCTTGGAAATTACAAGAAATCCCTTTGACGTACGATCTCGTACAAGAGAATTCCCGCAGCCATAGCTACATTAAGGGATTCTACGCTCTGAGCCATAGGAATTGTCACTCTTTCAACGTCCGCATTGCGAAAGGAACGAGAAGGTCCATTTCCTTCATTGCCAACAAGCAAAGCCAGGGGGCCATTCTTTAAATTGGCCTGGTAAAGGACTCTCCCTTTCGTATCTCCCATAAATACTCTTAAACCTTTTTCTTGGCAGAAAACCAACACGTCATCAGGAGAAAGGTTTGAGAGAATTACCAAAGAAAAAATTGCCCCCATAGTGCTGCGCAGCACTTTGGGATTATAAACATCGACAGTCCCGGAAGTTAAGCAGATATAGCGAACTCCGGCAGCTAACGCTGTGCGGAGAATTGTCCCCAAATTTCCCGGGTCCTGAACTCCGTCTAAGATAAGAAACACCGACCCCTTGTCAAGTACAACGTCTTCCCAAGTATACTTTATTTGCTGAACTACCGCCAAAATCCCTTGCGGTTCTTCGGTGGAACACATCTTACGCAAAACGCGGTCATCTGTTTCTTCAAAGGGGATATTCCGGGCCAGTAATCCCTCTCTTAGGGATTCCCAATCCGATGGATTCCGCTTGGAACTAACATATACTTTTTTTAACGGAGCATTCCTATGTACGGCCTCTTCAACAAATCGCCATCCTTCTATGACATAGAGCTGTGTCTCGTCGCGAACTTTCCGTCGCTGTAAAGAAGCAACAAATTTCACCTGTTCATTTTGTAAGGACTCCAGCACAGTTCCACCTCCAAAGGCATAAGGACCACCTTTAGGATAGATATTGTCTATCCATTAGCAAGGTTAATTATAAAATTCGACCGAGCTTTAGCCGTTCAAAGCCTAAAAGTACAACCTTTCAGGTCGTATAAAGAGAAAACTTGGCAGGCGGCTGCCTAGTTGCACTTATGCTAGAGGACGAAGGCACTGTCTTTGCACGTATTAACTCTTCTTGCAGTATACAACCGAAAGTTATACTTTCCGATAGTATAAAAAGAGGATGCTATCGCATCCTCATCGCTCGGCAATTAGCCGTTAATTTGAACTTTCGCGACATTTGCAATTTCAGTAAACGCAGCTGCATCACTGATTGCTAGTTCTGCTAACATCTTACGGTTTACTGTAACGCCGGCCTTCTTCAAGCCATTCATTAAACGGCTGTAGGAAATACCATTCATACGTGCGGCAGCATTAATTCTTGCAATCCAAAGCTTACGGAAGTTAGCTTTGTTGTCTTTTCTATGAGCATAAGAATAGGCTAAAGATTTTAAAATTTGTTCATTCGCGGGGCGGTAAAGCTTGCTTTTCCCACCGCGATAACCTTTCGCCAATTTTAAGATCTTTTTATGTCTATGATGTTTTGTCATGCCTTTTTTAACACGGGCCATCCCAAAAACCTCCTTTTAACTGCAACTTTATAGATAAGCGATCAAGTTTTTAATTCTCTTAACATCAGATTTGTTCATAACCACAGCTTTGCGTAAATTACGTTTTCTTTTCGGAGATTTCTTCTCCAGAATGTGGCTAGTAAAGCCGTGCATACGGACAATTTTACCTGTTCCGGTTTTTTTGAAGCGCTTAGCCGCACCACGGTGAGTTTTCATTTTAGGCATTTGAGTATCCCCCTCTCGGTATTAGTCATGTTTAATGGAAGCTAAAATCATAATCATATTGCGGCCCTCAAGTTTAGGTTCACGCTCTATGCTAGACTCTGCTTTGCAAAATTCGGCAAGTCTGAGGCAAAGTGTTTTTCCCAGTTCCGGGTGAGTAACTTCCCGCCCCCGGAACATAATTGTAACCTTCACCTTGTCCCCTTCACTTAAGAAACGTTGAGCACTGCGGGCTTTGGTTTCAAAGTCATGGTCCTCAATGTTGGGACGCAGCTTGACTTCTTTGATTTCCATGCTTTTTTGCTTTTTACGGGCTTCCTTGTCCTTCTTCGCCTGCTCATACTTATACTTGCCATAATCCATTAGTTTGCAGACCGGCGGTTTGGCCGTCGGTGCGATCTCTACGAGATCTAAAGACTTCTCGACTGCTAGGTTCAAGGCATCTCGAACCGCCATAATTCCAAGTTGTTCTCCTTCTTCCCCAACAAGACGGACCTCCCTAACCCGGATTTCGTCATTGAGTCTTAAGTCCTTGCTAATAAGAAACCACCCCCATAAAAATCAGCCAATAGAAAAAGACGGATGTATACCACCCGTCTTCTAAACAATCATGAGCACATATTTAGCCCAAGCCCAGAAGATACCTTACCGACTTTAGCCGTAAGGTGAGAAGCGGATGGCTTCTACTTGACAACGAACATTGTATATCAACTCTCCAACTTTGTCAACTCTATTAAACTTTTTGCTAAATATTTGCCGTTTGCTGTTTTCTTTATTGTGCGAGGGCTGTTAACAGTCTCTTGCTTTTAATATCATCTTGGATAAGGCTAATGAAGTCAGCTGCCGTCATTTTTTCTCCGGCATCACCTTGACCATAACGGCGTACAGCAACTGTATCAGTTTCCGCTTCTTGATCCCCGACGACTAACGTATAGGGAATCTTTTCAGTTTGTGCTTCGCGGATTTTGTAGCCAACTTTTTCTTTACGGTCATCCGTTTCAACTCGTATATCCAATTCATTGAAACGAGCTGCTAAGGCTTTGGCATACTCCTGGTGACGCTCACTGATCGGCAGAATACGAACTTGAACGGGGGCTAACCATGTCGGAAAAGCTCCTGCATAGTGTTCTGTCAAAAGGGCAATAAACCGTTCAATACTTCCATAAATAACTCGATGAATCATCACCGGACGGTGCTTTTGTCCGTCTTCTCCAATATAGGTTAAATCAAATTTCTCCGGCATTTGGAAGTCGAGTTGTATCGTTCCGCATTGCCAAGTTCGATCTAAGCAATCTTTAACATGAAAATCAATCTTCGGTCCGTAAAAAGCTCCATCGCCTTCATTGATCTTATAATCCAAGCCTCTTTCTTCGAGGGCCGCCTGAAGTGCCCGAGTTGCGGTTTCCCAATCCTCATCTGAACCCATAGAATCTTCCGGCCTGGTGGATAGTTCCACGTGATATTCAAAGCCAAACACTTTGTAGAAAGTGTCCACCAGTTCTATAACTCCAAGGAGTTCACTCTTAATTTGGGAGGGAAGCATAAAGATGTGGGCATCATCTTGAGTGAAGTTCCGAACCCGCAGCAATCCATGAAGAGCACCTGACAACTCATGGCGATGGACGAGACCCAGCTCCCCAACTCGTAAGGGCAAGTCCCGGTAGCTGCGCAATTTAGTACGGTACATGATCATGCCGCCTGGACAGTTCATGGGCTTAACGGCAAAATCTTGGTCATCAATCTTCGTGAAATACATATTTTCTTTGTAGTGATCCCAGTGACCGGATTGCTCCCAAAGAGAGCGATTTAAAATTATCGGGGTCTTAATTTCTTGATAGCCCCGCTTACGATGCTCTTGTCTCCAGAAATCCTCAAGAGCATTGCGCAAAACCATTCCTTTAGGATGGAAGAAGGGGAATCCAGGGCCTTCGTCATGAAGGCTAAAGAGATCTAGTTCCAAGCCAAGCTTGCGATGGTCACGTCGCTTTGCCTCTTCTAATTTAAATAGATAGTCTTCGAGATCAGCCGCTTTTGCAAAGACTGTACCGTAAATCCGCTGCAACATCTTATTTTTCTCATTGCCGCGCCAGTAAGCGCCTGCCAAGCTCATTAATTTAAATGCTTTAATAATTGAGGTGGAAGGAATATGCGGTCCTGCACAAAGATCTGTGAAATTCCCCTGAGTATACATTGAGATCGTTGCATCCTCGGGGAGACCTTCAATTAGCTCAACTTTATAATTTTCTCCGAGTTTGCCAAAGTAATCCAAAGCCTCAGATCGCGCAACTTCCTTGCGCTGATAAGTGTAGTTTTCTTTGGCGAGCCTAACCATTTCCTTCTCAATTTTCTCTAAGTCCTCAGGTGTAAATACATGTTCAGAATCGAAGTCATAATAGAAACCCTTCGCAATGGCCGGTCCTATTCCCAACTTTGTCCCAGGGAACAAATTCTCTACCGCTTGCGCCATCAGGTGAGAAGTAGAGTGGCGAAGGACTTCCAGCCCTTCTTCACTGTCCAGCGTCACAATCTCTACGGACGCATTCTCCATTAACGGATAGGAAAGGTCTTTAAGATTGTCATTTACTTTTCCTGCGACAGCAGCTTTGGCCAAACCGCGTGAAATTGAGGCCGCCAATTCTGCCAGAGTCGTTCCCTTCTCAACCTCACGAATTGAACCATCTTTCAAAGTCACCTTAATCATTACGATCACTCCTAAAGTTTGTTGTTTCTGACAGTACATAAAGAAAACTTGGCTGGCAGCAAGCCGCAGGCGCAGGTGGTCTCTTCCCGCCATCCATGGCTTCAGAGACACTTGGCCATCCGTGGCCGGTGGCTGCCTAGTTGCACTTATGTCAGAGGACGAAGACACTGTCTTCGCACGTATTAACTCTTCTTGCAGTATACAACCAAAGGTTATACTTTCGGATAGTATAAAAAACCCTCGTCCCAAACAAGGGACGAGAGTTTACTCCCGTGGTTCCACCCAATTGAAAGGAATTTATCCTTCCGCTCGATCACCCTTAACGCGGGAAACGGCAGAGCTTACTTCTTTCAGCCTTGCACTCCAGGGTGGTCTTCACCTGAACCTTTGCGGGAAATGCTTGCAGCCACGGCATTTCTTCTCTAGCACCTAAGATCAGGGTACTTTCCCTTTCAACGATTTACGAATATAGCTTTAGAAATCAAATTTTCCGATACCAATACTATACCCAAAATAATAGTTTCATTATACAAAAAGCTTACTCGTTTGTCAAAAATCCTCACAAATTGAACAACCGCTGCAATCGCGGACTCTTTCTCCAAAAACACTTCGGATAGTCTGCAATGTATCTCTATATCTGTTGTTACGAATGTGCAAAGTAATCTGCCTTGGCGCGACTGCGATAAGAGCGCTGACAAGAAGGTCTTCGTAGCCTAAGTCATTTAAATTATCCAATTGATAATCTTCAAGATAGTCAAGGGTTATATCCTCCCCTTCGTTGTTAAAAAGATGAAACTCGCCTTTTGAGTTCATTCCCACATGCAGTTTCTCTAATTGGGGAGTTTGGGTATCAACAAAATGCTTTAAAAGCTGAATAAATTCCAGATATTCCTTTTCTATGATATATTCTTCAATGGCAAACTCTACCGCTTTAGTGACATCACGTTTGTACTCCTGTGCCCGGAAACTCAAAAAACCTTCAAGATCAAAAATTGGAGATTGATTCAAGCAGCTTAAGATCTGGGTTACTAACTTCGTTTTGCGGTTTACTCGATAGCCGCGGTCTTGGCCCAATCCCTTGTTCAAATATTCCAAAGCCTTGCTAAGAATTTCCCGATCTTTAGCCTCGACTAAATTATTCTTCTTTATGATTCCTTGTACTTGTTCCTTCTCCCAATAAAGCAAGATTGTTTCTGCCAGAGCATTGGCAAGATAGTATTGTTGGATTTTCTGGACCATTTCTTCATTATCAGTCTCTTCAAGAGACGTATTAAGAAACTTACATTGGATTAGCCAACGCCTTCCTTGTTTCCTTTCAATGATCTCTACCGGAAGCTGTTCACGTTTACCTAATTCACGTAAGCATTCACATATATTGTCATGGTATTTTTGTGTACCTAACCGTACGGAATGTTCCACTGGCATCCCCCCATACTAGAGTATATGACTTTGTTGAAGCCATATTTCGAATGGCCAATCTCTTGGACCCTTTCAAACAATAAATTTTTGAAAGATACCCTAGACATTCCATACTATTGCCAATATATAACTCCTTTATTCTTTCCCCCGGCGTTTGGTCTTCTCGAAACGTACTAAAAAGCTCTCCAATTTTAAAACTGGAAAGCTTTTGTATTCATAGGAACTCTTTAATTAGTTTCTGTTATTATAGAGATAAACTATTATTATTATTCTCTGATAACTTCTTTTTACGTGAAAAAACGGACAGAATCGAATCACTTTGGTTATTCAGCGCTCGTTCTGCAGAATAAACACCGTCAATTTCGTTTATGTCCTCGATTAAACGATTCATGTCCAGATTTCGAAAGGGAGTCCTTAATTTATACAGGATAATTGTTTTGTTTTGCTCTTCTTGTTGCAACGTCATGGAGATATTCTGCGGAACTATATTATGAGATTCGATAACTCTATTTATCTCTTTTACCCGGCAGGTTCCGTTGACGGCAACTACTTTAAGGGATTGACTATTTCTAAAAAAGTAGTTTTCAACAATCCGTTCCAGTGTAATAAAAACTAAAAAAGTAGTTAAAGTTGAGGAAAAATAGAATCCCGCACCAGTTGCCAATCCAATAGCGGATACAACCCATAAGGATGCAGCAGTAGTTAAACCCCTGATTGATGTCTTATCCCTCAATATTGTACCTGCTCCTAAAAAGCCGATCCCTGAAACTACTTGTGCAGCTAAACGAGCAGGATCTTTATTAATGGAGGTAAAATTACTAAAGCCATACATTGATATAATCATAATCAAGGCAGAACCCATGCACACCAAGATATGTGTTCTAAATCCTGCCGGACTATCATTTCGTTCTCGTTCGAGGCCTACAATTCCTCCAAAGATACATGCCAGCAATAATCTTAGGGCAATTTCATAATCAGTAATATGCACCGTTTTTCACATCCCTTGAGTCTTCATGCCGTAAGCGGCATGGAGTGGACTTTTTATACATAAGTGAACTGATTAACTTTATCCTAATATTCGAGATGCAGTGTATAATTCCTTTAATTTTATTAAATATCTCAATCTTTTGATTAATATATGCAATGCTTCTAATAATATTTCCTTACTATCTCAGCCATTCCATGGGCGACTCCCTCCTATCTTAAAGCTAGGTTAATTGCAAAATTTCTTACATCGGCTAGTTTATCTAATCGTGAGACTCCCACTTCTTGTGGGAGTGGTCCCCGTCTCTGCTTCGGTGAGGGGAGAGTCCCCCACCGAAGCCCCGATGTTCAGCTTTAGCTGAACGAGTTCACTTATTTGGGGATTATACTATTATTTTTTTACGAACTTAGGGGTAAGACCATGGTACGATTTTTGGGCTGTTTCGATTATTATTTTCTTATATCACTTCTATAAGATGGGGATTAACTGTTCTTTTTGAGTTCCGGGAAAAGAATAGTAAGCCTCTTCCATAAGCATTAATTTTAAAAATCTTAATTAGAAAAAAATCAGGCTGCAGCAAAAAATTTGTTGCAGCCTAATTATCCGTAATATTGAAAATTTATCATAAAGTTTATTCTTCTTTATTTCCTAAAAGCTCCTTTACATAGGTTGGCAGAGCAAAACATCCTTTATGAATATCCGTGTTATAATACCTTGTTTTTAATCCCAGACTATTCCAAGCCTGCTCATTTAAATCGTTCACCGGATCATAAGTTTTGGAGG
>JGI2924J29684_1076555_pt1 | contig 9967 bp, 7 predicted proteins | sample BenlonsequencITS_FD_29684 | JGI IMG/M metagenome (IMG submission 29684)
GGTGCCATAGGATTCGCCATACAGGAACTTGGGCGAGTTCCAGCGCTGGTTGACCGTGACATAACGGGTAATGAACTTGTCGAAAGCGGTGGCATCCTGATCCACGCCCCAGAAGTCCTTGTCGGTGCCGCTGCCGACCGGAGTCGAGAAGCCGGTGCCCATCGCATCGATAAAGACCAGGTCGGTCACGTCCAGCAGGCTGTCCGGATTGTCGACCAGCTGGTAAGGCGGCGGCGGGGTGGCGCCGGCATTGGTGGTCAGTACCCGCTTCGGACCGAAGGAGCCCATATGCATCCACAGGCTGGCCGAGCCGGGGCCGCCGTTGTAGAGGAAGGTCACCGGTCGCTTGCTCTTGTCCTTGATGCCGTCCTTGGTATAGGCCACGTAGAACATGCTGCCGATGGCTTTGCCCTTGTCGTCATGGATCAGCAGGGTACCGGCGTGGGCGGTGTAATGCAGGCTGCCGCCATCGATATGCAGCACATGGCGGGTAGCGACATTCCGTTCAGCCGGTATCGGCGAATTTGCCTCGGCCTTCTTGGGTGCGTCATGGTTTTCGGCGGCCCAGCCCGAGCCTGTGACGGCGGCCAGTGCCAGTCCGAGTGCCAGCGGCAATACACCAGGTTTCATGTTGTGTCCTTCAAGTGGAAAGAATGCCCCTCTCGCCGGCTACGGACCTGCTCCGGAGCGGCGAGAGGGACAGCCCCCTATCTTGGCGCTATCGGCAGGCAATCTCAGTGCCATAAGTCACGACGTGTGTCTGAACGGGGTGCAAGGTACATGTCGATGTGAACACATCGGCAGGCAGATGGCTGCTTCAGCGGGACTGGACCACCGTCTCCTGGGGTGCATCCGCGCGATAGGCCAGCACCCACAGCAGCAAGCCGCCAAACGACAGCGCAGCGGCGACGTAGCCGGTGGAGGCGAATCCGTAGCCGGCGGCAATCGCCAGACCACCGACCCAAGGGCCGATGGCATTGGCCAGGTTGAAGGCGCATTGCAGCAGGGCGCTGACGGCAGCCTGGCCTTGAGGTGCCATCTGGGTCAGCCATGTCTGCAGCACGGCAGACAGTCCGATGCCTGCACCGACCAGGAATACCGTCGGGGTCAGCAGTGCGAGATGGGGTGTGGTCGAAGGATAGATCAGCAGTACCAGGGTGCTGAAAATCAGCATGCCTGCGGCGGCGCGGGCGGGAGAGCGGTCGGCCAGTGCCCCGCCGACCAGATTGCCTATAGTGGTACCCACGCCGAAGACCATCATGATCAGCGGAATCCAGTGCGGCGAGGTATGAGTGACCCGCAGCAAGGTGTCGGCCAGATAGGTGTATATGCAGAACAGTCCGCCGAAACCGATCATGCATACGCCCAGGGTCAGCCACACGGCCCGGTTGGCCAGTGACTTCAATTCCTTCAAGGGGCCGCCACCTGGCGGCACCGGGGTACGGGGCGCGTAGCGGGCGATGCAGACGGCCGTGGCCAGCCCCAGGCCGGCCACGATCAGCATGCTCGCCTGCCAGCCCAGGATCTGGCTGAGACCGGTGGCTGCCGGCACCCCGATGATGGTGGCGATGGTCAGCCCCAGAAACACCCGTGCCACGGCGGAGGCGCGTTTGCCGGGCGGCGCGGTGGAGGAGGCCAGTACCGCGGCGCTGCCCATGAAGGCACCGTGCGGCAGGCCGCTGAGGAACCGGGTCAGCAGCAGCCAGTGGAAGTCCGGCACCAGGGCACTGGCGATATTGGTGATGGCCACGAACAGGCTCAGCCCGATCAGCAAGCTGCGTCGACGCATGTTGACCGTGGTCAACATGATCAGCGGTGCACCGACGACGACGCCCAGTGCATAGGCGCTGATCATGTGTCCGGCATAGGGCGCACTGATATTGAAGGCCTTGGATACCAGTGGCAGCAAGGGCATCGCCGCGAACTCGGCCGTGCCGATGGTGAAGGCGCCCAGAGCCAGCGCGAAGGCAAGCATACCTGGGTGGGCCGGTCGGGCGACTGAAGTGGACGAGGTGGTGCGTGGGGTGTTCAGTTTTGAATCCATTATCTTGAATCTGGGTAGTCTGCTGCCGATATGGCATCCGGACAGTGCGGGGCCGCTGTATCCGGGGAATGGCATCGAACGAGCGCGTGCAGGCCACGGGCGTTGCGAACCCCGCCGCCGCGGCCCTTGGAGCGCTGGCCTGGCCAACTGGGCCGAACCGGCCTTGGCGAAAACCGGGGGAGATGGTCACCCGTCACGGTATGGCGGGCAGCTCCGGTGCAACAGTCGGCCATCGGTCCGATACAGTTCAATTGTGATTCGTTGGCGTGGGCGTTGTCGCGTGCATGAGCCTCCTGGAAATCTTGCAAAGCAAGAAGCAATCGCGCCCGGTGCAAGGTCTCCGGTGATCAGCGTCGTGTCGGCCGAGGATCTGGGGGCGGAGAGGCCTGCCTGCGCGGGTCCACCATAAAGGACGAAGGCGGATATGGCCATGCCCTGGCCAGCTGGCGGATGGATGCTGAAGCGCAAACGTCCACTCGTTAGGTCTTCTTACGGTGGGCCGGCCACTGATGGCCAGCGCATGGCGCGGACGGATGTTGACGAAGGGAGGTCGGGACGATGGTCGTCGTGGCCGAGCGCAGCAGGTGAGCCATGGAGTGCCGTGGTAGGGGGGATGCAGGACCCGGCACAGGCACGTCGTGCCGGAAGGATGGCCCGGACCGGTCTGGAAGATGAGCGAGAGGGCTAGGTCCGGGCGCTGGCGGATAACGACACCTGACATGGTGACGAGATAAATGCATCGCGTGGATGCGGCGGCGCATCGGGAAGCTCCGGACGAGAAGCTGCCGTCATCGCGGTTTGCGGTGGTTCGCATATGCCCATGAAAATGGCGGTCAGACCATATCGTGTGACGTTATCAGCGGAGGCGGTGCGCTTGTCGTCCGACCAGCCTTTGGCGACGAACCGGAGCTGCATGCGCAGAGATGCAGCCGCCAATGGGGAGCGAGGCGGACAGCGTGGGGCGCGTGCAGCTGACAGGCTCCGGCATGGCATGGAGCCTGCCGGCCTTCACCATTGATAGCGCAGGGTAGCCATGAGGTTTCGGCCGCTGCCGTAGTAGCAGCTGGCCACGCTGCCACAGGTGGCGACATAGCGCTTGTTGGCCAGATTGCTGCCATTGACTGCCAGCCGCGCGCCGCGCCAGCCGAACCGCGCCAGATCCAGACGCAGCGAGGCATCGAACAAGGTATAGGCGGGCACCCGGATCTTGTTGGCGCTGTCGCCCCAGGTTTCGGAGATGTAGCGGACGCCACCGGCGACCGCAAAGCCTTCCAGCCAACCGTGCTGGAAAGTGTAGTCGCTCCAGGCCGAGGCCATTTCACGCGGTACCTGAGGCAGGCCGTTGCCTTGGTTGCCATAACTGCTCTTCAGCAGCACGGACTGCATGCGAGTCCAGGTACCGATCATGCTCCAGCCATCGGCGGGAGTCAGCCGGCCTTCCAGTTCGATGCCCCGGATCCTGCCCTCGCCATCCTGGATCATGCAGGTGCCGGTGCCGCAGACATGGCTGGCATCGGGGTCCGTACCCAGAATATTGCGTTGGCGCAGATCATAGACGGCGGCGGTGATCATGCCATCGATGGATTGGGGCTGATATTTGACGCCGGCCTCGTACTGGCTTCCGGTCACGGCCTTGAACATGCGGCCCTCATAGCTTTGGCCCGCGCCGTTGGTCGGCGGCTGGAACGACTGGGCAAAGCTGATATAGGGAGCGAAGCCGCTGTCGAACAGATAAAGCAGCCCGCCACGGTTGGTCAGAGCGTGGGTCTGGATGGGGGTCTCGAGATGCTTCAGCCGATTCAGCGCATCCGTCGTCGCCCAGTCGTAGCGGGTCCCCAGGGTCAGCCGCCAGTGACCGAGTGCAAGCTGATCCTGGGCATAGAAGCCCAGCTGCTGGTCGGTTTCGCGGGTGGATACCTGAGGCTTCAGCGAAGAGGCAAAGCCGGTACCGCCGTAGATGGGCGCGTAGATGTCAATCGACGAGGGCGCTTTCGAGGCCAGTTGCCGCAAGCCGGTCCAGTGGGTGTTCTGCCAGTCGATGCCGACCAGAACCTCATGGCGGACCTGGCCGGTGTGGAACAGACCGCTCAAGCGGGTATCGGCCGTATAGCCCGATGACGTTCCCTCGCCTTGTACCGCACGCCGATTCTGGGTTCGTCCATCGGCGGCGAGGGCACCGCTGGTCACGACGCTGCGATAGAGCGAGGACACATAGGTGTAACGCAGACTCTGCTGCAGTTTCCAGTGATCACTGAAACGATGCTCGAACATCCAGCCGGCACTGTACTGGGTGCGGTTGTAGGTGTTCCAGCCTGGCTCACCGATAAAGGTGGTGTTGCGCATATATCCCTGGGCACCGGGCTTGAGCGTGCCGGTCATCGGCAGGAACTGGAAGGTGGCGCCACCCTGATCGCGCTGAAACTGACTGAGCAGGGTCAACCGGGTATCGTCATTGATCTTCCAGGTCAGACTGGGAGCGATCATGTAGCGCTTGAGCCGGGTGTGGCCGATCTGGGCGTTGCCGTCACGATACATGCCTACGACTCGATACAGCAGTTTGTCATGGGCGGCCTTGCTCCCCATGTCGATGGCCACGCCACGTTGCGAGAAGCTGCCGCCGGAAAGCTGGACCAGATGGATGGGTTGCTCGGTCGGCAGCTTGCTGACCTGGTTGACCATTCCGCCCGGGGCCACCTGACCGTACAGCACGGCTGAAGGACCTTTCAGCACTTCGACCCGTTCCAGACCCCAGGCATCAAAAGAGGGACGGTTCCACTGGCTGCCGCCCGGTGCCTTCATGCCATCGAGGGTAATGTCATTGGTAAAGCTGCCGACCGCGAAACCGCGGACCGAATAATCGTCGACCCGGCTGTCGATGCCGCTGGCTTCCGATTGCACGCCCGCGATATAGCGAACCGCCTCGTTGACGCTTTGCACTCCGCGGGCATCCATTTCCGCTCGCGTGACGACCGAAATCGATTGAGGGGTCTCCAGAGGCGGCGTGGTGCTCTTGGTGGCGCCGACGGCGCTGTCGGCCGGGCGGTAGGCATTGACGGTGACGGACTCCAGCTGTCTGGCCCCGGCTTTGGCGGGAGTGGCGCCGGGGATATCGTGCACCCCGCTCGCAGGAGTCGTCTGCGAAGCTGTCGCCAACAGAGCTTGCGGCAGCAGCAGGCTCAGGAGCAGGCTGAGTGTCGATAGACGGGGCATGGCGCCGGCAGAAGGCGGTAGGGAAGTCATGGGTAGTCCTTGCCGTTGGCGGGACGATGGCCGCCACGGGATAGTGGGTTATATGATAACGAGACGCATTATCGTTTGAGGGCGTCAAATCCGCAAGATGCTGCGCCATGACTCCATGCGCTGAAGCTGCGGATCGCCGGTCCAAGCGAGGCCGGGAAGGTTTCGCCGTGACTCAGGCCGGAGTAGGTCTGCCACTGCAGGCGCTGGCCGAAGACGGGTTCCAGCTGCTGGACCAGGTCCGCGGCACTGAAGAGTGGTGGCGATGGCTGGTCAGGGGCTACGGCATCGGGGCGGGATCCGTGGTGACCTGGCCGCCCTTCGGCGGAGCCGTTGCTGAGCCGGACACAGGCCGAGGCACCGGGTTGATGGCGATCAAAGCGCTCCGCCAGGTTTTGCGGCAAGGGAGCGTGCCACCACAGCGACGGACTGGTCGGTGCGTAGAACTGGAAGGCATCGCCGTGGCGCAGAAGGGTATAGAGCGTGAACAGACCGCCATAGGAGTGGCCCCACAGTCCCCGATGCAACGGATCCAGCGGCCAGCGTGATGACAGAGCTTGCTGTACCGGTCCCAGCAAGGTGGCCAGGAAAGCCTCGGCACCGCCTGCTCGCCGCTGTGGCACGCGCGGATCGAAGATCGGCTGACCGTCAGCCAGATCCGGAGTGTAATCATAGGCACGCTGCTCGACATCGAAATAGGCCGGTCCGGGCGTGCCCACGGCCACCAGCAAGATCGGCCCCGGAAGCGGTGCGGAGTCCCTGGTGTCAATCAAGGTCTGGATGGCCGCGTGGCCGTCCAGAAGGATCATCATCGGATAGCCGGATGCAGGTGGCTTGCCGATGGCAGCTACCCATAACCGGTAATGTCGACCCTCGTCGCTGTCCACCTGCAGGATGGTGATACTGGAGGCAGCAACCGATACCGCTGCCGGTCCGGTCTGCGGCAGGGGGGCGCGCATGGGATCGAATTTCGGCGGGCCGGCGTAGAGACTGCCGCCCCATGCCAGACCGAGGACAAGGGCAAGACCGGGAACAAGGCGTGAAGGGGCGAAAATGGGGGGCATGGCAGGCTCCTGTCATAGATGGGGCAGGGGCTGGCATGTCGCTTGAGGACGGCTGGCGGATCGGCGAGTCTAGCGTTTGCCCGCCGAACTGACAAAGGGTGGCAGGACGCAGGGCTGTGATGCGTCGGCTTGGCCGGTGATCCGGTTTCTGGCGCAAACGCGGACAGCCGGCCCGGGGGCCGGCTGTCGCCTGTCGATGATCCGCGCTGATCAGGCCAGCGAGGTACGGACTCTCGGATACCGGCGCAGGGCGTCCAGGCTCCAGGCTCCGGCGCCGAAGGCCATCACCTGCAGCAGGCCGCCGGTGATCGAGACATTCTTCAGGAAGTTGATGAACTGATTCTGATCACTGAAATCGGTGTGGAAAGCCAGCGCGGTAGCCAGTGTGAACAAGGCCATGACGGCAGCGACAGGGCGGGTTTTGAAGCCCAGTACCAAGGCGATGCCGAAACCGACCTCGACCATGACGGCAGCCAGATAGGAGAGGTCAGGCAGGGGCAGACCGGCGGAAATGATGTAGGCCTTGGTGGCGGCGGGAGCGGCCAGTTTGCCGAAGCCGCTGACCAGGAACAGGGAGGCGAGGGCGATGCGGCCGATCAGGGCGGCGGCGGAAGCGAGGCGTGAGGTATGCATGGCAATCCTTGAAGTCAGAGAGAGGGGGTTGGCCGCGGTGTGTTCCCGGCTGGTGATGTGTACTTTAGTGTCATGCAGTCCTATCAAAAACAGGTTACGATCCGTAATACTGTCTCTTTCAGGTTGACTATGATCCAGCTCGAAGATATGCGCCTTCTGACCCAGACTCTGGACAGCGGCAGTTTCACCGCGGCGGCTGAGCGGGCGGGCGTGTCCAAGCAATACATCAGCCGGCGGATCATGGCGCTGGAAGCCCAGTTGGGGACTCAGCTGCTGATTCGTACCACCCGTCATTTGCGGCCGACCGATCTGGGGAGGGCCTACGCCGACCAGGCGCGGGCGATTCTGCAGCAGGTTGCCGAACTGGAGCAGTCGATTACCGGTGCCAGCCAGTCACCACGGGGGCATTTGCGGGTCACGGCCCCCATGTCGTTTGGTACTTTGCACCTCAGCGGTTTGCTGGCCAGATTTCTGGGCGCGCATCCGGAGGTGAGCATCGAGATCGAGCTCAACGACCGAGTGGTCGATCTGCATGGCGAAGGCTATGACCTTGCCATTCGTATCGGAGCGCTGGCGGATTCTTCTCTGATCGCGCGCAGGATCGCGCCGATGGAGATGGTGGCCTGCTGCAGTCCGTCCTATCTCCGGTATCGCGATGCACCCAAGGTGCCAAGCGATCTGCAGCAGCATGATTGCCTTCTCTATGGTCATGGCAGTCTGGTGGAATGGCATTTCGGCGCCCGAGGCCACGAGAAGATCCGGTTGCAGGGACGCTTGCGCGCCAACAATGGCGAGTTGGTGCGCGATGCCGCGGTACAGGGCATGGGCATTGCCTATCTGCCGACCTTCATCGTCGACCCCGAACTGGCCAGTGGCCAACTGGTGACGATACTCGATGACTATCGCCTGGCAAGTTCGGCGGTCTATGCCGTCTATCCGCAGCACCGCCAGTCTTCGCCGTTGCTGTCGGCGTTCTGCGACTTCCTGAGCCAGGAGCTGTCCATTCGGAGCGGCAAGTCCATGTCTTGAGAGCGAGCAGGTTGCGGGTCGGACTCTGAGCCTAAAAGGCGGGTGAACCGCAAAAACTTTCGCATGAATATAAATGAGAATCACAATCAATGTGATTGTCATGTGAATTGAATGATATTAAGCTTTTGTGAAAGCTACCGGGCTGCCGAGGACGCATCCGCACAGGCGTTGCCGTGCGGGGCTTGCAGGCAGCAGGTCCTCTCTTGGAATCCAGGAATCATTCGATATGCGTCATCGTTTTTGCGCACGCCAGTGTGCAAGCTGGCTGTTGCTGTCCATGGCCTCGACCGTGCCCGTGCTGGCCCAGACCGCTACCGCCGATCAAGACACCGTGGCCGGCCAGGGTGGGCACAAAAGCGTGATCAGGAGCAAGCCGGCATCGAAGACCCTCGAGCAGGTGAAGGTGGAAGGGCAGACTTCGTCGACATATTCCTCCGACGACACGAATGCGGCGACGCGATTGCCCTTGAGCCTGCTGGACACGCCGCAGTCGGTCAGCATCATGAGCCGCCAGCGCATGACGGACCAGCAGCTCAACTCGGTACGCGCCGTGCTGGACAATACCACCGGCGTGCAGTCCAACGCCTATGACAGCGAGCGCGTGGTGTACTGGTCGCGAGGCTTCCAGATCGAGAACATGGCCTACGACGGGGTACCTGTAGCCTCAGGGCTCAATGTGTCGAGCGTCGATGGTTCACTGGACACCTCGGTTTACGACCGTGTCGAAGTGGTCCGCGGCGCGACCGGTCTGCTCAGCGGTTCCGGCAGTCCGTCGGCGATGGTGAACTTCGTGCGCAAGCAGGCCGACAGCAAGACAGCACAGGCCGATATCTCGGTCAGCTACGGGTCCTGGGCGACCAAGCGGCTGACCGCCGATGGCAGCACGCCGTTGAACAAGTCAGGCACCGTACGTGGTCGGCTGGTGGTGACTCATGAGGACGGCAACACCTACCAGACCCGCGCGCGCAACAACAAGAACGTGCTCTACGGGGTGGTGGACTGGGATATCTCGCCCAAGACCCTGCTCAGCGTCGGCTATGAATACCAGCGCTCGATGCCCCGTGGCATTACCTGGGGCTCCTTCCCGGTGCTGTATGCCGATGGCGGCCAGATACCGCTGCCGCGCAATTTCAATCCGGCGGCGCGGTGGACCTACTGGAACAACATGACCCAGTCGGCGTTCATTGATCTCAAGCATGAATTTGCCAATGGCTGGCAGATCCATGGCGAGGTCGATCATCGCAAGACCAACGCCGATTCGGTACTGTTCTATTCCTACGGTTTTCCGGACCGGACCACCGGCGAGGGCATCACGCCCTATGCCTACAAGAGCTACCAGTCCGGCCGCCAGAACATGTTCGATCTGTATGCCTCCGGTCCGGTATGGGCGTTCGGTCGCGAGCATGAATTGGTGGGTGGCATCTATACCTCGGACTTCAATACCGATTCCTACCAGTTTCCGACCGATACGGATCTGGGGACGATCGATTTCAATCACTGGAATGGCAACTACCCGTATCCGGACTTCTCCAGTCAGAAGCAGATGGTGACCCTGACCCATATCAAGCAGGAGGGCGCCTATATCGCGGCACGAATACAACTGGCCGATCCCCTGAAACTGGTCACCGGTGCCCGCTACACCCGCTGGAGCAACGACACCAATGATGCGACCTACGGTGTCTACAACGAAACCAAGGGCAAGGTGGTGCCTTATGCCGGCCTGATCTACAACATTCTGCCCGATCTGACGGCATTCGCCAGCTATACCAAGATCTTCGACCCACAGACCAATCGCGGGGCCAACGGCGCCTATCTGGAGCCGATGGTCGGCACCAGCAGCGAGGTCGGCATCAAGAGCCGCAATTTCAATGGCGCCTTGAATACCTCGCTGACTTTCTTCAATACCCGCGAAAGCAATGTGGCGCAGGCGATACCCGGTGAATATCTGGCCGACGGCATC
>JGI2924J29684_1076554_pt1 | contig 9953 bp, 9 predicted proteins | sample BenlonsequencITS_FD_29684 | JGI IMG/M metagenome (IMG submission 29684)
GCTTGGAATGGGGTGGTAAGGAGCTGTTTGTGGTCTTTGTATTCATGGGGTATACCAAAACTTTGCAAAATCAAACTGTTTGCCTACAAAAGAATATCTCCAGAAGTCCTGGTTTAACCTCAGGCTTCATATGATTACCTCAAAAGTCCCGCCTTTAGAACATCCAAAAACTCTTTTTTTACTAGCGTAAAAGGTTCTTTGTAAACAATTATCGTAATTATTATCCCCAATGTTCCCAAAACCATATTCACCGCAACGTTGTTTTGAAACGTCTCAATTAACGCAACAGTTGTCATCAAAACAGTTACCAGTGTAACTTTCTTCAAATTGTATCCTGCTTTCGGATGCAACTTCATCGCAACTAAAGTCCTCATCCAGAAAAATACAATATACGATACCCCGGTTGATATTGCTGCACCTCTGGCTCCGTAAATCGGGACTAATACTGTATTTCCGATGTAGTTTGTTAAAGCGGAAACCATCGTTATCAACACATGCCAATAACTTTTTTTCTTAAAGTTTATCCACACTACCGTTGTTTCAGAAATAGAATACATTATTGGCAAGAATGCTAAGAATGGAAACACCATACTACTTTCTCTATATGACTTTGCCAACAACAAAAACAATATATCTTTAAACCCCAAAAGAAGAAAACCAACCGAAAACATAACAAAACTTACCATTTCATTGGCTCTCACAAAGAATGATGTATCCTGATTATCCTTTGAGTATCTTTCATACGCTGTTGGTACCCAGAATGTGGTAAAACCACTTTGTACTAAGGTTAGTACTTGTACAACCTTGAAGGCCGCACTGTAAATTCCTATCTGCACAAATGTGCTATATTGCCTTAGGCTTATTCGATCTATTGAACTAAACAACCAAAACAACAACATGGTTGGCACAAATGGAGCGCTATACTTAAGAACTTCTTTTAACTCTTCTTTCCTTGGTTTCGTTACCCTCCAATAGCTCTTCCCTTGAGAAATACCTACTAAAAGTGCAAGCAGTGTTCCAACAAGTCCTCCCAAAATTACCGAGTAAAATGTGCGACTGATCAGTGCAAAGATTATCGTAAAAACTGTTGTTGAAATGGCGGCAACTATGTCTATCAAAGAATAGAGCATCCCTTTCTTTAACATCCTTACTATCAATTGGTTGTACCTTTGGAACAACGACAGGTATATATTTACAACGAGTATGAGGTTTATAAAATCATATCTCTGACCATACAACACTACGCTGATTCTGTCCGACAGAACTAAGACAAACAGCGAGAGAATAGTAGCAATAAAAACAGAAGGCAAAAGACATGACCAAAGAAGTTCATTTTTCCTGTCTTCTTCGTAGTCATAAAAAAATCTTACGAAAGCCTGGTCGGTTCCAAAAAGCACAGTTGTGTTAATTACACCAAAAGCTGTTGCATACATCGCACTTTTACCAAATTCTTCAGGATTTATCAAGTAAGTGATTATTGGTGTTGTGAAAATAGAAATGAACGCACGCAACCACGTGCCAATTGAAAAGGAAAGAAAAGATTTAAAGTATTTTCTCGTGCTCATTTATGGCCTCCTTAGGAAGGGTATAACCTTGTTTCAGTCTATCGTTATACATTCTTCTGTAATACTCTAAGTATTCCCCATTGATTATTTCTTTCCACCATTGTTCATTATTCAGATACCACTCTATGGTTTTTTCAACTCCCTTTTCAAAACTCACTTTGGGCTCCCAACCAAATTCTTCCTTCATCTTACTTGTGTCCATCGCATACCTTAAGTCATGTCCAGGCCTATCTTTCACAAACTTTATCAAACTCTCAGGTTTTCCCAGCTTCTCGAGTATCGTCCTAACAACATCTATGTTCTTCTTCTCACAATTTCCTCCAATATTGTAAATCTCCCCTTCCTTTCCCTTTTGTAAGATTATATCCACTGCCTCACAGTGGTCTGTCACATATATCCAATCTCTTACATTCTGTCCTGTCCCATATACCGGAAGCTCTTTGTCATTTAATGCATTGATTATCATCAGCGGTATCAACTTTTCAGGAAATTGATACGGTCCATAATTATTTGAACACCTTGAAATTGTCACAGGTAGTCCATACGTTCTGTAATAAGCAAGTGTAAGCAAATCTGCTGATGCTTTTGATGCTGAATATGGCGAAGATGGCCTTAGGTTATCTGTCTCTTTGAACTTCAATTCAGGTCTATCAAGTGGCAAATCACCGTACACTTCATCTGTGGAAATTTGATGGAACCTCTTAACACCAAATTTTCTGGACGCATCGAGTAAAACTTGAGTACCGAGTACATTTGTGACAAGGAACACATCAGGAGTTTCTATCGACCTGTCCACATGTGATTCTGCTGCAAAGTTCACTACTACATCAAATCTCTCTTGCTCAAATAAATCAAAAACGAACTTTCTGTCAGCAATATCACCTTTGACAAATCGAAAATTTTTATACTCCATTGCTTTCTGCAAATTTGCCAAGTTACCTGCATACGTTAGCTTATCCAAGCAAACGTATTCATATTCAGGATGGTTTTCGAGCATGTAATATATGAAGTTTGTTCCAATAAAACCTGCACCACCGGTGATAAGGTATTTCATTATCATTTCCCTCCACCAGATTTCAGCTGCTCTTCAAGTTGCAAAAGACTCCTATCTCTTTCCTTAATCTCTTTTGCTGGTATTCCTACTGCTATCTTCCAAAGCTGTATATCCTTAGTAACCAAACTCATTGCACCAATTGCTGCACCTTCGCCTATTGTTACTCCTGGTAATATTGTTGCACCTGTTCCAACAATAACGTGTTTACCCAAGCGCACTTTCCCACCGATCACATTTCTGTATTCACTTGGAACAGTCGGATTTGTAAGGTATTTCCCTGTATAGTCATCAGTCACTGCATATATCACCACACGACTTGATAATCCAGAAAAATCTTCCATCTCTATCCCGTATTCTCCCGCAAAAAGATAGCAACCAGCTGCTATATGTACATAGCTACCAATCCTTATCTTACCTGAAATAATGCAGAAGTCGTCGATTCTTACGTTATCACCTATTTCTATAAGCTCCGGCGTGTATATCGAGGCTTTCCGACTTATTAACACATTTTCCCCTATCTTGGAGAATCCTATCTCTTCGAGTTCCTCTCTTGTGTAAAAGGAAGTTTTGATCGACATTGTCATTTCCCTCCTACTATTCTCTTTATTATGATACATACATTCTCAATATGCTCGTCCTCTAAGTCGCCGTACAATGGTAAGTGCAATATCCTCGATGACACACTCTCTGAGTTTGGACAGCTCTGCCTTGAAAATATGCTATTTAAAGATGGATAGAAGTACTTCCTCGTGTTGTAGCTATTAGCCCTGAGTTCTTCAAAAACATTATCTCTTGTTTTCTCATCTGCAAACAGTACAGGCATATAAATATAGTTGTACTTGGTGAGTCTTTCACTCAGCTTTTGGTAATCAACTACATCACCGAGAAGCTCTCTGTATTTTTCGAAGACTCTTTTCCTCTTTTCGATTTCTTCATCGACAATCTCAAGATTCAATAACCCCATCGCTGCTTGAAATTCGTTCATTTTTGCATTTATCCCGACGTCTACAATTTCAACTTTTTGGTTAAATCCAAAGTTTCTCAGTCGTCTGGCTTTTTCTATCAGTTCTGAATTATCCGAAAAGATAGCCCCTCCTTCTATTGTATGAAATACTTTTGTCGCATGAAAACTTGCAACTGAAATATCTCCAAATTTGTATACAGACTTTCCTTCATAAAAAACATCAAAACAATGTGCTGCATCGTAGATTACTCTTAGATTATGCTTTTCAGCAATATCCTGAATTTCCTCTACGTTGCAAGGATTACCAAACACATGAACAGGCATTATCGCAACTGTTTTCTCTGTTATGCGCTTTTCTATCTCTTCTGGAGATATATTAAATGTTTCTGGATCAATATCTGCAAATACCGGTTTGTAACCTTGCCAGATTATCGCCTCAACAGTCGCTGCAAATGTGAACGGAGTAACGATTATCTCGGAACCTTTCGGGAAATCAAAAAGTTCAATTGCTATCAAGAGTGCAAGCGTTCCATTTGAAACTATCACACATTGAGTGTCAAACCTTTCAGATAGTCGCCTTTCAAGTTCGACCAAATAATCACCATTATTCGTCAACCACCGTGTCTCCCAGAGCTTTTTGATTTTCTCTTGATATTTCTCAAAATCCGGCATCATGCTTCTGGTTACGTTTATCATTTCTCCTCACCAGCTATCTCAATCAAATATTTTCCGTATTCTGTTTTCTCCATCTTCTTGCCAAGTTCTAATAGTTGTTCTTTTGAAATAAACCCCATCCTGTAAGCAATCTCTTCCAAACATGCGATGTAAAATCCCTGGCGTTTTTGTATCGTTGCGACGAAATTCGCAGCTTCCAAAAAGCTTTCCGGTGTTCCTGTATCAAGCCATGCAAAACCCCTACCAAGCGGTATTACCTTTAATTTCCCCATCTTAAGATATTCTTTATTCACATCTGTAATCTCAAGTTCTCCTCTCCAAGATGGCTTTATACTTTTGGCTATTTCAACCACTCTGTTATCGTAAAAATACAACCCAGGCACTGCATAGTTCGACTTTGGCTTTTCTGGCTTTTCCTCTATGGTTATCGCATTGAAATTTCCATCAAACTCAACAACTCCAAAATCTCTTGGATTTTTCACTGGATAAGCAAAGATTATCGCACCTTCTTTTAGCTTAGCTGCTTCTTGCAAAATCGGAGAAAAACCTTGCCCAAAAAAGACATTATCTCCTAGCACAAGGCAGACATTGTCTTTTGCTATGAACTCTTCACCAACGATAAACGCATCGGCTATCCCTCTTGGTTTTGCCTGGACTTGATATTCAAACTGCACACCAAGATGAGAGCCATCTCCGAGTAGTTTTTGATAGAGTGGCAAATATTCTGGGCTGGAAATAACGAGAATTTCTCTGATGCCAGCGAGCATTAAAACAGACAGAGGATAGTATATAAGTGGTTTATCGTATAGAGGCAACAGTTGTTTGTTGACAGCTATCGTTGCTGGATAAAACCTTGTACCTGAACCACCAGCGAGAACTATGCCTTTCATGCTAATCACCTCGTTTGACAAGGTTCACTAGGTAGTTAGAAAGCGCTGAAGAGCTCTTGTCTTCACTTTGTTTAGCCCTTCTGCTTAGAATATTAATCTACTTTAGTCTTCGAAAAGCTTTTTCCAATAATAAACGCATTTTTCTTCTGAGAACTCGCTTTTTATAATCTCGTGATTGTGCTTTCTGTCTTCATCACTCATGCCAAAAAAGGATTCAAAATTCTCTTCCCCTAAGTTGCAAGTATCGAAAACTTTTACACCTTTTTCCTCAAACATTTTCCATGTCGTTACCGTGCTTTTTATATAGACCTTTTTTCCTATGTATAATAGCGCCAGTATGTTTCCCAACCCCTGTTGTCTATCATGATTGAACACCGCAACATCAACATCTTTCAGAATTTTTCCGTACTCTTCTGGTTTTAAAAAGTCTGTTAACGGTTCAAAATTTTCTCCAAAAATTCTGCTTCCTTCTCTTATGAGCTTTTCAGTATATTCCACCTTTCCTCCATATGAAAGAGGGCAAATCACCTTTATTCCGTTGGCTTTGAATTTTTCTAATTTCTCGAATACCTCAATATGTTTGTTAGATGGATCAGCGGAGTTTCCAACTAAAACAACTATTTTTCCTTTATCTTTATTTACCGTCTCTAAAAGAGTATCTAAATATTTGTAATCAACTGGATTTGGATAAAATGCATAGTAGTAATTAGCTTTAGTTTTGTAATGTTGCTTTACTAACTCATAGTCACCTCTTACAAATGTTACTATGCCCCTTATGTTTCTAATGAACCTCTTTCGAACGAAATCCTTTAGTCTGACAGCAAGGTTACCTCTGTTTTGAATATAGAAATACAAGTCACCTCCCCACAAAACCCAATACGTCTTTTCCAAAATTTTCCTTTGGAAGTTAAGGAAAAGAAGGATTCTCAAAGAAAAGAACAACTGATGTAAGAATATCTTTTTGGATGATTTCAAAATCTTGAGAAATCTTCCAAACTCTTTCTTTAAATTCGGAAGTACAACCAAATTTTCTCTTTCTCGATATTCGTTTATCGAATAATCACCTACTATCAAAAAGAGATGTTCACGTATGTCAAAATTACGCTCAATGAAATCGAAAAAGGGCTCTGAAAATTTGTGATTGGTATTGTTAAAGATATGGACGTACATGGTCTCACCTCAACACTGCTCAAAGCACTTCGAAGCGTATCTTCTAAGTATAAGTACCTGTATCTATATATACTTATTATTATATACTTATCATTAGAACACTAATCTTTATTACGGCGTAAGAGTTAAAAATGTTGTACTAAACTTGTATCCGGAAACATCTAACTATCTTAACTATCTTATGTTCCTCAAATAATTCTCTGCAGCAATTTTCTGTCAGTTCAGAAATTGTTTGCCAGAAATTCATTTCCAACCGTTATCTACTACCCACATCTATTCCCCGACCTTTTGAGCTTACCACTCTATTTCCCTTTGCCACATCCTCTAAATAAGCCAATCTAAAAGTTTCCGAAGCGCTAACCATGAGAAAAGCATCAGATTCCCGCATGTGTTATAACGTCTCTTCTCTTGGTTTCATACTATGGAATGTTACTTTACTATCAATGCCCAGATACTTCTCCTTTAAAACTCTCTTTTTTCTCCATCTCCAGTAATAGAGTACTTCCAGTTTACCCACTTAAATTCTGACAACGCGAATAAATCCACGTTAAATGTTCTTTAGCTCTTATCGAAGCAATACAGCTATGAACTTAATCTCCCCTTTTGTACTCCACGTTATCTCTTTTGGTTAAAGAACTTTTTCCTCTCCATCTCATCATTTGGGAAGTCAGTATAAGCAATAAATAAAATACACGCACTCTAGAAAAGTAGTTTCTTACCAATTGTTCGACTTTACTTTTAAAGAGGCTTCTATTTTGAACAGTGATTACAGACATCTGGGCTTATTAATTCTCAAACTAAGCCTTACTTTATCAAATTTCGTAAAGCACTCTTGCAATCCAGTCTGTGTTTAGTCTTTATTTGCGCTTTAGAACGAATCTTTGAATAAACATTTTGACTAAGCGTGTTGACAAAAAAGGCATCCTATGCTTTTTTAGTTCCATGTACGCTTTTAGTACATCCGACAAACTGATAGAGTATTTCCTTAAGCTTGCGTACAAGAGTTCCACTACACAAATTTCAACCTTTTTAAAATCACTCGGTGAAAGTTTATTTTTTGCGTACTCATTAATCTTTAAAACCTCATTGAAACAACACCAAAAATACATTCTATCCTTCTTTTTGGATAGTGAATTTTCATGATCTGTTATGCAATAAATGGTCTCTTTCGTTGCTGTAAATTTCCTCATTGCAAGCCCGACTTTTACAGAGAAAAAATCATCATTACATACAATAACCTCAGAAAATTTTATGTCATTTTCTATCAAAAACTGCCTATTAATTATCTTCGATGTGGGGGTCTTAAAATAAAACCTCAGGAATAGTTCAGAATCTTCGCCTTTGTTGAGGAAATTATCGATTAACTTCTCGTAAGTTAGATGTCTCTTAGCTTTAGCACCTGTTTCCAAATACACACTAGTAGGTGTGAAAAAGATAACATCATAGTCAGTATCAAAATACTTTGAAACGATGTCGTAAAAACCTTCAACAAAGAAATCATCGGAGTCTGCAAATAAAACCCATTTTCCTTTTGCAAGGCTTAGGCCTATATTTCTGCATTTTCCCGCCCCTTTTATTTCGGTATCATTACTTAGAAACAAAACGTGTTCGAAGCGTTTGTCGCTTCTTATTTCTCTGAGCTCTTCCGTGTATTTATCGCTTTTGTCATCAACGACGATTACCTCTAAGCTATCTAAGACAGGTATACTCTCCAATAATTTACGTAACGTTTTGGGAGAGTTGTAATGCGGAATTATTATTGACAAATCTATTTTGTTCACTCGCAATCCTCCTTTGCAGTTTCGATAGTGTTACCTAAAAGGGTATTGAAACTTTCCAAAATCGCAGTGCTATTTAAATATGGAACACACTAAACGCACGTTTACAAAAGGAGCTGTCTGTATACACAAAACACCATTTCAGAAATTTTGCCACCAAAGGTAGAGCACTTTTCAATATAGCAGAACATGTCACACCTGTTCCTGATTCCTTTAAACTCTTCCGCTTTCCTAGTCAAATAATACTGGCTAACAGCAAAAACAATCAGTATGAATCTAAAATTCCATAAGTTATAGGCTTTTTCCAACTCAAAGTTTCATTACTGGTTTCATTCATCGCTACAACCCTTTTACAATGCTTCCATCACACAGTAGTTATTGTGTCTAACACTTTTTCGTAGAATCGTTTTTGGCCATCTGTTAACAGCATCGTATTGTGCCATAACAAAACAAAGTTACCATTAAACATTTTAACACGTTTTGCCAAAATTTCGATATAGTTCAAAGCATCCTCGTAATCTAAGTTCATGTAATTTTCTGCAAATAATGTACCATCCATAACCATTAGTGGCCTTTCTTTTATCTTAAGTGGTTCCCTTTGTTCCAAATCATATACCGTATATTCGTAGCAAGTACCTGTTCTGAAACCAACATGTTGAGCATAGGTCATTGTACTATCATAATCAACACCCACCTGGTCCAGAATGCGCCAAGTTGTTGGTACTTCAAACCTCAGGTAATGTTGTCTGTTTCCAATGCTACTCTGTTTAATTCCAAGTTCTTTCATTTTCAAAATTAACTTTTCAAATTCCATTTTTAACTTCTTCAAATCTTTGTACGCACCAAAGCTTGCATGTAAACCTATTCTATGACCACGCGCATAGATCATTTTCAATGCCTCTTCAACATGTTCGCTGTCGAAATCGTAAAACGTATCAAACTTAGGGTCTGTATGACCTGTCATAAAATAAAACTCGGAAACAACTCCCCTTTTTTCGCTTGTCTTCGTTATAAAGTCAAACGTGTAGGCAGGATCCAGTTCTAATCTTCCAAGCTTTGCTAGAACTCTTTTCAATACGGTCTTCACACTCTTCCTTTTTACAATGTCACCAATGCATCCTCTAATAACTCTTTTCCAACGAAATTTATAAGCAACTGTCGGACGGTCTATATCATGAGTTGGTATTACTCTGTACGTTCTCTCGTTTCTTTTCAAACCTGGCCACAATCTTCTTATAACGGCCCAAAGGATTTCAACGTACTCATTGACAATAGGTCTCAGAAGAAATCCTTCTTTTAATGCTAACGATTCACTTGCTGGAAAACGCCCATACATGTCAGTTGCTTTGTTTACGTATTCCTCATAGCGTGTTAGCATAAAAAATGTCGAGCCAAATATGTCTAATCCTAAAGTTATACCTTCGTTATCTTGTTGAATATATTTTCCATTCTGGAGCTTTTGACCGTAGATAACAGGTATATAGTCATCACATACCACAGCTTCTGGCAAATCACTTTTTACATCCCATCGTTCCAGTGGTAATTTAGGCAAACTATCAAAGCTACACCATTCTTTTTCTGGAATAGAAAACAAAACAGTTTTAATTTTCAGTATCTTATTGGAATGACTTAAAGTAATTACTATTTCATCACCTTCGCCTTCCAACAGCTCAAAATTCAGCCCTAAGAACTCGAAGAAAAGAACACTTGAAATATATCCAATTTCAGGCTTGTACTTTCTCGGTGCGAGTATTTTTAACTTTTCCACAGAATTGCCACCTCCTGCATAAAAGGAGATAATGTTAACTAAAAGTATTGAAACTTTCCAAAAACCGCATTATCCTTTAAAGAGGGGAC